>Ga0123356_10007209_pt1 | contig 11120 bp, 8 predicted proteins | sample TergutEmb28metaG_2_FD_92546 | JGI IMG/M metagenome (GOLD analysis project Ga0123356, IMG submission 92546) | Embiratermes neotenicus P3 segment gut microbial communities from Petit-Saut dam, French Guiana - Emb289 P3 | ecosystem: Host-associated > Arthropoda: Insects > Digestive system > Gut ... | reverse complement strand
TCGATGATCGAGCGCGGGATCGATTGCAGCCCGGCGAGGAAGAAAATAAAATTGTAGCTCACCTGTTTCCATGCGCTGGCGAGTATGATCACCAGAAGCGCCTGGCCACCATTGATATGATAGTCCCAGTTCAGGCCGTGGCGGTTCAGCCAGACGCCGAGCAGGCCGATCTGTGGGTGCAGCAGCAAAATCCAAAGCACCGCCGCCACCGCCGGCGCCACGGCATAAGGCCAGATCAGCAGCGTGCGGTAGATGCCGCGCCCCCGGATTTCCCGATCGGCGAAGACAGCCAGGAAGAGTGCCACTGCCATCGACAGGACCGTGACTGCCGCTATGAAAATCAGGGTGCGGTAGATCGAGTCACGGTACTGGGGGTCGGAAAACAGATCCGCGAAGTTCGCCAGGCCAACGAAGCGCGTGTGCAATCCGAAGGCGTCGGTACGCGTCACGCTCATTTCGATGGCCTGCGCCGCCGGCCACAGAAAGAAGAAGAAAGTGACGGCCAGCTGCGGCAGGACCAGGAGCACCGGCAGCAGCCGGTGCCCGAAAACGGTCCGTCGCTCCATCAGCCGTTCGCGGACTTTTGGAAGTCGCGCAACACCTTGTTGCCCCGCTCGGTGGCGTTGCTCAACGCCTGTTTGGCATCCTGCTGGCCTTGCAATGCCTTTTCCAGTTCTTCGTAGATGATGACGCGGATCTCCGGCAGATTGCCCAGACGAACGCCGCGCGACAACGGGGTCACCCCGCCGCGATTGAGCTGCGTGATCGGCACGTCGGCGCCCGCGCCTTCCGGCCTCAGATAGTAGCCTTGTTTTCGCGTCAGCGCGTAACCGGCCGTGGTAACCGGGATATACCCGGTATTCTTGCCCCACAGCATATCCTGTTCCGGCGTGCCGATGAACTTCATGAACGTCGCAACCGCCTTGTATTCCGCGGCGGTTCGGCCTTTCGCCGTCATGGCCCATAACGCCGCACCGCCGATGATGGAATTGATCGGCTTCGTGATCAGGGACGGGTCGTAGGGTAGCAGCGCCTCACCCCACTTGAATTTGGCGCTGCGTAGGATGTTGCCGCGTCCGGCAGACGAGTCGAAGCACACCGCGGCCTGGCCTGAATAGAACACAGCCGAGGGTGTCGAATCGCGCCCGGTGTACTTGAAGGTGCCTTCCTTCGCCATCTTCAGGAAACGGGCGGTTTGTTTGATCATCGGCGGGCTGTCCAGCTTCAGCACCGCACCCAGTCCATTGAACCCGTTGTCTTCAGTGGCAAAGGGAATGTTGTGGATCGCCGCGTATTGCTCGTACTGCACCCAGGTAAACCAGGCCGAAGTCATCGGCATGGTCACGCCGCCCATCGCCCGCTGGTCGGCTGGTTTGCCGGCGTCAGCGTCGAGTTTAGCTTTGATCTCGCGCAGTGCTATCCCGAGCGCATCCCAGGTTTCCGGTGGCTTTTCCGGATCGAGCCCTGCGGCCGAGAACGCGTCCTTGTTGTACCACATGACCGCGGTCGAGGAGTTGAACGGCATCGCCGCTAGCTTGCCGTCCGGCAGGCTGTAATAGCCCCGTACCGACGCGATGTATGCGTCAGGATCCAGCGCGACCCCCGTCTCCTCGATCAATTGCCAGACCTGCTTGGTCGCCGGGCCGGCCTGCAGCATCGAGCCGGTGCCAACGTCGAAAACCTGCGCAATGTGCGGGGCCTTGTTGGCCCGCCAGGCGGCAATCGTCTCGGTCATCACCTCCGGGTAAGTACCCTTCTGGATCGCTTCGACCTCGACCTCCGATTGGCCGGCATTGAAGGTCTTGACGATACGCTCAACCTGGTCTCCGAGCGCACCGGTCATCGCATGCCACCAGGTGATTTTTGTTTTCGTGCTCTGGGCCTGGGCAGCGATCCTCGACAGGGGTACGGTCGCGGCGGCCAGCGCAGCCGTGCCGGTGAGCAAGGTGCGGCGTTGCATGGGGTGGTCTCTCCTCGGTGTGATCTGGTCTCGCGGCCTAGCGGCGCTGGGTTGCAGTCCTATTACGATAAGGTGACGGTTGGATGAAGCGCGCTCGTCCCGGGTCATCCGGCAGCGTCATTCAGCACCGACGTTCGTGACACCAGAAACTCCTCCACCGCGTTGGCCAACTTGTCGCACTCTGCATCACCGATTGGCAGCGAGAGTGCCATCATGCCGCGGCGCGCCAGCCAGATGCCATGTGCCAGCATATCGAAGAAGAACAGCTCTTTTAGCTTGGCATCGCCCTTCGCAGCGTCAGTGGGAGAGCGCACCGCCCCGCGCATCGCGTGCACCGCGATCATCGAGCCGATGCCGGTGAACTGCAGCGGCGCATCGACCGCGCGGCAGAGCGCATTCAGCCGCTGCCGCAGCGCCTCGCCACGAGCGTTGAGCGCAACCGCAGCGTCTGGTGTGTAGACCTCTCTCAGCCCGGCCAGGCCGGCCGACATTGTCAGCACGTTGTTGTTGAACGTTCCCGCGTGCGGCAGCGCATCGGGCCGACGGGGATCGAACATGTCCAATATCTCGGCGCGACCGCCGAAGGCGCCGAACGACATGCCGCCGCCGATATACTTGCCGAACGTCGTCAGATCGGGTTTCACGCCGTGGACCGCCTGCAGCCCGCCGGGGGACAGTCGCGACGTCATGACTTCGTCCAGAATGAGGAGCGCACCGACCCGCGTGCAGGCCTCACGCAAGGCGTGCAGGAATGCAGCGTCAGCGGGGATGCAGCCACCACTGCCGACCATCGGCTCCAGGATCACCGCCGCCAGAGAGCAGCGGTTCTGCTCGATCAGCGCGAGCGTCCGTTCAATGTCGTTGTATGGGGCCAGCGCAAACGGGAACGGTGCATTCACGGGCGACCCGCCGCCGGCAAAGGTAAGCACCGCGCCGTGGTAGGCGCCCTCGAACGCCAGAATCGTCGGCCGCTTGGTGAACACGCGGGCAAGCGTGAGCGCCAGCAGGTTCGCCTCGGTGCCGGAGTTGGTGAATCGCACGCGCTCCAATCCGAACCGGTCACAGACGGCGCGGGCGAATTTCGCCTCAATCATGTTGTGCGCGCCCATGCTAATGCCGCCGTCCAGGGCATGGTCGATCGCGGCGCGGATGACCGGGTGCGAATGCCCATACAACCCCGCGGTGTATTCGCCGAGGAAATCGACGTATTCCGCGCCGTCCGCGTCCCACAGCCGGCAACCTTCGGCGCGCGCCATCGCCAGCGGGAATGGCGGGTAGAACAACACTGTTCGCGTGTTGCCACCCGGCATCACCGCAATGGCCTCGACATAGCGCGCAAGGCTCTTCGGATTGCGCGCCACATAAGCCTCCTTGGCTTCGGCCAGGGCGGCGTCGATATGGACATTGCGCAGAACTGCGTCGCTCATCCGCATGGCTCCCGCTGGGCTGATCGGCTGGCAGATTAGTGGCGCCGCAAGCATTTTGGCGCAACCGACCACGAACGCGGCCTTCTCTCGGAAGTGAGCATTCTCTCCTGAGCTGTCATAGATAATTACGCTGCCGCCCGGATCGCGGTATATCGGGGGCAAGCCTTGGAGACGCATTGATGACCGAGCCGACGCTGACCGGCCGCCGCGTGCTGATTGTCGAGGACGACGAGACGATCTCCGCGTTGATGGAGACCACCCTCGAGGAAGCGCTGTGGACGGTGGTCGGCCCGTTCCGAAACGTCGCCAGCGCGCTGACCGCGGCCGAAACCGAAAACTTCGACGTGGCGGTGCTCGATATCAACCTCGCTGGCGAGATGGTGTTTCCGGTGGCCGAGGCGCTGGACGCGCGGGGCGTCCCGTTCTTGCTGCTGTCCGGCTACGGCGATACCGCGGTGCCGGACGACCGGCCCGATTGGCCAGTCTGCGCCAAGCCCTTCAAGCTGGACGAGCTGCTGCAACGTCTCGGATGGCTGGTTACGCTGCGGGCGGCCCCCCGCGGGTAAGGCCGTGGACGCCATGAACCGGTTTCAATCAATAAGTAACCTGGACTTTTGAACCCCGTATGTTAAGACGCTGGCATGCTGGGCATCGTCCCGATCACGCGCCGTATTCTGCTCGGCCGCCTCGCGTCCGGGAGCGGGATCGTCGGCACGTTCCTGCTGCCATCCGGCCTGCACGAAGCCATGGCTGCCACCGCGCCGCGCGCCGGGCGTGCTGTGCCACACCGCCACGCCCCACCCCGCGCAGGGCAACCCGCCCCACTGGTCATGTTAGACCCTGGCCATGGCGGCAAGGACCCGGGTGCAATCGGTATTTCCGGCACCTATGAGAAGCACGTTGCTTTGGACGCTGCGCTGGGGCTGCAGCGTCTGCTACAAGCTGACGGCCGTTACCGCGTCGCCCTGACGCGCTGGCGCGACGTGTTCATTCCCCTCGAGGAGCGCGTCGCGATCGCCCAGGAACACGGCGCATCCCTGTTTGTGTCGATGCACGCCGACGCGCTCACCGACCACCTCATTCGCGGCGCCAGCGTCTACACGGTATCCAACAAGGCATCGGATGCGCAGACCGCGGCGCTGGCACAGCGCGAAAACAGTGCGGACCGATTCGCGGCCCCGAAATGGCACGTGTCCCCGGAGGTGGCGCACATCCTGGCAAGCCTGGTCCGTCGTGAGACCACGGTCGGCTCGGTCCGCTTCGCCCGCGACCTAGTCAACGCGCTGGACCGTGAGGTCCAAATGCTGCCGAACCCGGACCGCCACGCCGGCTTCGTCGTGCTGAAATCGGCCAGCATCCCCAGCGTGCTTGTGGAGATGGGCTTCATGTCCAACCCGCACGACGAGGCCGAGCTACGCCGGGCGTCGCACCGGCAGCAGGTTGCCGTCGCGATGAAGCGGGCGGTGGATGTGTTTTTCACAGCGCGTTCCCATATCGCGGACGCTCAGCTATAGCCGGCTCGGCTATAGTGGATGTCCAGCGTGATGGGATGACTGGCCAGCCATCTCTTCGCTGGCCGAGACTCCGGAAAAGGCCCATATCGCCCCAATCATGACCGGTCCCCTGACAGCCGGCGACCCGCTGGCGCCATCCTCTGGCCCCCAACGTCCTCCCCGGCGTGAGGGCGAACGCCCGCCGAAGCCGCCGCGGCGGCGCGGCATCTTGTCACGAATCCGCCGCGCGATCGTCGGCGGCGTGCTGGCGGTCGTCGTGCTGGGCGCGGTGACAGGCACGGTCGGCGGCTACTTGGTCTGGCACTACTACAACTCCAACCTGCCGAGCGTGGAGGGGCTTAAAAGCTACCAGCCGCCGGTCATGAGCCGGATTTTTTCCAGCAATGGCCAGCTGGTTGACGAGTTGGCCGCGGAGCGCCGCATCTTTGTGCCATTCAGCGCCATTCCGAAAGTGGTGCGCGACGCGTTCGTCGCGGCCGAGGATCGCAATTACTGGAACAATCCGGGTATCGACCCGTTGGCAATCGCGCGCGCCGGCATGTTCGACCTGACGCACCTGGGGAACGGCCGGCGGCCGGTCGGCGCCTCCACCATCACCCAGCAGGTGGCGCGCAATATGTTGCTGGACAGCGATGCCGTGTCGATTTCGCGCAAGATCCGCGAGGCGATGCTGGCGATGCGGATTGATCGGACGCTGCCGAAGCAGCGGGTGCTCGAGCTCTATCTGAATGAGATCTACCTTGGCCAACGCGCCTTTGGCGTGGCCGCGGCGGCGCAGAGTTATTTCAACAAAGGTCTCGACCAGATCACCCTGCCGGAGGCGGCACTGCTGGCGGCGCTGCCAAAGGCGCCGAACAACTACGACCCCTTCAAACATCCGGAGGCGGCCAAGTCGCGGCGGGACTGGGTGCTGGACCGCATGGCTGACGATGGCGCCATCACTCACGCGCAGGCCGCGACGGCGCAGGCCGAGCCGCTGATGCCAACGAAGTTCCGGGCAGCGAAGCCGGTGCCCGGCTTCGCCTGGTTTACCGAGGCGGTGCACAGCACACTGATCCAGCAGTTCGGGCAGGATGAGACGACCGAGGGCGGGCTGATGGTGCGCATCAGCATGGATCCCCTGCTGCAGGCCGAGGCGGAAACGGCGGTGCACAACGGGTTGATGGCCTATGATCGCAGATTGGGCGGCTGGCGCGGACCGGTGACGCACATCACGGTTACGCGGCAGGATTGGGCCAAGGCATTGGCGGAGGTGGCGGTCCCCGCAGGGATGCTGCCGCGCTGGCGACTAGGCGTCGTGCTGAGCGTCGGCGGGTCGGCCGCGCGGCTGGGCTGGCTGAACGACGGTGCGCAGCAACTCGGGACTTTGTCGCTTTCGGATGTCGCTTGGGCACGGTCGATGAAGGACGGAAATCTGGGGCCGGTGCCGCACAGGATGGAGGACGTCGTCCGCCCTGGCGATGTGGTGATGATCGAGCCCGTGGGCTCCTCACAGACGACCGAGGTCGCGCTGCGGCAGATCCCGGCGGTGCAGGGCGCTCTGGTGACACTCGATCCCAGGACCGGCCGGGTCCTGGCGATGGTCGGCGGCTGGAGCTATGCGCAGAGCCAGTTCAACCGCGCCACGCAGGCGCAGCGGCAACCTGGGTCCAGCTTTAAGCCGTTCGTCTACCTCACGGCGCTGGAGAAAGGGATTTCACCGAGCCAGAAGTTCCTCGACGCACCGATCGTGCTCAATACTCCGGACGGCTTGTGGCGACCGGGCAACTACGAGAACAATTTTGGTGGCCCGACGCCGCTGCAGAGGGCACTGGAACAATCGCTGAACCTGGTGACGCTGCGCGTTGCACGCACCATTGGCATGCGCGCAATTGCCGATACGGCCATCGCCTTCCACGAAGTGAACGATATGCCGCGCGTGCTGCCGGCAGCGCTGGGCGCAGTGAACACAACGGTTCTGCAGGAGGCGGGGGCCTACGCGTCCATCGACGCGGGTGGACGAGAGGTGATCCCCACGCTGATCGACAGCGTGCAAGACCAGGACGGCCATGTTGTCTGGCGGCCGAACGGGCTGGACTGCACCGACTGTGACGAGACGACGCAGCCACCGGATCTCCAGGATACCCGCAAGCAGATCGCTGATCCGCAGAGCGACTTTCAGTTGATCACCATGATGGAGGGCGTGGTGCAGCGCGGCACCGGCGTGCCGGTCGCAAAGGACCTGAACCGGCCGATTGCCGGCAAGACTGGCACGACACAGGATTTCAAGGACGCGTGGTTCGCAGGCTTCACACCTGATCTGGTCACCGTGGTGTGGGTTGGCTACGACAATCCGACACCACTCGGGGACAACCAGACGGGCGCAGCGGTGGCTGGGCCGATCTGGCACGACTTCATGCATGCCGCGCTGAAGCACCGGCCGGTGCTGAACTTCACGCAACCACCCGGCGTGGTGATGGCGCAGTGGAACAGTGGCTCAGCCGTGGTGAGCAACGCATTCAAGCCCAATCAGGTGCCGGGCGCGTCGTCGGGGTACGGAAGCGGTTCGGAGGGCGGCGCCGGCGGGGTCCCGGGCGCGATGCCGGCATCGGCGTCGGGTTCAGGCGGCGGCGGCGTGGACACGAAGCTCGGCGGGCTCTATTGAGCCGCCCCTTGTCCGCGGAGACCTGACCAATGTCGGCCGAGTCCGATGCTTTGAAACAGCAAATCGAGCAGTCAGTCGCGCTGCTGAGGAGGCATCTTTGACTGGGATGTCGCCCAGGATCGACTTGCGGAACTGAACCACCGCGCCGAGGACCCATCGCTGTGGAACGACGCTGGTGCAGCGCAACGGCTCATGCGCGAGCGGACGCATCTGGCAACACAGATCGAGGCGGTGCGGGACCTGGAGTCCGAGGTCGCCGACACGCTTGAGCTGATCGGCCTGGCCGAGGCCGACGGTGACCAGGCGATGGCCATGGAAGGGCTGGCGCAGCTACGCGCGCTGGCGGATAACGCGAAACAGCGTGAGATTGAAAGTTTACTTTCCGGCGAAGCGGACCAGAACGACGCCTATATCGAGATCAACGCTGGCACCGGCGGCACCGAGGCGCAGGACTGGGCCGAGATGCTCGAGCGCATGTACACGCGTTGGGCCGAGCAACATGGCTACAAGGTCGAGTGGCTTGAGGAGAGCGACGGCGAACAAGCCGGCATCAAGTCAGCGACCATGAAGGTGAGCGGACCGAATGCATATGGCTGGTTAAAGACGGAAGCTGGCGTGCACCGGCTTGTGCGAATCAGCCCATTCGATTCAGCGGCACGTCGGCATACGAGTTTCGCCTCGGTGTGGGTGTATCCTGTGGTGGACGACACCATCGACATTCAGGTCAACGACGTGGACCTTAAGGTTGATACCTATCGTGCGTCGGGGGCAGGCGGGCAGCACGTGAACAAAACGGAAAGCGCGATCCGCATCACGCATATGCCGACCGGGATCATAGTGGCCTGTCAGACCGACCGCAGTCAGCATCGCAATCGCGCGACAGCTATGGCGATGCTGAAGGCGCGGCTCTACGAGGCGGAACTGCAGAAGCGCGAAGCGGCAGCGGCAGCGCAGGAAGACGCCAAGACGGATATCGGCTGGGGGCACCAGATCCGGAATTACGTGCTGGCGCCATATCAGTTGGTAAAGGACCTGCGGACCGGCGTGGAGAAAGGCAATCCGGACGCGGTGCTGGATGGCGAGCTCGATCAGTTCATGGCAGCCGCACTGGCTGCACGGGCCGGCGCCACACGCAGCGAGGCGAGCGCCCAGGCACAGTAAGCGGCAGTGAACCGGTCCCACCCCACGCGCGGGACCGATCAAGCTGCGATGTAGCGGAGTGAGAGAGCGGCCGCGGCCGAGGTTGCAGTCCGGGGTATCGGCCAGCACAGCAGCGGGCGATGATGCCTACGACAGCTTCAGCGGCGCGCCGTTGAGGTCCTCGGCCCGCTCGATCTTGATCAGCACGGCAAAGCCTTTCTTCTCCGGATCGCGGTCCTTCTCGGGCTGCACCAATCGCCGCCACACCTCGTCGTATTCCGGACCTGACTTATGAATCTTCGCGGTGCCGTAAAACCGCGCAATGCCACCGGCCGGCAGCACGCCGTCGGCGCGCAACTGCGGCTTGCGGAAATAGACCGTCATCTTGCTGCCATCGTGCAGATTGCCCGTGGTGCTGCCCTTGCCGCGCTCCCAGAGCGCAATGTGCTCGTCGTCGAACACCATGGTGCTGCCACGTGGCGTCACCTGAGCAAAGCCGTCCGGCAGGACGCTTGCCACCAGGCAGACATTATCGGGGAAGGCAGTGTTGATGTGCGGCTGCAGGGTTTTGGGAATGCTCGCCATGCCGGTATCTCCTGATTGATGTGGCGGCGATCATAAACGGCGCAGCTCGGCACGCCTACGTCCCCACCGGCGTGGTTTTTTGCCCACCTGGTGGCGCGACCTCGGTAGCATGGTGGCCAAACCGCTGGGAGCGTGTGGCGCCGTGGATCCACATTCGTACGATTTCGTCGTCATCGGCAGTGGCCCGGCTGGTCGGCGTGCGGCGATCCAGGCGGCGAAGCTCGGCCGCTCTGTGCTGGTGGTCGAGAAGGGCCGCCGCGTCGGCGGCGTATCGGTCCACACCGGCACCATCCCTTCGAAGACTCTGCGCGAGACCGTCCTGAACCTGACCGGCTGGCGCGAGCGCGGCTTCTACGGTCGCGCCTATCGGGTGAAACAGGACATCGATGCCAAGGACCTAATGATGCGCCTGCACATGACGCTCGATCATGAGGTCGACGTGCTGGAGCACCAGTTCGCCCGCAACGCCGTGGCCACGCTGAGGGGCGTGGCGCGCTTCGTCGATGCGCACCGGATCGAGGTGGCGCTGGAAAGCGGTGACACGCGCATCATCACCGGCGAGCGTTTCCTGATCGCCGTTGGCACCCGCCCGTATCGTCCGGATGGCGTACCGTTTAACGGACACAACATCCTGGACAGCGATGAGATCGTTGAGATCCCGCGCCTGCCACGCAGTCTGACCGTGGTGGGCGCCGGCGTGATTGGTGTCGAATATGCGACGATCTTCAGCGCGTTGGATGTCAGTGTCGCTCTGGTGGAATCACGACCGACTTTCCTCGAGTTTATCGATCATGAGCTAATCGAGGACTTTACTCACAACTTGCGCGACCGCGGCATGGCACTGCGGCTGGGATGCAAGGTCGCACGCATCGAGTTCGATAACGACTGGCCGGTGACAGTGCTGGACGATGGACGGCGGATCCGTGCAGAGATGGTGTTGTACACGGCCGGCCGTGTCGGTGCCACGGATGCGCTCAACCTGGATGCGTGCGGGCTCAAGGCGGACGCCCGTGGGCGCTTGAAAGTCGATCCGGTGACGTTTCAGACCTCGGCGCCGCACATTTATTGCGCAGGGGACGCGATCGGATTTCCCAGCCTGGCGTCAACCTCAATGGAGCAGGGACGCATTGCCGCGTGCCATGCATTCCATGTGCGGATGCCACCAGCCCCGGAGTTCTTTCCCTACGGCATCTACGCGGTGCCGGAGATCTCCACGGTGGGGATGAGCGAGCAGGAGGTAAGAGATCGGAAAATTCCTTATGAATGTGGGGTCGCACGGTTCCGCGAGACCTCGCGCGGGCACATCATGGGGCTTAACACGGGCATGATGAAAATGATCTTCGCGCTGGATACAAGACGGCTGCTGGGTGTGCATATTGTGGGCGAAGGGGCGACCGAGCTCGTGCATATCGGCCAGGCGGTTCTGAACCTGCAGGGAACGCTCGATTATTTCATCGAGAATACGTTCAACTATCCGACGCTGGCGGAGGCCTATAAGATCGCAGCGCTGGATGCGTGGAATCGGATGCCGACGGTGTAGAGGCGAGGCTATCGGTCGCGGATGCGGCATGAACCGCATGGCGACGAAGATTATCCAGGGTCGGCTGCTCTTCTTGCCGTTACGCTTTCCGGTCATGTCGGCCAAGAGCGGTTCAGTCCTCGCGGCAAGGTCTGCCGCAACCGTCAGAAGTCCTTGCGGGCTGATTCTGGCCAAATCCGTTCCGAGCAACTAGTACCGTTGCACAGTGATTATGACTCGTTGGCTGTGCATGGGTAGACCCGGGCGAGCTTATCGCGGGCTCGGGTGGTGGTGAACATCCATTTGATGCGTGCGCCGGAGGCGTTGCGTT
>Ga0123356_10007208_pt1 | contig 11121 bp, 6 predicted proteins | sample TergutEmb28metaG_2_FD_92546 | JGI IMG/M metagenome (GOLD analysis project Ga0123356, IMG submission 92546) | Embiratermes neotenicus P3 segment gut microbial communities from Petit-Saut dam, French Guiana - Emb289 P3 | ecosystem: Host-associated > Arthropoda: Insects > Digestive system > Gut ... | reverse complement strand
GCGGCGCTATTCCCGTCAGCTCCGCCGACATAACATCGTATTTTTCGGCTGAAACAAGGCGGTTTTCCGACTGCCGGTTTTTCTTTTTCATCTCACTGCAAGTCGAGTAGCACCCTATTGCATGCATCTGCAAATCACCGTCAATAACAGGTAAATCAAGTGCCAATGAATCTACATGTGCAAAATATCTCTCAGGCGACGAAAAACGCACAGCAGAGTCTTTTTTTACTAACTTCTGCAGCTCCTCAATAACGACTTTACTTGGTCCGCCACCGTGATTACCGATGCCGTAAAAGCTCATCAGCGGTGTATCCGTGCCCTCAAGCTCTTCCATAGCCTTGCGGACTTTTATTTCGGAGTTGCTAATGTCTTTATACTTTTCGGTATCAAACCCGCCGACACTGTCGTTATTATAGCTGTCTAAAAGCCTGAAGGTTGTAACACTGCTGCCGTCAGGACCCTTCCATGTAAAAAGGCTCGCGGGCAGGGTTTTTTCATTCTTCATAGGACGCATAAATAAATAGTGTTTTATACCGGCTTTATTCAGCAGCTGCGGCAATCCGTAACCATGCCCGAAGGAGTCTACGTTGTATCCGACAGTCGCGATTTTTCCGAACTTTTCAAGAAAATAACGCTGCGAATACAGAAAATGACGCGCAAATGATTCGCCCGACGGCATATTGCAATCAGGCTGCAGCCACATTCCGCCCGCAATCGCCCAGCGCCCTTCTTTGATACGCTGACGGATTTTTTCAAACATCGGCGGCTGGTTTTCTTCTATCCATTTATAATAAAGAGCACATGCGGATGTGAAAATATAGTCATCATACTCGTCCATTCTATCGAGAGCCGATTGAAAGGTTGCTTTAATTTCGGCATATCCTTCAACACATGTCCACAGCCAAACCGGGTCAATATGCGCGTTACCTATCAGATGGCACTCATTTGCGCTCGATTTCTTTGTGTCCTTTTTATTACTCACTATAATACTCCTTCGCGCCATTAAAAATGGCTATTATATTTTCCGCGGGGACATCGTATTGGATTGTGTGTGCTGTGGAGAGTATATATCCCCCGTTTTTATCCATGATTTTCAAAACGCGCTTTACTTCATTTTTGACATCCTCAGCCGAGCCGAAGGGCAGAAGCTGCTGGGTGTCGATACCACCCCAAAAGGCGATTTTATCTCCATAATCGGTCTTTAGCCTCTCAGGCTCCATCATATAGACGCCGGGCTGAATGGGGTTGAGAATGTCCACACCGCAGTCGATAAGTGACGGAATGAAGTTATGGACCGAGCCACATGTATGGTGCTTATAAAAAGCATCAGTAAATTTCTTTGTATACGATATACGCTCCTTCAGATAAGGCTTCACCATTTCATCAAACATCCCTGTAGACATAAACGGCCCTGTCTGTGTACCGAAATCATCGCCCGATGTCGTGCAGGTCAGGTATTTCCCGAGAGCACCGTAATACTTTTCAATGATTTTCTTTTGATAATCCAAAATCCGCTGCGAAAATGCATGAACCAGCTCAGGCTCTCCCGCAAGTCTGTAGAGATAATCATCAAAGCCAAACATCCAGCAGCCAAGCTCAAACACGCCGAGAACCGGGTGCTCTGCAACAACCGCATAATCTGTGTTTTCAAAAAGGTCCTTTGCTCTTTGTGCCCAAAGGTCTATAAGACTCATATCAACCTTATCGGGGTCGGGAAATTCATACGACATGACTGTATCATCATCGGCATCCTTTAAGGGATTCGAGCAAATCTCCAGATGCCCGTTAGCTTCACGATATCCGATACCCCACGCATCGTATTTGACCCCGTTTTCCTCACGCAAATGCGACGTTGCCGGTGTCGGCATACCTCCTACAAGGCGGGTGTCAATATCAAATACTTTTAAGATACGCTCGTCGACATTAAAATGACCTTCCTTTTCTCCTGTTATACCCAGCAGCTTCGCAAGTGCATCCTTAGTGACCTGATAATCTACAAACGTCTGTGGTGAGCCGCACATATCAAATACTGCACGGTCGGTCGGCTGATGTGTAACCACGCCGGTAAATCTCTCTCTATGTGTAATAGTAACCATTCCTTTCTTACGAAATCATTTTCCCGAAGTGCTAATGATTATATAATCGCCGCTTTTAAGCGGTTTTTGTGAAAGCCCGTCTTCAAAGGCAAAACCTTCGGGCACATGGATTGCGCCGCTTAGAGCATCAGGTGCGGTGATACAAAGCAAAATTTCGCCCGCAGCATCGCCACTGCCGCTGCTGTTTTCCTTCAGCTGCCGCCGCCAATGCACGCGGATTTCTCCCTCGGGTGCAATATGAAAAGCCTCGGCATAGTCAAGCGCGCAGACGAATTTCGGAAAAATATCAAGCCCTCGCCTGCTGTAATTTATCCCCGCAAGATGACGAATAAAGAAGTGGCTTATATCACCCCAGAAGTGATGGTTTTTCGACCCCACCTTTGGCGAATCAAGTATACCCTCCATATCCTCCCATAAAGCTGTTGCGCCTTGCGCTACCCACCATCCGTAAGACGGAAAATCAGGGCGGCGTATCATCTCAAGCGCAAGATCGGTGTGTCCGAAATCCGCCAGTACATGAAACAGGACACGAGCGCCCAATATACCCACATCCAAATGCCCGTCCGTCTGCTTAATTTGGCGTAAAAGCACTTCCAGCGCAGCGGTTTTTTCCGCAGGCTCAAAGATATCATAAAATATCGCCATCGCCTGTGAGGTCTGGCAGCTTCCCGCTGCTGTCATTGTTTTCAAATCAATTAGCTGCTCACGCACCGCTGCTCGCATTTTCACGGCAAGTGCAACGGCAAAATCCCTTTGCAATAACAAACCAAGCTCATCATAGATATACGCAGCCTTTTTGCATGAATCAACAGCATATATTGTCGATGTCAGATCTACAGGCGGCTTATACTGATTGAAGATACGCCCTGCGGGGCACCAGTCGCCGAGTCCGTGATGAATCAGCCCGTCCTGCGCCGCACAATCCGCCAAAAACTCAATATATCTGAAAATAGCATGTGAGTTTTCTTTAAGTATTGTCTTATCACCCCGATAAACATAGGTGGTATAAGGCAAATCAACGATTACACAATCCCATGCGGGACCCGAGCCTCCCCGTCCATAACCCGCCGTCGGTACGACGCTCGGAATTGAGCCTCTTTCATCCTGCGCTGCTCTAATATTGTGCAGCCATTCCGAAAAGCTGTGCTCAACTTCAAGGTTTAGCAGAATATGCTCGGCAGACATCGCCGCGTCGCCCGTCCAGCCGTTCTTTTCGCGATGCGGGCAGTCCATCGGGAAATAGTAAAAGTTTGCAAGAGTAGAGCGCCGCGTCAAAACCTGCAACGTGTTTACAGTATCGTCCGAGCAGGAAAAACCGCCCCGCTCTTTCAAATCGGAGTTCATCACAAGATATGTCAGTGCATCGGATGTCGCTTGCTCAGGTGTCATTCCGCTTACAAAAACATATTGGAACCCGCTGAATGTGAACATAGGCGTCCATGTCTGCTCGCCATCTCTGCAGGTATATTCAAAGGTTTGAACGATATAATCGTCTTTGTTAAATGTGATATTGCGCATGGTCAGGCAGCCGTCAAGTAATAGCTCCCCATGCTCAAGAATCAGTTTTTGTCCTGCTTTGCCGCTTATTTTCAAGCGGCAAACACCTGCGGCATTAACACCGAAATCGTAGAGATATCCGCCGGGAATCTGCTTTACCGAGACCGGCTTTAGCTCATTGGTGATAACAATCGGCTCTGCATGGCAGATTCGCTTTTGCCCGCGCGGCGGCATCGCCCGCACAGCATCGTCCCACGAGCTGTCATCGAAGCCTGCCGTATTCCAGCCGGGCTGCTCGAGCCGCGCGTCATAGTGCTCACCCTGACGCAGGTCGTCAAAAATCGTCGGCGAGCACGATGTCTTAAATGACTCATCGCTCTCAATCGAAAAACTCTCGCCGCCATCGCCTAAATCAGCCTCTAAGCGCATCGCAAATTGCGGCGCGGCGCGGTACGAGGCTTTGTCAAATTGCCAGATAAATCCGCCCGGATTATTCAGCAGCCCGTTACCAAGACACACGGCAATAACATTTTCACCTGTTTTAAGCACGTCTGTTACATCAACCCTGTCATAATAAAGTATATCATCAGGATTGCTGATATAAGGAGCAAGTGCTCCCTTAGTCATTCGTTCGCCATTGACATAAAGCTCGTAAAATCCAAGCCCGCATATCAAAATGCTCGCCGCCACGGGCGCTTTGCCCAGCGCGAATGCCTTTCTGAAATAGGGTGCCGGTACGTGTTTGGTAAGAGTAGAAAACTCCGTACCGGCACAGATAAAGTTTAATGCAAAATCCATACTGTCTATCGGCTCTTATTCCAGAAATCGTCGATTAGCTGCTGTGCTCTCTCGGCGTTGGCATCGATGGTAGACGCGGCTTTAGTGTTGATATCGGTCATGATGTGGCTTATCAGCACGATTGTAACTTGCGTGATACCGTCTCTGTCTGCAGCCGAGAGCATTCCAAGATCGACGGAAAGATAGTCATTGCGGATATTCGCCATAACCTCGCGGCTGCTGGCATCTCTTAAAAATCTGTTGTCAAACTCGTCAATTTGCGCTTCAAGGACAGGCTCGCCCCACTCCGCCATAGCGTCGAGTATTGTGCCTACCTTATCAAGGTCGGGATTGTTTCTTTGCACGCAAAATACCGCAGCATTAAAGTTTATCGGCGCAATGTATTTGTCCGTAAACTTGCCTTTAGGCATCGGAACCACTCCAAAATCATCGTCCATCGAAGCAAAGTGCGGAAGTGTCTCAACACCTGTTGTTATAAACAGCGCCGAGCCGGACTTAAATTTATTTCCTGAGTCCTGACCGCTGATGTATCCCTCTTTTTTCGCATGGAAGCCGCCGTTTATTATCATTTCCTGTATGTCTGTAAGCACTTCTTTTGCTTGCGGAGTATTAAAACCATAGATTTTTCTTCCGGTATTGTCGATATCTATCATTTTAAGCCCCGATGCGAAGTACAGGGAGTTTGGATATCCGTTAAAGATATCCTCAGCAACAACGCCCCACTGGTCATCCCATGTCATTTCACCTGTTCCGCTCAGCTTGCGCGTGGCAGCTCTTGCCATCTCTACGTACTTATCCATTGTCCATCTGCCGTTTTTATACAGCTCGTACGGGTCCTCAAGACCAAGCTCATTTATCAGGGTCTTATTGTAGAAAACCACTGAAGCAAGCGCGTATGAATAGCCCCACTCGGGAATAGCGAAATGTGTAACGCCCGGCTCGGGATTAACTGACGCGATGATGTTTTTATCCCAATACGGCGCGCTCAGATTCATCCCCGGGATGCTGCCGAGATCCTCGAGCATATTTTGACTGTAAAACTTACCCGCATTATAGTAGTTGGCTACTATCAAGTCCGCGTATTTTTCGCCCGCCAAGTACTTTGGCAAAATGATGTCGAATGAAATGATAGGATCTGTCTCAACTATCTCGAGCTTGATGTTAAAGCTCTGCTCAAGCTTGCGAATCAAATCAACCTGAGCGTCCGCAAGGTCGTTTCTGCCCGCTTGCGGATTAAAGTAACGTGAGTGTTCGTTATCCGCTATAGTGAACACATAGCCGTCCATATCCTCAATCAGCGGATACCTGCCGCCGCGCGACAATGCTTCCTGCGCTGAGTCGCTGCCGCTTCCGCCGTCCCCTGCACACGCAGCAATAAGCACCACAGAAACTATCAGCATAAATACCAGAGCCAAAATTTTTCCTTTTTTCATGATAACCTTCTCCTTATAAAATCAATTTTTAGTATATGTCCTTTTTAATAGCCTTGAGTCAATAGGCCCCTAACGTCCCCATTGACGCGAAAACTCTTCCAAACGGTCGACAGCGTGAAGCACTCCATCTCCCGTTACCCTGTTGATGGCTGTTTTTTCTCTGTATAAGATTCCCTGGAGCCTCGCTTCACCGCCTGAGATTATAGCTCCTGTCTCATAAAACGCACCGGCGCGTGCCGTCAAAGACCCTCCGGTCACTCTGAAGTTTGTCGTTCTGACCGCAGTGCCCGATATTCCATACGCGCGCACTGTGCCTCCGTTTAAGTGCAGACCATCGTTACAGCCCGAGTTACCTGTTATGACACAAATCAAAGTGTTTACGATGTCGATGCCCTTGTCTCCCGTTGCGTCTATTATGAAGCCCTCCGCCATACCGTCGACAAGGCAGGTTATAAGCAGCGCGTTAGCTCCCTTACCGTTTTGTTCATAGAAATGGAACGCGGGATTAGAAGCGTACATACCGTAACAGAGCATATAAAGCTCTTCGACAGCACCGACCTTAACGGCTGTAAGGTTATCCCAAACCTCGTCAATAATCTGATCCCACCAGTTTCCGAAACGGTTGAATTGATTGACATAGTGGTTACTTCCCGAAGCCGCGCCGACAATATTGCCGTATTCAATCCAGCCGCGCTTACTGTTTCCGACATGGTAGGCATTTCTTATAGCACATCCGACAACCGAACGAATCAAAAAGTCATCGCACGGCTCGGAATAATCGCCCGAGAGGTCAACACCAAACCATGAGTTGTATAACCCGATATCGATAAGATAAACGTTTGCGCCGTTACCGCGGATTGCGTAAGGATAAGGAACATAATCCCTGCGCCTGTTATTCGGATATTCGTAGTGATATATGCTGATTCCGCGCACACCCGCGTTTGCCTCAACAGTTATCGCAGCCTGATCGCTTTCGGGAGTCGGTGTGTTTTTACCCTCAATCACCCACAGAGTCGTACCTTTCGGGTCTGCAGTATGTTGAGTAAAGTAACTTCCCCTTAGCTCAACATTACTCGGGACGGTTATATTTGTCTCAATCCGGTATGAGCCCGGCGGCAGATAAACGATTCCCCCGCCCTCGTCGTGAGCTTTATCCATCAGGTCCTGAATATATTTTGTAGCATCTATCATGCCGTTTGTGGGAGCATCGGTCAAAACATAAAGCTCTCTTCTGGGCGGTTTGATAGTGACAGTGCTTCTGACATATTCATATGGCGCGTCTTCACTGATAAGCTCGCTCGTATCGTGGTTTATCTCATAAAGCTCACAGCCGTTATTTGTCAGGAAATACTCCTCGTTTCCTGTAAAAGTGTTGCCTACAAAGCTTGCAAACCATGTTGAGTCATCGATAAGAATTGCCTTCTTATCTTCCGTCAGCCTCTGAACAAACTCATTTCCGCTTACGCTTACCCTGCCCGAGAGCTTCATGGCGTATTCGCCGCCCCATGAGAGGAACTTACTGTTTTGAATAACAGTACCGCTCATTTCATCCTCGTATCTGAACATTGTGCCGCCTCTAAGGTCAAACGTGCACGTGTCGAACACAACATTTCCTTGTACGATTTCACCTCGCCTGTTATGGCTTATAATCACCCCGATAGCATCCGGGTCGTCAAGCAGGCTCATGTTCAGCCCTGTAAACTGCAGCGCGGCAGCGGGAAACACACAGTTTACCCTGATACCTATCATACAGTCCTCGATACTAAAGTTGTTGGCATAAAAGAATGTCGGAGCACGCATACCGCTATCGGCAAGAATACCGATATAATAGTCGGCAACGCGGATTTCATTCATGTTCTCCCACTCAGCATCCGTTATTCTGACACCGACACCGTGTTTACGTGTCCAGGCATTTATATCATCTCTTGCTGGCGGGTTAAACTCCGGTCCCGCGTTTGCCCAAAATCTGTTGTTTAATGTAATATCATCATCGCGTGCGCAGTCTCCCGCGTCTGCAAGGTAGAGCCCTTCCCTGAGTGCGGTTCCTTTAATATTTCTGAAAAGATGGTTACCATGACCGCCGCCGCCGCCCTCTTGAAGTACCGTTGCTCCGGCTATAATTCCTTTATACGAATTGAGCATGGTAACATGCATGATTGTCTGACTGCCGACATACGGCCACACGGCATCTCCCAGAGCCATGCCCGGTATTTCAAATGTAAACGGATAAGGAACGGGGTCCTCCACATTTTGATCGGGATAAAAAACCGTAATACCGCGCACTCCCGAGTGCCCTATCATCCTGAAGAGCCCCGGTGTGTTCATAGTGGCACTTGGAACATCCGCAATTATTACGGTGCCGTAGTCGCTGTCACCCGGCTGCATTGTATCCGGGTCTTTCCAGTCGCCCACTATAGAAACCGCAGGATGCACAACAATAGTATCCGTAATCCTGTACTTGCCCGCAGGCAGGAAAATCGTTCCGCCGCCTCTTGAGGTCAGGTCCACAACCATACGGTTGAGCATTCTTGTGCTGTCCTCAACCCCCGTCGGGTCAAGTGAATATGGCTCATCTGTCGCGATGTAAGAAGCGACGATAATATCCTCGGTCGGATTGATTGTATCAACTATCCTCGGCTCAGGCTCGGCAAGCACATTTTGAACAGGGACTCCGTTCATGGTCATGTCGGTGTCAACCCTAAGCACATTGCCGTATGCTTCAAAATTGACAACCCTTGTCAGCTCGTCGCCGTTTTCGCCCGTAGCGTCATAAATCATTACACGAATATAGCGCCCGAAGCCGCCGGAATCTTGACTAAATACATCCCGTGTGTTGTCTTGCACACGCAGCATACTTCTGAAGCTGACCCCGTCGGTACCAATTTGAATCTCAAAATGACGGATGTTATTATCGCTTTCTTCGGGAAACATTGCCCCGATACCGGATAGCGAAAAACCGGTAACGATATAATTCTCCTCGAGGTCAATTACAAACCAGGACGGCATACTCGCGGTTGCGATATGGTCAAACCTTGGCATCCAGACCGTATCCTCACTGCCGTCGTTGACAAAACGCAGATTATTGTCCTCATAGTTTGTGTCCAGCCCAAAAATCGGCTTCCCCAGTGTGATGATTTCGCTGTCACTCACAGCCTCTTCACCCCCTCTTTGTACTACATGAACAATAAGCATCGGTGTTCCGACAGCCACCGCCAGTATAAGCACGGCAATACCTGCAGCCAATAGACGCTTCTTTTTGCTCATTGCTGTCCATTTCTCTTTTATAATACTAATAAGCTTCATCATCCTGTTATTCCGCTCCTTTCAATACCTTGTACGAAGTGTTTCTGACAGATAATATATAGCAGCAGAAGTGGCGCGATTACAAGCAGTGTCGCGGTATTCATGTAGACACTCGCCAAGTCCTGCTGTGATGTATATCTTAAAATGGTGTCACCGACTCTTGATATGGAGTTAGAGAGCACCCGCGTTTGCGTGAAGAAAATCGATGAGTACAGGGTATCTGTCCATTGCCATGCAAATGAAAGCAATAAAATCGAAATCATCGTAGGTCCGCTCATCGGAATAACTATTTTCGCGAATGTGCGGTATACGCCCGCGCCGTCAATATATGCCGCTTCAATCAGTTCGTTTGGCACACCCATAAAGAACTGTCGCATCAGAAAAATGTATAGTCCGTTTTTAATCCCCAAGCCCGTAAACGCCATGATAAACGTCGGAACTACGCTGTCAATGAGATTTAGTGTATCGCCGCCGCTGAGCAAACCGAATATCCCGAAGATATCGAAAAACCTGAAGTTCATATACAGCGAGATTATAATTGTCTGCGGGGGAACTATCATCAGCAGAAAAACCACGCCCAGCAGTATAGACTTGCCGCGAAACTTAAACTTCGCAAGCGCGTATCCCACAACCGATGCCACAAACACCTGCCCTACAGCGCATACGAGTGAAATGAAAAATGTATTTCGTGCCGCTCCCCAAAAATCGGTCATTTGAATGACTCCGATAATGTTATCAAATGTGGGAGCTTTAGGCAGCATCAGCACAGTTTTGTCCATTAAATCGGATGAGGACATAAATGCCGACGAGAGCTTTACAAGCAGTGGGAAAATAATCGCAAACGATATGCTGATGAGCAGCACAAAGCGGACCAGTATCCACAGTCTTCCGCCCCAGTATGAAAAAGACGTCAGCTTGCTTTTTTGCCTTCTATTCGGTTTTCTGATTGAATCAATCACGCTTTTCATAATACACCATCCTGGATACAATTAACCCCGCCAGTGCGACAATTACAATAATCACAAGAAAATACAGCCATGCCATCGCGGATGCCCGTCCATACTCCGTGCGGACAAATCCCATACGGTATATGATGCCCATTACACTGTTTTCAGGTCGGATAAATGAGTCCACAACCGTATAAACCGTGTTTACCAGAATTATCGGGCTTATCATAGGCAATGTAATCAGCCAAAACTCTTCCCAGCCCGTTGCTCCCTCAACCTTTGCAGCCTCGTAAATAGACGGTGAAATAGACTGCAGCCCTGCCAAAAACAGCAAAATCGGCACACCCGAGCGGTTTATAACCTCATAAATGTTATCAACTGCCGCAACCACAAACTCCGTGATTTGCGGGCTGAAAGTCAGATTTCTAAAATACTGACCGATACCCGCAAGCCCTGCAAGAGTAGTGCCTGTAGAGCCGGCTGTTCCCGTATCAATTCCTTGACCTGAGCTTGCAAGATTAAACATATGGTTGTGCAAGTCTGCCTGAGCGATGATTCCCGTAGCAATTATGACAGGGATAAAAAACATCAGCCTGAAAAAGCCCTTGCTCTTCATTTTTTGGTTTAGCAGTGTTGCGATAAATAAGCTGAAAAACAGTATAACGGGTATGTCTACGAGCATTTTTATCACAGAGTTTACAAGCGCCCGCACAAAGTCCGGGTCCACAAAAAGCGCGTAGTTGTAGTTATTCCATCCGACATTCTCTATGGCGTATATAGCGCCCGTTATATCGAGCTCACCAAAACTGAAAACAACAGAATCAATAATAACACCCAAGAAAATCACCAAAAACCCGACTATAAGCGGCAAAGCAAACACATAGCCGTGAACAGCCATTTTACGCTCAAGTGATACAGCTTTCTTCTTTGTTTTCATCTCGCTACCCTTCGTAACTAAATTGCATACTGTTATAATCAACCGTCACAACCACACCGTTGTCGAACTCTGTTTCGTTAACCCCATCGGAAACACGGGTATGCCTTGTG
>Ga0123356_10007207_pt1 | contig 11122 bp, 6 predicted proteins | sample TergutEmb28metaG_2_FD_92546 | JGI IMG/M metagenome (GOLD analysis project Ga0123356, IMG submission 92546) | Embiratermes neotenicus P3 segment gut microbial communities from Petit-Saut dam, French Guiana - Emb289 P3 | ecosystem: Host-associated > Arthropoda: Insects > Digestive system > Gut ... | reverse complement strand
CGTCGCTGGCGGCGGAGCCTGGGAGTTGTCGCGCGTCGGTATCAATCAGGGATATCAGCCGTCCCAACCCATCGCGTTTTCCCATCGGCTTCATGCCGGCGACAACAAGATTCCCTGTCTCTACTGCCACTATGCGGCTCGCACCAGCCGGCACGCAGGGATCCCGCCGGCCAGCGTCTGCATGAACTGCCATAGCATTCTGGAGAAACAAACCGTCGAGATCGAAAAGCTGAAAGAGTCGGTCCAGCAGCAGCGTCCGATCCGCTGGGTGAAAGTGCACAATCTGCCAGACTTCGTTTATTTCAATCACAGCCAGCACGTGCTCTCGGGCGTCGCCTGCCAGCGATGCCACGGACCGGTAGAGAGGATGGACCGCGTCGAGCAATTTTCGCCCCTGACCATGGGCTGGTGCCTCGAGTGCCACCGTGAGCATGCGAACTTGCCGACAGGCGATTTCCAGCGGGCCATGCTGAGCCTTTCCCAGAAACCAAAACCGGCGCCCGGGCTGGATTGTGCGAGCTGTCACTATTAGCCCGGGTGTCGGAAGCCGACAGCCAGCCTGCACCGTGGGGATACGCGTCATGGAGTCGAAAGGGAGAACCATCAGTTGCGAGAAGCCGATGAATCAGGACGTCGAGACCTTCACAAAACCCTCGTGTAAGAGCGCGAAGAGCGAGCTCGTCCAGATTGGCGCGGCGGCGCGTTCAGAATACTGGAGGAGTCCTGAGGAGTTGCGCAGGCCGCAGACTGCGCGCGCCGAATTTCCCGGCGGGCTTGCCGCTGGAGCCGCGAAGCCGCCTGAGAACACGCGTCGCGATTTTCTTTCCCTGATGGGGGTTACCCTGACCGCGGCCGGACTCGCCGGATGCCGCGCTCCGGTACAAAATGCCATCCCTCTCGTCGTGGGATCGGACGACATCATTCCCGGCGTCGCCAACTATTACGCCACCACCTGCAACGGCTGCGCCTCCTCGTGCACTCTTCTGGTCAAGCAGCGCGACGGCCGTCCGATCAAGATCGAAGGCAATGACCGATCCGTCCTGTTTGGCAGCGGCACCTGCGCCACCGGCCAGGCGACCGTGCTCTCGCTCTATGACGATGCGCGCCTGCGCGGTCCCCGCTGGGGCGGCCAGGCTCAAAGCTGGGAGGACGTTGACAGGCACGTTCTCGATGGGCTGAACGCGGCACTGGCGGCCAAAGGCAAAGTCGTTTTGCTGACCCGGACCGTCACCAGTCCGTCGACGCTCGCGATCATACGGGAATGGGGCCGGAGTTATCCCGGGTTTCGTCACGTCGTCTACGATCCGGTTTCGCTTTCGGGGCTGCGTGAGGCCCATGCCATGTCATTCGGCCGGCCGATGGTTCCTCATTATCAGTTCGACCGGGCCCGGCTCATTCTGGGACTTGAGGCCGACTTTTTGGGCACGTGGCTGTCTCCCGTCGAGTTTGCCCGGCAGTACGCGAGCGCGCGTGGAGCCGAACATCGGCGCGCGCTTCACATCCAGCTGGAATCCGGCATGTCGGTAACGGGAAGCAACGCTGATCTCCGCGTAGCCGTGGCTCCCTCGGAAATGGAAATCGTCGCCACCGCCATCCTCGGCAGGCTCGCCCGCATGGGAGAAATCGCAGTGCCGTACAGTCCGGAACCCGGGATTGATCCGAAGAAACTTGACCTGATTGCCAGCGAGCTGTGGAAGCATCGCGGTGAGTCTCTGGTCGTCAGCGGCAGTAATGATCTCGAGGTGCAGATGGTCGTGATCGCCCTGAACTTCCATCTGGGAAACTTCGGCAAGACCATCGATCTGGTCCACGCGTCACAGCAACGGATGGGCGACGACCGGGCTATGGCGGATCTGGTCGAGGAGATGAATCGCGGCGAGATACACACGCTGATGCTCCTCGGCGTCAATCCGGCCTACGACTATTGCGATCCCTCGCGTTTCCTCGAGGGCCTCGAGAAGGTTGCGCTCTCGGTTTCTTTTTCCGACCGCCAGGATGAGACCAGCACACATGTTCATGCCCTCTGCCCCGATCATCACTTTCTTGAAGCCTGGGGCGACGCCGAACCGGTCGAGTCGCATTTCAGCCTGGCGCAGCCGCTCATAGCGCCTCTGTTTGAGACCCGGGCCGCCCAGGAAAGCCTGCTGAAATGGTCCGGCGCAGAGAAGCCAAACTACTACAGCTATCTGCGCGAGTACTGGAACCAGAATATCTTTCCCCGGCAGACGGCTGTATCCCGCCCCGACGTTTTCTGGGAGAAATCCCTGGAAGGCGGCGTAGTCGACCTGGACTCGCAAAGTACCGCGGGCCAACCCGCCTACCAGGGTGGCTGGCAGGAAGCGTTTCGTACGATCGCCGGCAGGAACGAGCCATCGGCGGCGGCCCGCGAGCAAGGCCGCTATGAATTGCACTTCTATGAGAGCGTGGCATTGCGTGACGGGCGCCACGCCAACAATGCCTGGCTTGAGGAGTTGCCGGACCCGATCAGCAAAGTGACCTGGGGGAATTACGCCGCCGTCGCGCCGGCGCTGGCGCGGAATCTGGGTTTGACGAACGGCGATGTAGTCGAAATTTCGACCGATCGCGGGAAGCTCGAACTTCCGGTTTTCGAGCAGCCGGGCCAGCAGGCACATACCATCTCGATCGCCATCGGATACGGGCGCAAGCGGGTGGGCAAGGTAGGCCAGAATGTCGGGGTCAACGTCTTTCCGCTGACCCCCTTCCTCGATGGCCGCCGGCAGTACTCGGTTTCGGGCGGGGCCCTCGAGAAGATCGGGCGTCGCGAGAGCCTGGCCAGCACCCAAACCCAGTTTTCGCTGGAGGGCCGGCCCATCGTCCTCGAAACCACACTGGAAGAGCTCGAGAATGTGTCTCCAAGCGAAACCCTGCCGACGCTCTGGGCGAGCCCGCTCGCGGGCGAGCACTCCTGGGGGATGGTTATCGATATCGATGCCTGCACGGGCTGCTCCGCCTGCGTGGTGGCCTGCCAGGCGGAGAACAACGTGCCCGTCGTGGGCAAAGACCAGGTCGAGCGCAGCCGCATCATGCACTGGATCCGTATCGACCGCTATTACCGCGGCTCGGAGGGGGATCCGAGGAGCCTGCACCAGCCAATGATGTGCCAGCACTGCCAGAATGCGCCCTGCGAGACCGTCTGTCCGGTACTAGCCACAACGACCAGCTCTGAAGGGCTCAACCAGCAGGTCTACAACCGGTGCATCGGCACCCGCTATTGCGCGAACAACTGTCCCTACAAGGTGCGGCGATTCAACTGGTACAACTACACCGAAAACCCCGAGTACGACTTCTATATGACGAGTCCCCTGGGACGGATGGTCTTGAATCCCGATGTCGCCGTGCGTTCCCGCGGAGTGATGGAAAAGTGCAGCATGTGCGTGCAGCGCATTCAGCTGGCCAAAAATATCGCCCTGCAGGGAAAACGCGGGCTGGCCGACGGCGAGCTCCAGACGGCGTGCCAGCAGTCCTGTCCCACCCAAGCCATTATTTTTGGCGACCTCAAAGATCCCAACAGCCATGTCTCGCGCCTTCGTCGCAGCCGACGCCATTATGAGGTCCTCGAAGAGCTTGGGATACGGCCCAACGTGGGCTATCTCAAGAAAATCAGCCATCCCGTCAGCAAGGTATAAGGAGCAACCATGACTGCGACCGCCCCGATGTCCGCTCGAACCGCAGGAGAACTCGAAGTTCTTCCGCCGCCCGAGTGGGTGGATCCTCGCCTTACCCCGGGCAAGATCACCGACGACATCATTCGTCCGCTCGAAGGGCGCCCCGGCGTAGGCTGGTGGATTTGCTTTGCCATCGCCTTCGCGGCCCTCGTGAACCTGGGGGCCATGGTCACCTATCTCATCGCCAAGGGCATTGGCATCTGGGGCGAAAACAACAATGTCGACTGGGCATTCGACATAACCAACTTCGTCTTCTGGGTGGGCATTGGCCACGCCGGCACGCTCATCTCCGCCATTCTGCTTCTCTTCCGGCAGCAGTGGCGGACATCCATCAATCGTTCTGCCGAAGCCATGACGATCTTTGCCGTGATGTGCGCCGGCTTGTTCCCGGCGATCCATATGGGCCGACCCTGGCTCGCCTATTTCATTTTTCCCTACTTTCCCAACCAGCGCGGCCCGCTGTGGGTGAACTTCCGCTCACCACTGGTCTGGGACGTGATTGCCATCAGCACGTATGGCACGATCTCGCTCTTCTTCTGGTACCTCGGCATGATCCCCGATCTTGCCACGCTGCGCGACCGCGCTCTCGGGGGGCTGAAGAAGGCGATCTTTCGCGTGCTCAGCGTGGGGTGGAACGGTTCGCACCGTACCTGGCACCGCTATGAGATCGTCAGCCTGATACTGGCGGGACTGGCGACGCCGCTGGTTCTTTCCGTGCACTCGATCGTCAGCATGGACTTTGCCACCTCGGTCATTCCCGGCTGGCATACCGCCATCTTTCCTCCCTACTTTGTCGCCGGGGCTATCTATTCCGGATTTGGCATGGTGCTGACGTTGCTGATCATTACCCGCCAGACCGTGCACCTTGAGCGCTACATCACCGTGCGCCACCTGGACAAAATGGCCAAGGTCGCCATGTTGACGGGGATGATCGTCAGTTATTCCTATGCCACGGAATTTTTTTCCGCCTGGTACACCGGCAATCTCTACGAACGCTATCACTTCATCAACCGCGCCACCGGACCTTACGCCTGGTGCTTTTATCTGATGGTTCTTTGCAACGTCATCACCCCGCAGGTTTTGTGGTCGAGGAAAGTCAGAACCACCGTGCCTCTTCTTTTTGTCGTGTCCATCCTGATCAACATCGGCATGTGGATGGAGCGTTTCGTCATCATCGTGGTCAGTCTGCACCGCGCATTTCTACCTTCGAGCTGGGGAATGTTTTACCCCACCATTTATGACGTTGGCATTCTCATCGGCAGCTTCGGGCTCTTTTTTACCTGCTTCCTGGTTTTCATTCGCGTGCTGCCCATGATCGCCATGTGGGAAATCAAAGGCGTAGCCGCCGGCGCCGCTCACCGGGCTGCGCACCACGCCTCCAGCCGCGCCCGAAGACACGAGGAGATGGAGGTGGCGGCCAATGCCTGAACAATATCTGGTTGCCACTTTTCGCGATCCCGACAGCCTGCTTCGCGCCGTGCACGGAGCCCGGGCGAAGAGTCTCGGCATCTACGACGTCTATGCTCCCTACCCGGTGCATAACCTGGACGAGGCCATGGGGATTCGCCGCAGCCGCCTGCCGTTCGTCACCCTGGTGGTGGGCGCTCTCACTATGTCGTTTGCCTTCTGCTTTCAGTTCTACGCCGCAGTCCTTGACTGGCCGTTGAATGTCGGCGGAAAGCCTGACAACTCATCGCTCGCTTTTGTGCCCATCACTTTCGAACTCACGGTGCTGCTCAGCGGTCTGGCTACCTTTGCCGCCCTGTTCTTTCGCGCCCGGCTCTTCCCCGGCAAGAAAGAACGGCTGCCCGGCGTCGGCATCACGAACGACAGGTTTGCGCTGGTGCTGCGGCGCAGGGCCGGGAACTTTGACGTCGCCTTCGCCTCCAGACTCATGGAGTCAAGCGGCGCCGAAGACGTCTGGGAAGTTGAGGGCAAACTGTGAAGCGCCCGCTCATCGGATTGGGGCTGGTGATGGCGACCGGGCTCGTCGCCGGCTGCGGCGCCGGCGGCAACCACCGCGCTTACGAATACATGCCGGACATGGCGCGCGGTCCGGCCTACAAGGCGTTTGCCCCGAATGCCGCCACCCGGGACGGACTCACCCTGCAGCGGCCCGTGAGCGGCACCATCGCTCGCGGTTACCAGCCGTTCGACTATGGAGAGGGAGAGCAGGAAGCGGAGAGAGCCGGGCGTGAACTCAAGGACCCGTATCGCGCGACCCGGGTGACGCTCGAAGAGGGCAGGGCGCTTTTTGAAACCTATTGTGCCGTTTGTCACGGCGCCCAGGGCAAAGGCGATGGTCCTATCTCGGGCAAGATTCCCACGCCGCCCTCCTATCGCTCCGATCGTGTCATGGAGTTTGCGCCGGGGCGCATTTTTCACGTCATTACCCTCGGCTCGGGCAAGATGCCTTCCTACGCGACTCAACTGAGGCCCGACGAGCGCTGGAAAATTGTTACCTACGTTTACACCGTGCTCCAGGGCCGGCAGGTCGAAGCTGTGCCCGCCCAGGCAGGAGGAGGGCAATGAGCGAGAGCATTTCCTTCAAAGCTTCATCCCGCAATCAGACGATTGCCATCGTTCTCCTGGTAAACGGCGCCGTCGCCGCATTGTGGGGGGTCGGGGCCTTGCCCGACCGGACGTGGCCCAATCTCCTGCTGAACGGTTTTTACATGACTTCGCTCGCCGTATCGGCGATCTTCTTTATCGCCGCGCAGCGCGCCGCAGGAGCACGCTGGTCGGCAAACCTGCGGCGGATTCCAGAAGCATTCATGGTGGCGCTGCCGGTGGCTTCGCTCCTGCTCCTGTCGCTGTTCCTGGGACGACAACACCTGTTTCCCTGGGCCCAGCCGGGCGCGTTTGCCCATGCGCCGCGACTTGCCGGCAACGTGCAGTATCTCAAGGCGCCCGGTGTCTTCGTGAGAATCGTGCTTGCTCTCGCGCTCTGGAACTTCTTTGTGCTGCTCGTTCGGCGAGCTTCGCTGGCACAGGATGCCGACTCGGGGTCGAGCCTGATGCTGCATGAGCGCATGACCCGCTACTCGGTGCTCTTTCTCCCGGTCTTCGCGGTGACTTTCACGCTGAGTGCGTTTGATTGGCTCATCAGCCTCGAGCCGGGCTGGTTCAGCACCATGTTTGCCATATACGTGTTCGCCGGCACCTTCGTTCAGGGTATTGCGGCCGTGACCTTCGTCACCGTGGCTCTCAAAGAACGTGGTCCTTTGGGCGATGTGATTCTCGACGGCCAACTCCACGATCTCGGCAAGATGCTGTTCGCCTTCTCGACCTTCTGGGCCTACATCTGGATCTGCGAGTACCTGCTGATCTGGTACGGCAATATTCCCGAGGAAGTCACACACTATGTGTCCCGCACAAACGGGCCGTGGCTTTATGTCTTTGCCCTGAACCTGATTATCAATTGGGTCATTCCCTTCACCGTCCTGCTGTCGGTCCGGGCCAAGCAATCGGGGAAAATTCTTCAAGCGATCAGCCTGCTTCTCTTGTTCGGGCATTGGCTCGATCTCTACCTGGTGATCATGCCCGACGAGTGGCGCGCCCCAAAATTGGGATGGCCGGAGCTGGCGATCGCGTCCGGTTACGCGGCGCTGCTCTATTTGCTCGTGGTGCGCGCCCTGGGCCGTGCGCCGCTGGTGCCGCTGAACGATCCGGTTTTGCGATATGAAGAGTTGGACCGCGAGCAAGTTTTTGTACAGGGGCTTACCGGGGCGAAGCAATGATGAATGGAAACGGAACAATTCTCAAGCTGGCCGTGTTCGTTGTGTCGGCGGCCGGCATCAGCACGCTGGCCTACCGGCGTCCCACTCAGCGCAGTCTCGACGACATCCCCAACCGTCTTCCCGAGGCCGCCCCTTATGTGGTTTCCGAGGCGCAGGCTTTCCCGCCGCCCTATCACCAGCATTGGGAGAGCGAGGACAGCCCCGGCCAGTGCCAGAGCTGCCATCAAAAAATCTTCGATGAGTGGAATGGTTCCATGATGTCGAACTCGTGGCGCGATCCTGCCTGGCGTGCGGCCTTCCGGCTGCTCGCCCTCGCGACTTCCGCTCACGGCGAATGCGATACGCCGGAGCCACCCGATGGCTCGCCCAAAGCGAAACACAATCCGTTTGCCGACCCGGGCCAGTGCTCCTCGACGTTTGATATCGGCACCGAGAAATACACGGTTTCACGGCCCGGTTCTCTGCTTGACTTCTTTTGCTCGCGCTGCCATATGCCCACCGATTATCTGGACAACATTCCCCTGAAGAATGTGCACATCGATCCCCGCAACAACCTCGAAAGCGCTCCCGGAGACCCGAATTTCAATCCCACGTCGGACAACGGAACCGGCCTCGCTTACGCCACTCTCGATTCCCAGTTCCGAAACACCACCTCCGGCAAAAGCGGAATTATCTGCGCCGTCTGCCACACTTATGCCGAGACCCGCGATACTCCCTTCCACAACTACTCTCGCAGCCAGAGCGCTTACATCCCGGTTCCCGGCACACAGGCACGAAACGAAATGCTGGCTTCGAGTCAGCAGGACACATTCAGCGTTCCCGATCCCACCAAGCAAAATCTTGGTTACAGCGTCGGCGGCGGGTCCTTCCGTCTGTCGCCGCATGCGATTGGTTTTCCGGAAAGGTTCGGCCCCCTCGCCGCGAACCCGCCTGCCAATCGCACCGATACCTACACCAGCGAGATCTTCGGCAAACCGATCGATTACCAGGCGATGGATCCGGCCAAGCACAAGGGATATCACCAGACCATGTTCGTGCACGCAGAGATGTGCGCCGCTTGTCACGACGTGACCAATGCCCTGCCGATCCGGAATCCGCTGGGCAGGTGGGTGGGAGGGTTCCCGATCGAGCGCACCTATACCGAGTGGGCGAACAGCGCCTACGCGGACCGCCCCGGCAACAAGAATTACGATCCCAGGTTCAAACGCGATTGCCAGAGCTGCCATATGCAGCAGGACTATGGCCAGCCGGGCACAGCTCAAACTCTGTATAAGGACGGGAGTCCTCTGCCGCCTCCGATCGATCACGTTTCCAATGAAGGTGGTTCGCCGCATCCCTTCTTTACCCATCACTTTGTCGGCGGCAACGCCTACGTGACAGCCCTCATCGGCAAAGACGTAGACGCGAGCGGCAATCCTGCACCCTACCCTGAGCTTTCCGCCTTCAGCTTTTCCTCCGACGATCACAAAAGTGTCTACTCCAGGGGCTTCTGGACGCATCTTGAGAGGCGCGGCGCCTATGCCCAACAGGCGCGCCTGGCCTGGGACCGCCTGCGCCATGTCCTGAGCATGGACCTGGAAGCGCCGGCAGTGGCCCGCGCCGGATCGGAGGCGCCCGTGTCGGTAGCGGTTACAAACACCGGCAGCGGCCACAATTTCCCTACCGGCTTTCCCGAAGGACGTACGGCCTGGCTTGCCATCCATGCCTATGATCTCGCCACGGGCAACGAGCTGCCCATTTACGACAAGGTGTGGCAGAGAACTTCGGTCGGCGTCGGCAACATGACAACCGAGGAGATGGTGGATCCCAATTTCCCGGGATGCGGCTGGAAGATACCCGCTGGGTCCGCGGATCCCTACGCGGTGCAGTTCAAGGCGGTGGCGTCGTTAGGCAATGGCTGCCCGACGCTCGACCTGCCTTACGCCACCGCCCTGAATCTGGTAACCAACGAGAACGGTCTTCCCATCGATAAGAACGGCAGAGTCATTGATGTTTCGAACCCGACCGGTCTCCCTCAATTCAGAGATGTGAACGGCAACGGCGACTACTTCGATGATTCCTTCCTGAAAGACACGCGGCTCAAGCCGCGCGGACGGGCCGAATACCAGCAGAAAATCGACCGCTATTCGGTGGTGATCCCGCCAGGCACGAGGGGGCCGGTTGCAGTAACCACCGAGGTCTACTACCAATCGATCGAGGCGGTCGTGGCGTTGAAGTTCCTGGGCAATCTGGCCGACACCAACAACGACTTTGTTCTCCAAACCTGCGTCCTGGGCGGCTTGTGCGATGGACGTACGCCCTCGACCGAGCCCCCGGTCGTCGAAGGAGCGCCGCCAGTCCCCATGGTCGTACGCAACCAGTTGATTTCGATCGAAGGAGCGCCGGCGGATCGCAATCCCCTCCAGGTCGAAACCTATCCATCACCCGGGGCAAGCCAAGTCTATCAGGATGCCGTAGCCAAAGTGTTCTTTTCAAAACCGGTCGCGGGCATTGACGCGCGCACGTTTACTTTGACAGACTCCCACGGTTCTTTGGTGCCGGCCTGGGTTGATCAGATTGGCGCCGGGGCATGGGGCCTGTTTCCAAACCAGGTCCTGCTCAAGCGCGGCGAGACTTACACAGCCCGTCTCCAAGGGGGGATATGCGATCTCGCGGGAAACTGTACGCATCAAGACCTGGTGTGGAGATTTTCGATCAGTAGCGATGCTACCCGGGAAACCGGCAACACAGCCATTCCCATGGGATTCAAGCTGGCCAAGCATGCTCCTGACACGAGACGGTTCGCTTCGCTCGAACCGTAAGGCGGGCATTGACGTACCGAGCGATGTTCCAGCGTTCCGACGTTCAATGGGAGGTCGTACATCAGGTCCACAAGCGTTCAACGTCTCCGTGCGTCCGGCGGCGGCGATGCTTCACGTTGGGTACAACAGTCTGCCTCGGATGCCTGGTTATCGCAGACGATTCAGACTGGGAGGAAGCATATCCAGAAAGGTCGGCCTTACATCCCCAAGCCTGAAGGCTGTGGCTTTGGGGCGACGGTTGGAAGTGGGGTGGTTGGATTTCTGATGACCGAACCTGCACCGGGCAAATAGTGCATGCGCCGACGTCCAGGAACATTCATTTCGATCTCAGGTAAGTGTGATTGCCAGGAGCGCCGCCGGCTGGAAGTCTCGCTCTGTGCGCTCTTAACCTGCTTGCTTGGCCGCCAACTCTCCGATCACGGGGATCTTATACATCTCCTTGTTGTAGGCTTTGTACATCAGAAACAGCCAGTACAGGAATCCCGCCAGGCCGATCAGCATGCGCAGCGGCAGGCCAATCCAGAACAGCGCGCCGCTCGAGGCAAACGCCAGCATGCCCCAGAGGAAAGCCCAGGCAATCCAGAAAAAGATCCACGCCAGCCCGAAAAACAAAGACTGGAACGCGTGGAAGCGAACAAAGCGATCGTTCTTGTAGGGATCGATAACCAGAAACAGGACTGCAGTCAGTATGCTTAGGATGTAGGCCAACGCCGCAGCCACGTTGCTTTCGATGCCGCTACTTGCGGCCCTGACCTGTGTCCGAGAGGCGGCTGCAGCTCCAGCCGCATTCATGCCAGCCGTGGCTGGTGCCGCATTGGCGGAGCCACAGGAGCTGCAAAAGCCAGCCCCTTCCTCGAGCGGTGACCCGCAAGTTCTGCAAAAAGCCATTTTTTTT
>Ga0123356_10007206_pt1 | contig 11124 bp, 8 predicted proteins | sample TergutEmb28metaG_2_FD_92546 | JGI IMG/M metagenome (GOLD analysis project Ga0123356, IMG submission 92546) | Embiratermes neotenicus P3 segment gut microbial communities from Petit-Saut dam, French Guiana - Emb289 P3 | ecosystem: Host-associated > Arthropoda: Insects > Digestive system > Gut ... | reverse complement strand
TTTATGAGTATTAGTTATCTCAACTTCCTCATGCAAGCCGCCATCCTCCCCGTCGACTGTCCAGGCTACCTTTTCATTAAATTTGAACTTGACATTTGTGGCGTGGAGTACCTGTACGTTGTCACCATCATAGGTCTTGCTCGCTACACCTGCCAGTATATCCATAAAGTCAGCCAGAACGAGCGGTTGTTTGACAAGAAGGACCTCAAACAAACCGTCGGCCAGATCGACGATTTTGGGGTCAAGCTTGACAAGACCCGCTATAGAGGTGGAGTTCGTTACGCCTCCAAAGATAAAATCGCCTTCAATATAATTCCCATCATATTCAACGATAGTGCGCCGTGGTTTTATCGCGGACATGTTAGCCAATCCCCCGAGTATATAAGCAAAATGCCCGAGCGCGCGTTTGGCGCCTGGCGATGTCGAGTACGCGACTTCCGTAAATGCCCCGAACGCTGCGACGTAGGTAAAGTATCTCCCGGAAAAGCTCCCTATATCAAGCGGTTGCGGCGTCCCCTTAATAATATTCTGTACCGCTGTCACCGGAGTCCTTGACAGTTTTAGAGTTGACGCAATATCATTGGCTGTCCCTGCCGGAATATAACCGACAGGGATCGATACGCCGGAACGTAAAAGGCCGGAAACAACGCTGCTAAACGTCCCGTCTCCTCCTGCGCATATAACCATCTCATGATTTTTTGCGTATTCATAGACAATCTCTTCCGGTGTATATTCACCGGCGAAATAGGTAGTGACGATATAGCCATCACTGCATAAACATGATAAAATAGCTCCAATAGCAAGCCTGGATAGGCCTCTGCCCGAAAACGGGTTAACAACCAACATAATATTGCGCATTATAGTAATTCACCTTGCCTTGCCTTCGCCATCGCGAATCTATTATTGAAAGCCGAAAGTTGTCGTATGGATTCATAGAAAATAAGTAACAATGAAACCAACGACATAACTTTCAACTTTCAATTTTCAACTTTCAACTTTCTAAACAAGTACCCTTACTCTTGTCACACCGCTGATTTTTTTGATATCGTCCTCAAGTCCGTCTGGTAACGAACTTATGTCAAGCATCATATATGATGGGAGCCGCCCTTTTGTACTGGCATATATCGTGTTTTCTATATTCACACCAAAAGAGGAAACCGTACCGGTTATCTTAGCGATCATTTCCGGCACATTGTCATGAATAATGCAGATACGAGGGTCGCCGGTACGAGGCAGGCAGGCTGTCGCCATGTTAACAGAGTTTGTAATATTACCGTTCTCAACATACTCTTTTATTTCTAAGCTCGCCATACTCACACAATTGTCCTCGCTCTCAGGCGTCGACGCGCCAAGATGCGGGATCGCAATAACGCCCGGCGCTCCGGCTGTCTTTGCGTTCGGAAAATCGGTCACATAGCGGGAAACCTGTCCTGACGCAAGCGCTTCAAGCATACCGTCATCGCAAACCAGTTCAGCGCGGGCAATGTTTATGATGCGTACACCCGGCTTCATCTTTGCTATACTCTCCTTATTAATCATACGGTGTGTCGACTCCATATATGGCACATGGAGCGTTATGTAATCCGCATTCTTATAAATGACGTCGAGATTGTTGGCATGATTGATACTAGACGACAGTTTCCACGCCGCATCTACCGAAAGGTATGGGTCATATCCATATACTCTCATTCCAAGATCGCTTGCAGCTTGAGCTATTTTTGCGCCGACAGCGCCGAGTCCTATAACGCCAAGGGTTTTCCCGAATATTTCCGGACCTACATATTTGGCTTTTTGCTTCTCAACAAGGGCTGATATTTCATTACTTCCGTCAGCAACGCCTTTCACCCACTCGATACCACTAATTATATCGCGTGAGGAGATGAGCATTGCGCACAGCACAAGCTCCTTTACGGATTCAGCGTTGGCGCCCGGCGTATTAAACACGATAATGCCCTCAGCAGCGCAACGGTCAATAGGAATATTGTTAACGCCGGCGCCTGCGCGTGCTATGCAAAGAAGCTCCGGATTGAATACCATGTCGTGAAGCTTGGCTGAACGGACAATTATAGCGTCAGGATTCTCAACGTCCGCAGATATTGTATAATGCGCGCTGTCGAGTTTTTCTAGCGCCGATAATTTAATGTTGTTAAGAGTTTTTACATTGTACATTTGATAACCCCCTAATTATAATTACAAATATAAAACTTGTAACTTTGTATGATATGTGACTTGTGGTATATGATTTGTGATTTGTGATTTGTAATTTGCAATAACGTCTACTTATTATTAACTTCAAAGTCACGCATAAACGCAGCCAGTTTTTGTACGCCCTCGATTGGCATAGCGTTATATATTGACGCGCGCATTCCGCCGACGCTACGGTGACCCTTCAGATTACAAAGCCCCAAAACTTTTGCCTCTTTGATAAACTTGTCGTTGAGTTCGTCGCTGGCGATTCTGAATGTGACGTTCATGTCCGAACGCGACGGTTTTTCTGCACAGCCAATAAATATCTTGCTGTCATCAAGCACATCATAGAGCAACTTTGCTTTCTGCGCCTTTATCTGTGACATACCCTCGATGCCGCCCTGTGCATAGAGCCATTTCAGCACAAGTCCCAATATGTAAATGGTGTAGCATGGGGGCGTATTGGGCATCGAATCTGTATCTATCATTAACTGGTAGCTCATCAGTTTCGGCGTAAGCGGATGCTCTTTTCCTGCGAGGGTTTTATCGACTATTACGACCGCAACGCCGGCAGGCGCCATATTCTTCTGGACACCGGCATATATAAGACCATATCTCGAGACATCCACGGGAACAGACATGATATTTGACGACATATCACATACAAGCGGCACGTCGCCTGTCTCGGGTATATATTTCCACTCAGTGCCGAAAATCGTGTTATTGCAACAATAATAGAAATACGACGCGTCGGGAGTGAGGCTTATATCCTCTTGCTGCGGTATATACGTATGGTTTTTATCCTCAGACGAACATGCGATATGAATATCGCCATACTTCTTTGCTTCCTTCATGGCAAGGTTCGAAAAACTTCCGGTAACCGCATAATCCGCTTTCCCGGTTTTTCCTATTAAGTTCATCGGTATAGCGGAAAACTGAAGCGTGGCGCCGCCTTGCATAAAGATGATTTCATGTGAATCCGGGACTTTAAGAAGGTTTTTCAAGTCTGCTTTCGTTTCCTCAAAAATACCCAGGTATTCCTTGCCCCTGTGGCTCATTTCCATGACCGACATCCCGGTCCCCCGGCAGTTGGTCATCTCCGCAGCCGCCTGCTCAAGCACCGGTAACGGTAACATCGATGGGCCTGGCGCGAAATTATAAATTCTGTCTGTTTGCATATCCATCCTCCTAATCAAGATCATAAACAATATCTGATGATTGTGCAGCAATCATTATGCTAAAAGTGCAGCGAATGATATAATTTCCCATGTGGCGCATCCCGCGCCACGGCTTCAATTAATATATAGTGATTGCGCAGCAAACATTATATATTATAATTTTCCGTATTGTCAAATTTTTTCTCCCCAAATAAGATCATCCTTAACACTTGCAATTTGTACGTTATGCACACTGTTCTTTGCTACTACGCCCTTGACTGTGACTTCAAGATAGTTCCTTGAATGACCCGTCCAATACCCATCGCGCTTGCGTTCAAATAATACCTCCAAAGTCTTTCCAATTTGGCTAAGCCTGAATAACCGCGCTAAATCCTCTGCTGTCGACGCGGTGATACGCGCCCGTTCACGCTTGACGCTCTTCATGACTTGTTCCGGCATGTCAGCAGCTTTAGTTCCCGGGCGCGCGGAAAACGGGAATATATGCATATCTGAAAACCTTGCGGTTTTGATAAAAATCATAGTTTGTTCAAACTCCGCGTCTGTTTCGCCGGGAAAACCAACAATTAAGTCAGCCGTTATCCCACAACCCGGAAAACTGCGGCGGAGTGCCGATATAGCCTTATATGCCGCGCTAGTATCGTATTTTCTCCCCATTCGTCGGAGTGTTTCGTCACACCCGCTCTGGAGGGAAAGATGGAAATGATCGCATAGGCTAGGTACAGCATAAAGTTCGCGGCAAAGCATGTCTGTAACAATGCCCGGATCAAGCGAACCAAGCCGTAAACGGGCGCGCGGTGCAGCATTACTTATTGTATGTATAACATCACTCAGAGATGAGCGGCTAACAAGGTCTTTGCCATAGGATGATATCTCAATTCCCGTGACGACAATCTCACGGAACCCTTGCTCATCAAGCTTTCGGGCATAATCAGCAGCGCGCTCAACCGGTAAGGATCGGGCGCTGCCCCGGGCGTATGGTATTATGCAATATGCGCAATAATTATCGCAACCATCCTGTATCTTAAGCAACGCGCGTGTTCGTCCCGCAGCAACGCCAGGCGGTAGCTCTTCGAACCTTTGCGAAACAGTGGGATTGACTCCCTCAGTCAGCTTCGCTGACAGCTCCCTCGGAGAGGGAGCCAAGGTCGATGTATCAGGGGGACTCGGATCTATCGATAATTCTGCATTCTGCATTCTGCATTCTGCATTCCAAAGCTCCTCTATCGCCAAGGCAAAGCTGTGCCTGTCTCCGCTCCCTCCGACGAGATCGGCACCCAACTCATCAGCGGCGCCGGGATCAAGCTGCGAAAGGCACCCGCACACCGCGATTATCGCGTCCGGCGCAAGTTTTTTCAGACGGCGTATAGCCTGCCGCGATTTTCGTACACTCTCCGCCGTTACCGCGCATGTGTTTATTATGCACACATCACACCCCTCATCCGCCTCTGTTTGCATATGACCGCGCGATATAAGGATACCGGCAATTCCCTGCGTCTCATATTGATTCACCTTGCACCCAAGGGTAATCGAGCAAAATCTCATTAACAACAAACTCCTAACAGCAAAAATTATGCCCCACGCCCCACGAATCCGCATTCACTGAATAGTAACACCCCCTTGTCGTCCGCAGACGACATTTTCTCCTTGTAATCTATCTCAATGTGATGTAATATCATCACTATGAAAAATATATACTTTGACAACGCAGCAACGACCGTAGTACGCGACGAGGCTGCGGACGCGATGATGCGTGTAATGCGCGACAATTACGGCAACCCTTCATCTGTTCACCAAATAGGCCGTTTAGCCGCAGGTGAGCTTGATGCGGCGCGCGAAAACGTTGCGGCTGCGCTCGGCGCCCTACCGGGCGATGTGTATTTCACATCCGGAGGGACTGAAGCCGACAACTGGGCAATCCTGAACGCCGCTGAAACCCTAAAGCACAGGGGCAGGCATATCCTGACCTCAGCTATTGAGCATGACGCAGTCATCGAACCAATTAAAAAACTCGAGAAAACAGGATGGGAGGTAACATACCTCATACCCGACAGCGCCGGGAGGATAACGGCGGAATCCTTCGTAACAGCTCTGCGCGAGGATACAGTTTTTGCCTCGGTCATGCTTGTAAATAACGAAACTGGCGCGATTAACCCGGTAAGCGAGTATTCACAGCATATAAAACGTCGGGGGCTGAGCACTGTGCTGCATACTGACGCCGTACAGGGTTTTTGTAAAATCCCATTTAATGTGAAAACTCTTGGCGCCGATCTTGTCACTATAAGCGCCCATAAAATACACGGTCCGAAGGGCGTCGGCGCCCTATACGTAAAAAAAGGCACTAAACTATCCCCGCTGATATTTGGCGGCGGCCAGGAAAACGGAAAACGACCCGGTACGGAAGCCCTCCCGGCAATAGCAGGTTTCGGCGAGGCGGCAAGGCTCGCCCATCTTGAGTTTCCTAAAACGACAGCGACAGTCCGTAATATCCGCGAATACACGGCAACGCGACTTTCCGAAGAACTGCCGGATGCAATAATAGTCGGTAATGGTGATTCTCCGTTTTTGCTCAGTATTTCTCTTCCAGGCTATAAAAGCGAAGTCCTAATGAGCTTTCTTGACAGCAAAGGTATATGCGTATCAAAAAGCTCAGCCTGCAAAAAAGGCGCTCGCAGCCGCGTCCTTGAAGCTATGCGCCTAAAAAACGAAGTAATCGACGGAGCGCTGCGCATAAGCTTCTCACGCTTTAACACAATAGACGAAGCTGAATGCTTCGTAATGACACTAAAACGCGCATCAGAAACGCTACTAAAGTCATTGTAATACATATCTTATATTATTGCAATGCAACTGTTCAGCAAAACCGTAGGTGAGGTAGTAAAACAGCCTGTAGTCCGGATTTTTGGACAACTGTTGTGTTACGATGGTTACTGTTTCGTAGCGGCTCGCAGAAACTTTAACACATAGTCTTAAGAGAGGTATAGTGTATGAAAAAGAAAGAAAATCTGCCAACAATCAGTAGTTCGGCAGCGGAATACCTCACATATGTAGCAGCAACAGGAGATAGCGCGGATAGTTTTGAAATGCGCTATCAGGACGAGAATATTTGGCTGACTCAGAAAATGATGTCGGCGCTATATGATGTAAGTGTCCAGAATGTAGGTCAGCACATTAAGAAGATTCTCGATGATGGCGAACTGGCAATAGATTCAGTTATAAAGGATTACTTTATAACTGCCGCTGATGGCAAAAACTATAATACAAAGCATTACAATCTGCAAATGATAATCGCTGTAGGCTTTAAAGTGAATAACGAACGCGCTGTGCGGTTCCGAAAATGGGCGGGGCAGATAGTCAAGGATTATACGATTCAAGGCTGGGTAATGGATAAAGAGCGTTTGAAGAAAGGGCATATGTTCACAGACGAATACTTTGAGCGCCAGTTGCAGCATATACGAGAGATACGCCTGTCAGAACGCAAGTTCTATCAAAAGGTAACGGACATCTACGTAACAGCGTTCGATTATGACAAAGACGCAAAAACAACGCGGCAGTTTTTTAAGATGGTTCAAAACAAACTTCATTACGCGGTTCATAGACATACCGCCGCCGAATTAATTATGAAACGGGCGGACGCTGAAAAAGAGCACATGGGACTCACGACTTGGGACGCCGCGCCGCATGGTAAAATAATCAAAGCTGATGTATCAATCGCGAAGAATTATCTTAGTGATGAGGAAATGAGCTACCTTGAACGCATCGTTTCCTTGTATTTGGATTTCGCTGAATTGCAGGTTGAACGAAAAATCCCAATGTCAATGGAGGATTGGGCAAAGCGGCTTGACGGCTTTTTAGAATTTAACGGCAACGAGATTTTAACCGGACCGGGGAAAATATCTCACGAAAAAGCCGTGCTTCATGCTGAAACTGAATATGAAAAATACCGCATAGTACAGGACAGGCTATTCAAATCCGATTTCGACCTATTGCTGGAAGAAATGAGCGAACAGGGGGATACAGAATGAAGGCTTTGGAGGACTACCATGCCACATAGCGCCCTAATCGCAATGAGCGGAGGTGTTGACAGCACTGTTGCAGCCTTGCTCACAATACGTGATGGCTATATCTGCGTCGGCGCGGTAATGAAACTGCACCCAAAAGCCGCAGACAGCGAAGCAGGTGCGCGAACCGTCGCCGAAAAGCTTGGCATCCCACTAATAGTTTGTGACCTGACAGAAAGCTTTGCCACACACGTCATCAACCGGTTTATTAACGAATATCGGGATGGCCGGACCCCGAACCCTTGTGTCGACTGCAACAAACACCTCAAATTCGGCAAACTAGCGGAAAAGGCCCGCGAACTAGGCAAAGACTACATAGTAACAGGCCATTACGCGCGAATTGAGCATAACAGTAACGGACGGTATCTGCTAAAAAAAAGCGCGAACCCGTTAAAAGACCAAAGCTATGTCCTATATTCCCTGACGCAGGACCAACTTGCCCGGACACGCCTCCCACTTGGCGGCATGTCAAAAACACAAGTGCGGGAACTCGCTCACGACGCGGGACTCGAAAACGCCGACAAGCGCGAAAGTCAGGACATATGCTTTATCCCGGACGGCGATTACGTGAAATTTATAACAGAATATACAGGCGTCCTTCCCCGCAAAGGACGCTTTATCGACCCGGATGGAAACTACCTGGGCGAACATAACGGAGTTATTAACTATACAGTCGGACAACGCCGCGGCATGGGGTTGGCAATGCCATACCCCGCATATGTCCTTGAAGTGAAGCCGGATGACGATACCGTCATTGTTGGCCGTGACAGTATGTTATATACAAAAACGCTGTGCGCTAAAGAAATAAACTTCATCCCCTTTGATAAACTCGAAACTCCGCTCAGGGCGCTGGTCAAAATCCGTTATAAGCATAACGAACAACCGGCTACGGTGTATCAAACCGGTGAAGATACACTGCGTATAGAATTCGACGAGCCACAAAGGGCAATAACCAAGGGCCAGGCCGCCGTTATATACGACGGCGATACCGTAATCGGCGGCGGAACCATAATATAATTGACAATTGACAGTTGACAATTGACAATTATAGGACTGTGATACAGGTAACGCCTTAGATATCAACATATAAACGTATTTGCGCCGCACCGAGGAAGGGATTTAATGTCACACTTCGCCCGTCACATGTCACGCTATATCAAAATATTCTCGATATTTTGTGTGACGTGTGACGTTTTTGTGACAATAATCTGCCAAAATATTACGTATTAAGGAAAACCGTAAATAATACGATACTAAATTACGGTGGTATAGATAAATATATAGGAGGCGTAACATGAAAACACACATAAAAAAAATATCACTCACCCTCGCAGCCTTGTTGATTATAGGCGCGCTGGCGGGTTGCAGTCAAAATGACTCAACTGATATCATTAGTCCCGAAGATGTAGTATCTCCCACACCGGAAGGCATAATCATTGAAATGGCTCAGGAAATGATCCCACTCACGGCGTCACCTGCATCGTCCATATCAGCGCCTTCGGCTCCGGGGACAAGCTCAAAGAAAAACGCGAAAGCAGAAATTGACTATTCCAATACAAAAGATGGGTACATCATGGTTAAGTTTCTGCAAAGTACCAGCAAACAGCTACGCGTTATCGTCAAAGGCCCAAGCGAGACGCAATACACCTACACCCTGAAAACAAATGGTGAGTATGAGGTTTATCCCCTCTCGGACGGAAACGGTAGCTATACTGCCACGGTATATGAACAAATTGAGGGGACCAAATATTCCACAGCAAATTCGGCTTCATTTAGCGTCACTCTCAATGATGAGTTTGCTCCCTTTCTCCGCCCGAACCAATATGTGAATTACAAGTCTGACAGCAAAACAGTTGCAAAAGCCGCCGAACTCATCAATGGCGCCACAACCCTAACCGGTAAGATATCCGCAATTTATAATTTCGTCATAAGCAATCTTACATATGACAGGGATTTAGCCGCAACGGTAAAGAGCGGTTACCTGCCGGATGTTGATGCTGTTCTCGCAAAAGGAAAAGGCATATGCTTTGACTATGCAGCGGTCATGGCTTCAATGCTCCGCAGTCAGGGCATTCCAACAAAGCTTGTTGTGGGATATGCCGGTCAGGCTTACCACGCATGGATAAATGTTTATTCCGCCGAAACAGGTTGGATAAACAGCGCAATATATTTTGACGGCAAGCAATGGAAACTAATGGACCCCACATTTGCGTCCACAGCTAATCAAAGCGCATCAGTAATGCAGTATATAGGCGATGGATCGAACTATACGACAAAATACCTTTACTAACTGTTGAATATATATTGTATTATGTAGAAATTACTGTATCTTAAGAATGAACGTTGTTTTATTAAATTCCGAACTCATGCCGACAGGTACGGGTTCGGATTTGTTTTATAATCTTTAAAAAAAGGCTTGCAAACTGTAGCAAAAACAAATATAATAGCAAATAGCCATCTATTCCTCAATAACCGCATAAGAGACATTTTTCAACACATCGAGCAAAAAAACTAATATCTGTTTTATACGTATTTTTCAACACTCTCAGCTCTACGACCTTAAGCTCCACACCCTATTCTTTTCACCCTGCACTTTACACTTTACACTTTACACTTTTTACACTTTACACTGAAATGAGGTTGTGCCGTGAGATACAAATCCTTAACGAACACATATCTATCTATGCTCTGCTCAGAACTTGCAATGCTGCTAGACGCCGGTCTTACTGTCAACGACAGTATCCAAGTATTGCAGGAAGACGAACAAAACAAGGACGGAAAAGACGTAATGCAAGTCCTGCTTGACGCGCTTGGCAATGGCGAACCTTTTTCCACTGCGCTTAAGGGTTCTGGCCTTTTCCCGCGTTATATGGTGCATATGGTAGAAATCGGGGAAAAAACCGGACGTTTGGTGCTAACGCTAAACGCATTATCTGAATATTATGAAAGACAGACCCGGTTATCAGTATCCATCAAGAACTCAGTATTATACCCTGCGGTTCTGCTTGTTCTGATGATTGTCGTAGTTCTTATACTGATCATCCAGGTCTTACCGATATTCAATGATGTTTTTAACCGGCTCGGAACGCAAATGTCCCCCCTGGCCAGCAGCCTTATGCGGTTTGGCGGGTGGCTCGGTGACGCCTCAGTGGGCATAGCAATAATATTCGGCGCTATATTCATAATTGTATTGATGTCGCTGCTTGTGCCAAAGATGCGCAAAGGCCTCTCCAAATGGTTTTCCGACCGATGGGGCAGCCGCGGTATTTTTGGAAAAATAGCTTCCTCTCGTTTTGTTTTCGCTATGACTCTTGCTATGGCAAGCGGCCTTGATACAGCGGAAGCTATTGACGTCGCGGCTTCGGTTAGCGGCGGTTCAAAGGCTGTTGACGAAAAACATAAGCGGTGTACGGGATTGCTGGACTCCGGCAGCTCGCTTCCCGACGCACTGTGCGGTGCGGAAATTCTTTCATTGCAGGACAGCAAAATGTTATCTGTCGGTACCCGCAGCGGAAAAGCTGACATTGCGATGGCTGAAATCGCGCGCAGAAGCGATCTGGATGTGAAGGACAGCATGGACAGGCTGGTTGGCCGTATAGAACCAACCCTCGTGATAATATCCTCGGTCATCGTGGGCATTATCCTGCTTTCGGTGATGCTGCCCTTGATGGGTATTATGACTGCTATTGGTTGATAAATCA
>Ga0123356_10007205_pt1 | contig 11126 bp, 7 predicted proteins | sample TergutEmb28metaG_2_FD_92546 | JGI IMG/M metagenome (GOLD analysis project Ga0123356, IMG submission 92546) | Embiratermes neotenicus P3 segment gut microbial communities from Petit-Saut dam, French Guiana - Emb289 P3 | ecosystem: Host-associated > Arthropoda: Insects > Digestive system > Gut ... | reverse complement strand
TCTGCGGCTTTGACGGCGTCTGGACGCACCTGGGTTCGCCCGTCTCGCGGCAGGTACCACCAGTACCTGCCTTGCGAGACGGTCTTCCCAGGCACGCCCAGCCACTCGTCAAATTCCACAACTGATTTCCAGACGAACCCTTAGGATGGCCTCAAATGGCCCGCGTGTTCGTGACCGGCGGCACCGGCCTGACCGGCGGCGCGCTGATCACGAGTCTGCTCGAGCGGGGCGACGAGGTCGTTGGGCTGGCCAGATCCGACGACGCCGCGAGCCGACTTGGCGATCGCGGAGTCGACGTCCGGCGCGGCGAGATCGACGACGAGCCCGCACTCGCCGCGGCGATGGAGGGTTGCTCGCTCGCCTTCAACCTCGCCGGCATCAACAAGTTCTGCGTGGCCGAGCTCGAGCCGATGCGGCGGGCCAACGTCGACGGCGCCGTCGCGGCGGTGCGCGCCGCCGCGGCGGCCGGGGTGCCCCGGCTCGTGCACACCTCGTCGGCGGCGACTATCGGCGAGCCGGCGGGCGCGATCGGGGACGAGTGGACGCACCATCGCGGCTGGTACCTGTCGAATTACGAGCGGACCAAGACCGAGGGCGAGCGGGCGGCGATCGGCGCCGCCCGCGAGACCGGACAGGACGTCGTCTATGTGAACCCTGCGTCGGTCCAGGGCCCGGGCCGTGCCGGCGGTACCGGGCGGTTCCTGCTGGCCTTCCTCGACGGCCGCCTGCGGGTGTTCGTCGACGCGAGCTTCAGCCTGGTCGACATCCGCGACTGCGTCCAGGGGCATCTGCTCGCGGCGGAGCGGGGCAAACCGGGCGAGCGCTACCTGCTCAGCGGCATCCGCCTGACGATCCCCGAGGCGCTGGCGCTGACCGCCGACATCACCGGGATCCAGCGACGGCCGGTGCTCGCCCCGCGAGCCGTGGCGACGATCGGCGGGGCGCTCGCCGAGCAATGGTTCCGGCTCCGTGGCCGCCAGCCGCCCGTCTGCCGGGAGATGGTGCGGACGCTGCTCCATGGCCACCGCTACGACGGATCGCGGGCCCAGCGTGAACTCGGGCTGAATTACACGCCCGCGCGCGACACGCTGAAGGCGACGATCGATTGGGCCCGGTCGGCCGGCCTGCTCCGGGACGGCTGACCCGCGCTCGCCCGGCCCTAAGGGCCGTCGGGGCCCTCGCGAGCGTCACACGATCGGCGTGCGGCGCCCGGACGCCGACGGCTTGGTGCATGAAAGTCGAATCATGATTGGGGCGATGTCGGAGCGCGAACTGTGGGGAAACCCCCGACGCGAAGCCAATCCGCCCGCGTCAGACTCGTATCTTTCGGTCGCTTCACGTGGCGGCAGCCGATTCGCTGACGGAGGTGGATGGAATGTTCTCTCCTGGGAGGGGTTGGGCCGGTTCGGTGGCCGGTTCGGGGTTGAGGCGCGCTCGCGGGAGGGGTTGGTCGTTGCTGGCGATGACCGTCGGGTTGCTGGGGCTGTGGGCGGTCACGTTGCCGAGCTCAGCGTCGGCGGAGACGCTGACGGTCTGCCCGAGCGGCGGCGTAGGCGGCAAGCGGCACTGCCAGGATCGCGTTGGCCACGGGCAGTGTCGCGGTCGTCAAGGTCGGCGCGGCCACCGAGGCTGCTCTTTCTCGACGGTCGGCGGCGCCGTCGCTGCGGCGTCGAATGGCGACGTGATCAGGATCGGCGCGGGCAGCTATGGGGGCGCGCTCAGGATCTCGAAGAACGTGACGCTGCAGGGCGCCGGGCAGAGCCGGACGACGATCAGGGGCGGTGCCCCGGTCGTGTCGGTCGCGGCTGGCGCGCACGTGAGGATCGTGGACCTGACCGTCAGCGGCGGCACAGGCGACGAGGGCGGAGGGATCGAGAATGAGGGGCAGCTGAGCCTAACGCGCACAACCGTCTCTGGGAACGCAGCCGGCGCCGACGGCGGCGGGATCTACAACGGCGGGACGCTTACGCTTTCAAGCTCGACGGTGTCTGCGAACAGTGCGCCCCAGGGCGGTGGCGGGGGGATCGAGAATGCGGGCACGTTGACGCTCACCGGCTCGCGTATCGCCGAGAACAGCACCGCGCTCGGAGAGGGCGGCGGCCTGGAGCTGCTCAGCTCTGGCACGGCAAGGCTCGTCGGGTCCACCGTCACCGGGAACAGCGCGAACCTCGACGGCGGCGGCATCTCTAACCTGGGGACGCTGACGCTGACGTCCAGCACCGTGTCGGGCAACACCGCGCAGACGGGGAACGGCGGCGGGATCGCGAACGGCTCCGGCGTCGAGCACACCGGCGGCACAGTGCTGCTGACCGCGAGCGTGGTCAGCGGCAACGACGCCGGCGGCGGCGGCGGCGGGATCGAGAACGGCGGCTCACTGACCTTGAACGGGACAACCGTGAGCGGGAACAGTGCCGCCGGAAGCGGCGGAATCGGGAACGGCGGTACCGCCGTCATCAACAACAGCCTGATCCAGGACAACAGCGCCGGCCTCGGGGGAGGCGGCGGGATCAAGGGCGGCCCCGACCTCTCGCTGACCTCGACGGTTGTGAGCGGGAATTCGACGACCGGCTACGGCGGCGGTCTCGAGATTCAAGGGGGGCCGCAGACAACGCTGACCCAGAGCCTTGTCACCGGAAACTCCGCCGCCGGTGACGGCGGCGGCATATTCACGAGCTCACCGGTGACGCTCGACCAGACGCCGGTGGTCGCGAACACGCCTGACAACTGCGTCGGCTGCTGAGAGAGCGAACGAGCCGGCGCCCCTGAGGTATTGGCTCACACGACGGCGTAAGTCCTCCTCAGCACCGTCCGCCACCCGCTCTATCTTCGCGAGCGATGGAGAGCGCTCCGAACCCCAACCTCGCCGGCGGCGCCGATGCCCCGACCCGTCCGGTCGAGCAGATGGAGTCCGACCTGCGTGAGCTGATCGCGACCGTGCAGAGCCCGTACCTGCGGCTGCTGCTCGCGGCGATCTTCGCCCCGGGATCCGCGACCTGGACGAGCTACCGGGAGGCGCCGGCGGCCAAGCACTATCACCAGGCATACGCGCACGGCCTGCTCGAGCACTCGCTGACCGTCGCCCAGGCGGTCGGCGCGATCTCTGCGGTGTTCCCGAGGCTCGACCGGGACGTGGCGGTCACCGGCGCGCTCCTGCACGACCTCGGCAAGCTCGAGGCCTATGAGATGTCGAGCAGCGGGATCGAGATGTCCGACCGCGGCCGGCTGCACGGCGAGATCGCCCTCGGTTATTTCCGGATCCGCAGCGAGATCGAGCGCATCGATGGGTTCCCCGAGGAGGTTTCGCAGGCGCTCCTGCACATCATCCTCAGCCACCACGGTTCGCTCGAGCACGGCAGTCCGGTGGTGCCCTGCACGCGTGAGGCGACGCTGGTCCACATGGCCGACAACCTCGGGTCGAAGCTAGGCAGCTTCGACCGGATCGAGCGCGCGCTCGCCGACGGCGAGCAGTGGGCCCACTACGACAAGGGGATCGGCGCCTTCGCCTACTTCGCGGCCGGCACCGAGCCGGTCGACGCACAGGCTGCCTGAGGCCCTATCCCGATAGGACCTCAGAACCGGAACGGCCGCAATTTGCGAGCGTTGCGGCCGGGCCCAGATCGCGGGCCGCCGACCCCGCTTAAAGTGGGGACCGATGGCCAAGGACACCGAGAAGCTGATCAGGCAGCTGTCGCTGATCTCCTATCTGATGGCCGAGCGGCGGCCGGTGACGGCGCCCGAGATCCGCCGCGACGTCGAGGGATACAGCGTCATGAACGAGGACGCGTTCGCGCGCCGGTTCTACGCGGACCGGTCGGAGCTCGACGCGCTCGGAATCGTGCTGTCGGTCGAGAAGCCTCAGGACGGCCAGGTGGAGCAGGAGAACTACTCGCTGCCGCCCGAGAACTTCCACCTGCCGCCGATCGAGTTCAGCGACGCCGAGCGGGCCGCGCTCGGTACCGCCCTGCAATTGCTGGACGGCAGGTTCGCCTACGCGGAGCCGCTGCGCCTGGCGCTGCAGCAGATCTCCTGGGGCGGGCCGAACCTGCTGAACTCGCCGGCCGAGCGCACGATCCGGCTCGAGATCACCGGCGAGGCCGGCGGCCGCGAGATCTCCCAGCGGCTGGCGAAGATCGAAACGGCGATCTTCAGGCGCAAGACCGTGGTATTCGACTACTACACGATGGAGCGGGACGACACCGGCAGCCGGCGCGTCGATCCCTATCAGCTGCTGTTCCAGGGCGGCCAGTTCTATGTCGTCGGCCGTTCCCACGAGCGCGGCGCGATCCGCGTCTTTCGCCTCTCCCGGATCCTCGGCAAGGTCGGCTACGCGACCAAGGCCGAGCACGACTTCCAGCGCCCCGATGACTTCGACCCCCGCGCCTATGCCAACCGGGTCCCGTGGCAGTACGGCGATCGACGCGGCACCGCCGAGGTCTGGATCTCCAGCCGGATCGCATGGCAGATCGAGCGCCACTTCGGCCGGTACGGGAGCCTGCAGGAGGTCGACGAGGACGCGAGCCTGTTCGTGACCGAATACGCGAATCCGCGGCAGCTGATCGCCTGGGTCCTCGGGCTCGGTGACCACGCCCGGATCCTCGGCCCACCCGAGCTGGTGGCCGAATTCCGTGAACGCGTGCGGACGCTGGTCGCGCGGCACTCGGGCGCCCCGACCGAGTTCTTTGACGGTGTGGGTGACTCGATCGACGCGCCCCGCTCGGTCGCGGCGACCAACGGGACCGCGCCGGACGACGGCGACGGCGACTCGATCGGCGCCGACGCCGCGATCCGCCCGGAGCGGTTCGCGCGACTCGTGACGCTGGCCAGCATCCTGATTCGCGCCGGCTCCGATCGCCAGACGCTCGACGCCGCCCGCCTGTGCGAGGAGTTGAAGATCTCGGAGACCGAGCTGCGGGAGGACATCTCCGTCCTCAACGTCGTCAACTTCGGCGCCGGCACGTACGTCCTGTATGCCGACATCGACGACACCGGGCGGATCGAGGTCGATCCAGAGCCCTACGGCGAATCGTTCGCCCATCCGGCGCGGCTGCTGCCCGTCGAGGCCAAGGCGCTGGTGGCCGCGATCGATCTGATCGGCGAGCACCTTGCCAACGGCACGCTTGCGTCGGCGCGGCGCAAGGTGGTCGCCGCCCTCGGAGAAGATCCGGCGCGGGAGGGCCTGCAGATCGCCGCCGTCGGCGGTGACGACGCCACAATCGCAGCCGTGGTCGCCGACGCGATCGCCGCCCGGCGGTTGCTGTCGTTCGAGTACTACAAGGAGAACGAGGACGTCTTCACCACCCGGGTGGTCGAGCCCTACCAGCTGGTCAACGGCCTCGAGGGCTGGTATGTCGCCAGCTACGACCCCGGCCCGCGGGCGCCGCGGCACTTCCGGCTCGACCGGATCAAGTCGGCCGCCGTCACCGACGAGAGCTTCGAGCCGCGCCCCGAGATGGAGACGCTGGCCGAACTTGACAGCTGGCTGCGGACCGGCGAGGTGACCGCGTCGAAGCGGGCCCGCGTCTGGATCTCGCCGGAGCGCGCCCGCTGGGCGCGGGAGCAGCGGACCGTCGTCGCGCAGGGCAGCGATGGATCGGTCGTGGTGGATTTTGGCTACGCCGGTGTCGAGTGGCTGGTCCGCGAGGTGCTCAAGGAGGCCGGCGACGCCGTCGTGTTGGAGCCGGCCGGCGCCCGCGAGGCGGTGGGACGCGCCGCGCTGGAGATAGAGGCCGCCTGACGCCGACGTGTCGGCGGGTCCGCTGGTCCCGCTAGACCAGCGGACCCGAAACCCGGAGTACGCTCCCGGCCCATGGATACGCTGAAGGGCCTGATCCTGTCGGGCGGCAAGGGCACCCGGTTGCGCCCCATAACCCACACGAGCGCCAAGCAGCTCGTCCCGGTGGCCAACAAGCCCGTCCTGTTCTACGGGATCGAGGCGATGGCCGAGGCCGGGATCACCGAGGTCGGGATCATCATCGCGCCCGAGACGGGCGAGGAGGTCAAGGCGGCCGCCGGCGACGGCTCTCGCTTCGGCGTGCAGATCACCTACATCCTGCAGGACGCGCCGAGCGGCCTTGCCCACGCGGTCCTCACGGCCGAGCCCTATCTGCGCGACTCCCCATTCGTCATGTACCTCGGCGACAACCTGCTTCAGGGCGGCATCCAGGATCTCGTCGAGGCGTTCCGCGCCAGCGGTCCCGACGCCCTGATCCTGCTGACGCCTGTCAGCGATCCGGAGTCGTACGGCGTCGCCGAGCTGGCCGACGGTTCCGTCGTGCGGCTCGTCGAGAAGCCGGCGGAGCCACGCTCCAACCTCGCGCTCGTCGGTGTCTACATGTTCACCGCGGGGATCCATCAGGCCGCCCGCGCGATCACACCTTCTGCCCGCGGCGAGCTCGAGATCACCGACGCGATTCAGCACCTGGTCGACAGCGGCCGGCGCGTCGAGCCCCACGTCGTCAACGGCTGGTGGAAGGACACGGGGCAGCTCGAGGACATGCTGGCGGCCAACCGGCTCGTGCTCGACACGATCGAGACCGACCTCCGTGGTGAACTCGTCGAATCCCAGGTCGACGGCCGGGTCGTCGTGGAAAAGGGGGCGAGGCTGGTGCGCAGCACGGTGCGCGGTCCGGCGATCATCGGCGCGGGCGCCGCGCTGACCGACTGCTACGTCGGCCCGTACACCGCCGTCGGCGAGCGCTGCACGATCGAACACGCCGAGGTCGAGCATTCGATCCTGCTCGCAGGATCGGCTGTCCGGAACCTCGACGGCCGGATCGAATCCTCGCTGCTCGGCCGCAACGTCAGCATCGGGCGCGACGCCCGCCAGCCTCGCGCCTACCGGTTCCTGGTCGGCGACCAGTCCGAGATCGCGATCCCGTAGCCTGGTCGCCACCCTGCGGACCATGCCCCGCCTTGTACTAGGCTGCTGCTTCATGCATGGCGACGCGGTCGCTTGCCTGTCCCGGCGGCGGCTGGCGCGGGGATTGGTGGCCTGCGCCGCGCTCGGCATCGCCGCGGGTCCGGCCGCAGCGGCCACGACAAGCGCCAGCCCGCCCGCTGCCGTGCATGCTCCATCCCGGGAGCTGACCGCCGCGCCGGTGAGCGCCGCCGCGCTCGCGGCCACGATCAAGCAGCAGACCGGCGACTGGCCGTCGCAGGTCGTCGGGCAGCGCGCGTGCGGGGCGCCGACCGCCGGCACGCTCCCGTGCCAGGCCGTCGTCATCGTCTCCGCACACACCGGCAGGCCGGTGACGCCGCCGCTGCCGTCCGGGTCGGCGTTGCCCCTGCTTGGAACGATCGGTCCGCTTCCGGTGTTATCGATCGGCGAGTTGGGGCCGTCGCTGGGCACCTACCCGAGGTCGCCGGCGTCAGAGCGCGCCCCCATGCCGACCGCCGAGCCGGCTACCCCGGTGCCCGCGGCGAGACCGATCGGCACGCCACCCCCCGCCCCTGGAACACCTGCATTCCTGCGTCGTGCCTACGACCTGGCGTGGCTGTCGACCCACAGGGGCTCCGGGGATACGGTCGCGATCGTCGACTCGTTCGCCGATGACCACGCCGAACATGATCTCGGAGTGTTCCGGAGCAAGTTCGGAATGGCCCCGTGCACCACCGACAACGGCTGCTTCCGCAAGGTCGAAGCGACGCCGGGAGCCCCGCCGCCGCCCGACCCCACGGGCGGCTGGGAGGTCGAGACCTCGCTTGACCTCGAGGCGGTGTCCGCGCTGTGCCCGCAGTGCCACATCGTGCTCGTTCAGACAGCGACCAACTCACTGGACGACGTCGAGGCCGCGATTCGCGTCGCCGCCGTCGACGGCGGCGCCAGCCAGATTTCGCTCAGTCTCAGCACGCTGAGCACCATTCGGCTGCCGGGACAGTGGGCCTACCCGGGTGTTTCGACGCTCGCGGCGACCGGCGACTCGGGTTATGTGGGCTCCGACAACGTCCCGTTTCCGGCGGGCGATCCAACGGTGTCGTCGATCGGAGGGACCGACCTCGTCGCAGCCCAGAATCCGCGAGGGGTCGACGAGTCGGCGTGGTCGCAGAGCGGCAGCGGCTGCGCGCCGGGGATCCCAAAGCCATCCTTCCAGGCCGGGACGGGAACGTGTCCGGGCCGCGCGGTCGCGGGCGTATCCGCCGTCGCCTGGGGCGCCAGCCTCGATGTCTACGACAGCAGCGGCTGGCGCGGCGCGAGCGGCTGGTTCGTCGTCGGCGGCACGAGCCTGGCGACCCCGCTGGTCGCGGCGTTCATGGCCCTGACGGGTGTGGACAGCGGCAACACCCCCGCCTGGGCCTACGCGAACGAGCACCTGCTGAACGACATCGTCAGCGGCAGCAACGAATCGTCGGCCAGCTGCGCCCCAGAGATCGCGTACATCTGCCACGCGGGCCCGGGCTTTGACGGTCCCACCGGCGTCGGCTCGATCAGCGGCGACGTCGCTCCCGGCGCGCCCGGCATCGGCGGCACCTTCACCGAGGCTCGCACCGGCACGACCGCGCTCGTCGCCGGCGGCGTCTACCCCAACAGCGAGCAGACCGCCTACCGGGTCCAATACGGCAGGACCACCTCCTACGGCCGCCAGACGGGGGAGTTCCAGATCGGCTCGGGCGCCTCGCTGGTCCCGGTGCAGGCCGAGCTGAGGGACCTGGAGCCCCGCACTGACTATCACTTCAGGCTTGTGGCGACCAACGGGTTCGGCACTCAGTTTGGCTACGACGCGAGCTTCACCACCGGCGCTCCCCCACCGCCCCAGATCACCGCCGTGCCGACGCTCGCGGGCGCGACGAGGGTCGGGTCGGTGGTGCGACTTGCCGGCGGCCGCTACCAGCACGGGTCGGTGTCCAGGGTCGGCTTCTACCGCTGCGCCCGCAGCTGCACGTTGCTCAGCTCGTCGGCGACTCCCCGGTACAGGCTCACCACCCCCGCCGTGGGTTACCTCGTTCGCGCCCGTGTGACGGTTTCCGGAGGGGGCCACAGCGTGTCGGCCTACACGGGGTACGTCGGGCCGGTGTCCTCACCCTCGGCGGGCGCCGTCCAGATCGAAGTGGGTCGGGCCTCGGGAGCCCGCGTCGCGGTGCGCGGCTTTGGCCACCGCCTGCTCGCGCAGGTCACGACCAGGTCCGTCCACGGCGCGGAACACCTGACCGCAAGCCCCGGCACCCGTCACATCAGCGTCCGCGTGTTCGTCCAGCGCGACGAGAACATCGTGCACTACGCCTCCAGTACCGCCGGGAGACCGGTATCGGTCACGGCCACCCGCGGCGAGCGGGTGGCGGTTTCGGCCGTCGGTGGGTGGGCCACCGCTCGCCCACGTCGCTCAGGCCAGCCGCTTCTCGCCCCAGAAGATCGCGACCGGGTTGTTGTTGAAGTTGCCGATCGGGAGGTAGCCGGCCGACTCGAAAATGTGCCGGGAGGCCGGCTGGCGCGGGCCGGTGTCGAGCCGCGCGACCGAGTACCCGATCCCCCGCGCCCGCTGCTCGAGTTCGACCAGCAGCGCCCGCGCGAACCCGCGGCCGCGCGCTTCCGGGACCACGTACATCCGCTTGAACTCGCAGATCCCCTCGGCCAGCCGCTTGATCCCGCCGCAGCATACGGGCCGGCCGTCCTCATAGCCGACGACGAACCGCCCTCCCGGGGGGTTCAGCTCGGCCGGCCCGGCGGCGGGCATCGCGGACCCGTCGAGCTCCAGCCCCTCGTACATCACCCTGATCTCCGCCGCCATCGCCAGCTCGAGCTCACCGCCGTCGCCGGCGTCGACCCGGCCGTCGCGGAACTCGATCGTCACGGGCCGTTGCCGAGGTCGGCGGCCAGCTCCGAGACGCCGCCCTCGATCTCGAACCGGTTGAGCAGATACGGATCGGCCCGGGTCGCGTAGCCGGAGTTCTCGGTGACGGCGTTGGTGTAACCGGCGGCCTTGACCGCGTCGATCACCGCCGTGTCGTACTTGTTCGACGGGTAGCAGAAGCTGTTGACAGGGATGTGGAAGGTCTTACGGAGGAAGTTGCGCGAGGCGACCAGCTGGTATTGCATCTCCGATGCGGTCAGCTGAGTCATGTCCGGGTGGGTGACCGAATGCGAGTCGACCTCCCAGCCGAGCTTCAGCACCGACTCGATCTGACTGTTGTAAAGGTGGCCGGCGGTGATCTCGTTGAGGACGCCGGGCCAGCCGTACTTCGACATCACCGACGGCGCGAACGTCACCTGTGGCGGGTAGCCGTTGTCGAACGTGATCACGATCGGCTTGGGGGGCAGCCGGCCCCCGTGGTACCAGGCGTTCATCATCTCGTCGAGTGTCACCGCCTGCCAGCCGTGTGCGTGCAGCCATTGCATCTCGGCGCTGAAGTCGGAGTCCGACACGTACAGCCCCGGATATGGCTCGGACGGCGGCGGCGTGCCGAGCTCGTGGTAGACGAGGATCGGCACCGGCCCCGTGTACGGCTTCCATCCCGGCTGCGGCGTCGCGTTGCGGACCAGCGTCGACACCGGCTTGGGCTTCCTGTGCACCACGGTCTTCGCGGCGACGCGGTGCGTCGTGGTCGCGGCGTGACCGCCCGAGCTCCCGCCGCACGCGGCCAGGAGCGCGGCCGCGGCGATCAGCATCGGAACCAGCCTGCGCATCCCGGCAGAGTAACGAGCCGGCACGTCGGGCTCGCGCGCCGACTCGTATGGTGTGTCCATGCCGGTCAGCTTCGGGATCAAGACCAGCCAGATGGGACTCGGCTACGAGGAGATCCAGCGCGTCTGGCTCGAGGCCGACGAGATCCCGGAGTTCGAGCACGCCTGGCTGTGGGATCACCTCATCCCCCTGCGCGGAGAGGCCGATGTCGCCGCGCTCGAGGCGTGGACGCTGCTGGCCGCGCTCGCCGCCCAGACCCGCCGCCTGAAGGTCGGGGTGATCGTCACCAGCAATCGGATCCGGCCGCCCGCGGTGCTGGCGAAGATGGCGGCCACCGTCGATCAGATCGCCGGCGGCCGGCTCGTGTTCGGGATCGGCGCCGGCGGTGCCCGCAACCCCGACCCGGCCGTCAACGCGATCGTCGAACGCGAGTACGGCGCCTACGGACTCGAGGTCGTCTCGCTCCCGGCGGCGATCGCCGCGCTCGGCGAATCGCTGGCGATCTGCAAG
>Ga0123356_10007204_pt1 | contig 11126 bp, 13 predicted proteins | sample TergutEmb28metaG_2_FD_92546 | JGI IMG/M metagenome (GOLD analysis project Ga0123356, IMG submission 92546) | Embiratermes neotenicus P3 segment gut microbial communities from Petit-Saut dam, French Guiana - Emb289 P3 | ecosystem: Host-associated > Arthropoda: Insects > Digestive system > Gut ... | reverse complement strand
GCTGGACCCGCGACGGCGGAACCGTCAGAGTCGGTAATGAAGATATAAAGATCGAGCGCGATAGAGGTACCGGTGATTTAACATTCAAAAACAGCAAAGGCGAGGACGTAACTGCTGAGTGGAACGTTGCCGGAGACAAGGTAACACTCACAAACAGCAGCGGTGTTACGCGTACGCTCAACTGGGATGCGGTAAATAATAACTTCACCGAAGACAGAGCGGGAATTTTTGCAAATACATTCACAGGAGCAGTTGCTACGATTGGAGATTCGGCTCCGAGAGATATAGGGATTTCAGTTAATATGTCAGGCGACAATCCGGTTTTCACAAGCAGCGTAGGAACCGCAGCTATCGAAGGTGGTCAGCTTGTAGTAAGGGTTGGTTCCGGTGACAATCAGCAGTATTATGAACTCGGTGCGTGGGATCCGGATACAATGTCAATCGGCGGCACAACACTCAACCAACAGACAAATCAAGTTATGAAACTTGAGGGCGAAGCAGATTTGATTTTCAACACCGGTGCAGGTGATGTTAAGGTACAGATCCGTGCAACCGACAGCCTGAGCGAAATGCTCACCAGAGTCAACAACAGCGGCGCGGGCGTAAATATGGCTTACGACAGACTTACAGATCAGTTTACACTGGAGTCACGCCTCAGTTCGAGTGTTGACCCGTCAACAACGACTCTCGGGATATACAGCGACAGCAATTTCTTCAATCTGATCCGTGCCGGCTCCACAGATCCTATCATAGGAGCAGGGCAGCAGGCAGTGATGCGCATAAACAACGAGGAAGTCAGGAGCAATACCAACAGTTTTGATTTCAGAGGAGTCGGTATAACACTGCATAACACATTCGCCGCCGGCGCAGGTGAAGATGTAAGCGTTAACCTTGCCCGCGATACAGAACCTGCGATGAAGGCGATTAAAGACTTTATAGACTCATACAATGCCATAATCAGCAGACTGGAAGGACTGCTCAATGACCGGAAGGGCAGAAACGAAGTCGGTTACAAACCACTGACCGATGAAGAAAAACAAGGCATGACGGATAAGCAGATCGACGAGTGGGAAGCGATCGCGAAAAAAGGCTTACTGAGAAACGATCAGGGGATCCAAAACCTTGTTAACAGCCTTCGCAGTTCATTCTTTGAATCGATTGAAGGCATGGGGATATCTCCGTCCCAAATAGGCCTTACCACCGGAAGTTACTTCGACGGAACCGGCGGGCAGATAATAATCAATGAAGAACGTCTCAAAGACGCGCTGACGAGAGACCCCGACATGGTTGCCGATATCTTTATCAAGATCGACTCAACAGGTTCATCACCCAGAGGTGTAGGTCTGCTCCATAAAATCGACGGTATGATGCGCGACTATGTGAACACAAGCCAAAGCAACTCTATCAAAGGTCTTGAGGATTCACTCAAACGCGCTAACGATCAGATTGCAAAAATGCAGGAAAGAATGTTTGCTGAAGAAGACAGACTCTACAGACAGTTCGCGGCGATGGAATCGGCGATGTCGAAGCTGCAGCAGCAGGGAGACTGGTTCGGCGCGATGCTGGGCGGCAAGTAACTTAAATATCATACTGTGAAGGATGAGTGAATAGTATGCAGCAAATGGTTATGTTAAATACGCGCCCGCAGGACGCTTATCGCAGACAAGATGTGTTAACAGCCGGACCTGTAGACCTTATAATAATGCTCTACGACGCGCTGAAAAAGAATATAGTACTCGGAAAACGCGGGATCGTAAAAAAAGACATACCGGGCGCCCATAAATACCTTATGAAAGCGCAGATGATAATCACTGAGCTGATAAACAGCCTTGACATGAATTATCAGATATCCGAAGAACTGCTCGATCTATACGAGTTCGCGCTGAAAAGCCTGGAAAGCGCAAATATGCACAAGGATCCGGAACCGCTGGATCCGGTAATAGAAATGGTCGACAGCATAAGAGACGCATGGAAAGAGATAAGTACGATGAGCAGAGGTCAAATGGAATTAGGAGTGGGAGATGAACGCGCTTGAGTAAATTTACATCTGCGGATCATGAGCGGCTGTCGGAATCGCTGAGCAAGGAGCTGGAGATATTCGGGCAGATACGCAAGCTGACTGAGAAACAGTCGGAACTGCTTTCAAAAGATAACATTGAGTCATTTGACAAATCACTCGACAAGAGAGCGGAGCTTATAGAAAAAATCAACGGATTGCATCAGGAGTCAGCACCCCTGATGCAATCCTATATGTCACTTACCGGGAGCGACAAAAATGCTGAAATCGACAACCTTAGGGAACAAATAAGGAAAACTGTAGAGAGCTGCGCGGAGCTGAATGATAAGAACATGGCTGCTCTGAAGGAAAGATCAGAAGAAAATACAAAACGTATCGACAAGCTCAGCGCAAACAGAAAAGGAATCAGCGGTTACGCTCAATCAGTGCCCAACACCCCGGAAATATTCGATAAAAAAACATAAAACCAAGACGAAGCCCAACGAAGTGGAGTTTGTGAGGACGCCATGAGCATGAGAGTGCAAGGCCAAAAAACTACAGAATCCGGTATCGTCCAGACACGCGGAACAGAAACGCGCAGTACTGGCGAGGCTGAGTCCAGCGTTTTTAGAAGAACACTGACAGATTTGTCAAAAGAGATGTATACAGCCCGGCTCACCGAGATGAAAAACGGCATCGACGAGCAGGGAAAACGGCTCGCAGACAGGGTTGATGTAAAAGAATTTGAAAAATATCGCAGACTTATAAGAGAATTCCTTGACGAAATCGTCAGTAACGGATATACTTTTTCAAGAGAGGACGCATACGCCTCCCGCGGCAGACACCGTTACATCGCTACCGTAAAGATCGTCGATGAGAAACTGGACGAGCTCGGGAAGGAAGTCATGAAGGAGCAGGCCGACAGAATAGAGATCCTTCACAAGGTCGATGACATAAGAGGACTACTGCTTGACTTGATGATGTAACGTCGAATCAAATACTATAGGACGGTGATTTAAGTGCATGACATGATGGATCTTGATCTGGTGATCGAAGACGTAATGCAGGGGAAGTATCTGACCTTCCTTGTCGGTGACGTCGGCTATGGCATTGAAATTAGCTATGTTGTAGAAATAATAAGCGTACAGGAGATAACCCTGGTCCCGCATACGCACGCCTATGTAAAGGGTATTATCAATCTTCGCGGTACAGTCGTTCCCGTAATTGATATGGGAATGCGCTTCGGTAACGGAGAGGTCGTCTATACAGACAAGACCTGTATAATCGTATTGAGCATGGACGACATGAGTGTCGGCATCCTCGTAGACGGCGTACAGGACGTTTCCAATATCGATGACGAGAACATCCAGGATCCGCCAAAAACAACAGGCAACGCGATAAGGAATAACTTTATCAAAGCTGTCGGAGTTTCAGGCGGAGATGTAAAACAACTGATCGACGTTTATACAGTCTTTGAGATGGAGAACATTGAGAATTAACCGCAGGAGAATATACGATGCATATAGCAGATAAAGATTTTTTCCGGCTTCGCGATTATATAAAAAGCAACTTCGGCGTAAACCTCGAGAAAAAGAGGACCCTTATAGAAGGCCGCCTGTCCAACTTTATCATACAGGAGGGTTTTGAGGGTTTTACCGACTACCTTGACGACGTTTTCAAGGATAGAAGCGGCACGAAGATAAATACCCTGATGACGAAGCTCACAACAAACTACACATATTTCATGCGTGAGGATACACATTACAAATTCATGGAAAATGAAGCGTTGCCGTACTGGACGTCACAACTGCGCGATAAAGATCTGCGTATATGGAGCGCAGGCTGCGCATCCGGCGAGGAAGCGTATACTACAGTCATGGTACTGCACGAATGGTTCGGACCTAAGATAAGGGATTGGGATGCGACAATACTGGCGACCGATATTTCCGTCAGAGTACTGGAAATGGCAAAAGAGGGCGTCTATCCCGAGGAGCACTTCGCAAATTTGTCAAAAGCCTGGAAAAACAAGTACTTTACAAAAATCGGAGAAGAAAAATATAAGATCAAGGATGTACTGGCTAAAGGAGTGGTATTTAACCAGTTTAATCTCATGGGCAATTTTTCAAGATTCAGAAAGAAGTTTCACATAATTTTCTGCCGGAATGTTATGATCTACTTCGATACACCGACAAAAGCTGCCCTTGCCAAAAAATATCATGACGCCCTTGAAGTGGGCGGATGGTTATTTGTAGGATTGAGCGAAACCCTCAGCGGAATCAGCGGAGAACTGCAGCAAGTTGCTCCTTCGATATACCGCAGAGTGAGATAGTAAACGTTTAGTATAACGTTTACCGGGGAACACCGCTCTTTAATGTATGGACACGATATATCGTGGCGATTTACACAGTAACACCGTTTCTACGCTATATATTGCGTAAAAGAAGAAGAAAATGTTCTCGAAAATATAGACATTTCAAGACAGCCATGGTATAATTCTTTAGATATGCTAAAGAATATGCTCTGGCTGCCTTCCGGTTTAGGAGGAACAGGTATGTGGAATAATGTATTCAGACCGATCGATGTTCTGCAAAAGGGACTTTCAGCGTCATGGACACGTAATGCCGTGATACGTAACAACATCGCAAATGTTGAGACGCCGGGATTTAAAGCATCAGTGCTCGAATTCGAGTCGCTTTTCGCGCAAGCCCTGCAGGGCAGTGGTTTTACTGCCAAAAGAACGCATCCCGTACACCGCGATTTCGGTATCGTCGGCGTAGGAAACATAGACAATATCCGCCCGATGATACATGAGTCCAAAGATCTCTCGATGAGAATGGATGGAAATAACGTGGATATCGAGTCTGAAAACGTAAGAATGGCGCAAAACAGCCTTTATTATAATACACTGCTAGAAAAAATGAACAGTGAGATCAGACGGCTGCGCATGGCAATATCCGAAGGACGTTAATAATATAAAAAAATCACAAATAGAGGAGTAGCAAAATGTCATTTCTAAGTTCGATGAACATCAGCGCGACCGCGCTGACAGCAACGAGGCTCCGCATGGATGTGATAGCTGAAAACATAGCAGGAAGCAATACTACAAGAGGCCCGAACGGCGAACCGTACCGCAGGAAGTATGTGGTATTCCAGGAAAGAGAGAACGACAGGAACTTCGCCTCATTCTTTAACAGAGCGCGAAAAGCGCCTGGAGGAGTACGTGTACTTCGTATCGGAGAAGATATGTCCGAGTTTAAGTACGACTATAACCCGTCGCATCCCGACGCGGATGAAAACGGATATGTCAGGCTGCCAAACGTCGAGGTCGTTCAGGAAATGACCGACATGATGGCAGCGTTCAGAGCGTACGAAGCAAATATAACAGCACTGAACGCCTTTAAGGACATGGCTGTCAAAACACTGGAAATCGGAAAGTAGTGAGGAATAGATCATGATCATTAATCCCCTTCCGGCTAATATCAAGCATCTTTTTAATCCTGAACCGCTGTCGGTCGGTTCCGACAGGCTGACAAGCCAGGGCGGCAGCTTTGCAGACATACTGACAGAGTCGCTCTCCACTGTGACAAAAACAGACAAGATAGATAAACTGTCATCACTGGAACTGTTGTCAGGTGAAACCGACGACCTGTCCGGACTGCTCATTGACATGCAAAAAGCAGAGCTGTCACTCCAGTTAGCGCTCCAGATAAGGAATAAAATCATAGACGCGTATAACGAGGTAATGCGAATGTCCGTCTAGGTGTCAGGGAGCAGGTTTAAGGTTACCGGGTCATATTGACCGGAAAGTCACCCAGGCGATTGGAAGGAGCCATGATATGCCGCCCCAACAGGTAATAATATTCATAATCGGCACGATCATTATCCTTTTCGGCGCGTATTATGTAACATATTACATAGGCATGAAAGCGTCGGGACAAGGGGGACCCAGGCTTAAAAACAAAAATATAAATCTGATAGACCGTTTTGCGATCGCGCGCGACAAGAGCTTTTACATCATCGAAGTAGCGGACAAGGTTTATATCATAGGTGTAACAAATCATACAATGACGCTGCTGGATACGTTCGATGCAGCGACATTTGCTGAATTGACCGAAGTTACCAATGAACCGGTGCCATGGAATCAAACACCGGTCGGTCAGTATGGCAATAAGCTTACTAGGAAGCTTGTTGCATATATTGCGAAAAAAACAGGAAGAGCACAGCAAAAAGACAGTGACACGGGTGGGAGCGATTTTGCCGAAACCATAAAAGCAGCACAACGTGCCGCAGACGACACGCATGAGAAAAGCGAATCCGGGCAGCCTGACTGCTCGACGTCGAAGCAGGCGGATGACCCGGAGGATAATTAATGCCGATAGATACAGATTCTGGTACAAATTTAGGAACGATCAACGATATAGTGACGACTCTTTTCGGCGAGAGCGCACAAACTGTCGATATAGTGATCCTGTTAACGATCCTGACCCTGCTGCCGTCGATCCTCATTATGCTCACGGGTTTTACGCGGATCCTGATCGTCCTGTCATTTGTCCGCCAGGCCCTCGGAATGCAGCAGACTCCGCCAAACCAGGTCATGATAGGACTTGCGCTGTTTTTAACGTTTTTTGTGATGCAGCCGGTATTCTCACGAGTCTACGACGAAGCATATGTCCCGTTTACCGAAGGCCAGATAACACAGGAAGTGTTTATTGAGGATGCAATGGTTCCGATACGGCAGTTCATGTTTGAACACGTGTTTGACACCGATATGAATTTCTTTATAGAAATGTCGGGAACAGAGGTTGAGCTGGACGCCGAAGGTAAGATTATCGACGAATCGATCCCGAGCAGTGTACTGATACCCGCGTTTTTAACGAGTGAGATAAAACAAGCGTTTTTTATAGGTTTCTTTATATACATCCCGTTTATTGTTATCGATATGATCGTAGCAAGCACGCTGATGTCAATGGGTATGATGATGCTTCCGCCTGCTATGATATCGCTTCCGTTTAAGGTGCTGCTCTTTGTGCTCGTTGACGGCTGGCAGCTTATCATAGGCGCGCTGATGCGAACGTTCTACCAGTAAAGGAGGTAAGCAATGGTTTCTTCAGGAGCTATCATAGATGTGCTGACACAGGCAATAACCACTGTGATAATCTGCGCTGCGCCTATGTTGATAACCGCGATGGTCGTAGGGCTTATAATATCGATATTTCAGGCAACTACGCAAATAAACGAACAGACGCTGGCATTTGTCCCGAAAATAGTATGCGTTATGCTTGCGCTTCTGATATTCGGCAGCTTTATATTCAGTACGGTCGGTGGTTTTGTCACACGGCTTTTCGATTCAATAAACACGATCATCATATCTTAGCTAAGTATTACGAAAGACATTAACGTAAAATGACCTCAATGGCAGTATCGATTTTAATGAGCGCGGATTACTTCATTCTGCTTATATTCCGGGTGGGCGGACTTGTGCTTTCGTCACCCATTTTCGGAAGAGTCAATATACCGAACATAGGGAAAATAGGGCTCGTTGCAGCAGTAGGTTATCTGATGTTCATCATATTTCCGCAAACAGTCGCGCTGCAGTATACGACACTTATAGGTTTTGTACTTCTATGCGCAGGCGAGTTGCTGCTTGGGATGGCTCTGGCTTATATAACGAATATTTTCTTTTCGCTCACGGCATTTACGGCAGGGCAGCTCATCGATATGCAGATAGGTTTCGGTATAGTAAACGTTTTTGACGCTCAAAACAATACTCAGGTCCCAATGATGGGTAATGTACTAAACCTCATGCTGCTCATACTGTTTTTCGGAATACACGGACATATGCGGCTCGTTGAGATGATATATCTGACCATAGAGCGCATGCCGATCGGAACACTTGTTTTTTCAGCCGCGATAGGGCTTACCGCACTGGAACTGTTTATGAGGGCATTCCTGTTGGGTGTTATGATGGCTTTGCCGATACTCGCGTCCGGGCTGACGCTTGAGATCGCTTTTGGTATGATGATGCGGGCGGTTCCGCAGATCCACATGTTTGTTGTCGGCATACCGTTGAAAATGCTGGTGGGACTTTTGATTTTTTCATTTACACTTCCTGCTTTCGCCGGCTTTAGCGCAAACATTTTCGCCGAGCTGTTCAGCGGTATGGAAAAAATGTTCGCCAATTTTATCGGTTAGGTATTTTTTATGGGTGCAGGCGGAGAAAAAACCGAAAGAGCAACAGCTAAAAAACGACGAGACGCGCGTCAAAAAGGACAGGTGCGAAGAAGCACCGAGGTCAACACCACGTTTTGCGCTGTTGTAATGTTTGGCCTTCTGTTTGCTATATGGCCATGGTTTGTCGAACAGCTAAAGGGGATCTTCAGCGAATTCCTCAGTCCCGCGACTATCATGCAGTCAAGCGGAGGGACGATCGGAGGACCTGAACTGTCGGGTTTGTTCACCCGTGTAATATTAAGTCTGTTTGGCGCGGTGTTTCCGATGCTCGGTACAGCAATAGTCGCCGGCATCGCGATAAACCTGATACAAATAGGTTTCCTGTTCACTACAAAAACGCTTGAGGTCAAACTCAGTAAGCTCAACCCGATAAACGGATTAAAGCAGATGTTCTCGCCGAGGAAGCTTGTCGACCTCGCAAAAAACCTGTTAAAAGTAGGCGTAGTAGGTTTTATCGCGTACTCTGATTACAGAAACCTGCTGGAAGAATTTTCCGGATATATAGGCCAAAATATTGAAGCCTCATTTGTAAACATAATGAGAAACGCGTTTCTGCTTGCGCTGAAAATGTGCATAGCGATGGTGTTTATATCAATAGCCGACTATCTGTACCAATGGTGGAAATACGAAAAAGACCTTAAAATGACCAAGCAGGAAGTCAAAGACGAATATAAAATGATGGAAGGCGACCCGAAGATCAAGGGCAAGATAAGGCAGAAACAGCTTCAGATGAGCGCGATGCGTATGATGAGCCAGGTACCGGAGGCAGATGTGGTTATTACAAACCCGACGCATTACGCAGTGGCTCTCAAGTATGAGGAGACGGTGAGCAGCGCGCCGAAAGTGATCGCAAAAGGGCAGGACTACATAGCGAGAAAAATCAGAGAAGTCGCGATGGAGCATAACATTGAGATCGTCGAAAATCCGCCGCTCGCTCAATCCTTGTATGCGATGTGCGAAGTAAACGACGAGATCCCGGAAGATCTTTATCAGGCAGTAGCCGACATACTGGTGTTTGTATACAGACAAAAAGGAAAAATCAGGTGAAACAGTAACTATGAAAGCATCGGATATATCAATAGCCCTATTACTGCTGGCGCTGCTGGTAGTCATAATATTCCCGCCTTCGACGATGTTGATGGATTTTCTCCTCATCATCAATATGGCGGTCTGTATAGTGATACTGCTGTTCTCGCTATATGTAAAAGATCCCGTAGATTTCTCGGTATTCCCCACGATATTACTATTCATAACAGTGTTCCGTCTGGGTCTGAACCTGTCGTCAACACGTCTCATCCTCGGCGGTACCGCTACATCTCCGCCGGGATACGCGGGCGAAATAATCAGGGCGTTCGGACATGTCGTTGTCGGAGGTAACCTTGCAGTCGGTGTTATTACGTTTCTTGTAATACTGATAGTACAGTTTATGGTCATTACCAAGGGTGCCGAGCGTGTATCCGAGGTCGGCGCGAGATTTACACTGGACGCGATGCCCGGCAAGCAAATGGCTATAGACGCGGACTTAAACAGCGGTTTTATCGATGAAGACACAGCGCGCGCCCGGCGTGAAAAGATACAGCATGAAGCGGACTTCCACGGCGCAATGGACGGTGCGAGCAAGTTTATCAAAGGAGACGCGATCGCAGGTCTTCTGGTCACGTTCGTCAACATCATAGGCGGAATCATCATCGGTATGCTGACAATGGAGGAAAGCATCGGGGAAATCGCGGAGATCTTCACACTTGCGACAATAGGAGACGGTCTCATCACTCAGATCCCGGCACTGCTTATATCCACAGCATCCGGTATCATCGTAACCCGCTCGGGAAGAAACGAGACATTCGGCTCCGAGATGGCAAAGCAGGTACTCAACCAGCCTTACGCGCTTATCATGGGCGGCGTCCTGCTCATAATCATCAGCCTGATGCCCGGTCTGCCCACGATCCCTATGTGGCTGGTAGCGATTGTGCTGATGATCGTCGGATATATCACTAACACACGTATGCAAAAAGAAGCTATAGTTGAGGAGCATGAGGAGGAGGAGGTCGCCGCGGAAGAGAAACGTAAGCCCGAAAGCGTTACGGCATTGCTTCAAGTCGATCCGATAGAACTGGAGTTCGGGTACGGCATCGTACCCATGGTAGACGTCTCGCAGGGAGGAGACCTGCTCGATCGTGTTGTTATGATCAGAAGGCAGTGCGCTATCGATATGGGTGTTATTGTACCGGCGATACGACTTCGTGATAATATACAGCTTGGCACTAATGCATACTCCATAAAGATCAAAGGAGTTGAAATCGCCAAAGGCGAAGTGATGGCAGATCACCTGCTTGCGCTAAGCTCGGGAGAAGTGGAAGAGGAGATCTACGGAATACCGACAGTGGAACCGACATTCGGCCTGCCCGCGTTATGGATACCAAAGAGTGAGCGTGAAGAAGCGGAAATCATGGGTTACTCAACAGTAGACCCGCCATCAGTCATCGCGACACATCTTACGGAGATAATCAAACGGTACGGTCACGAGCTGCTTAACCGCCAGCAGGTGCAGACCCTTGTAGACAACCTGAAGAAAGCACAACCCGCGCTTGTCGAAGAGGTAGTGCCGAAAATGTTTTCACTTGGAGAAGTGCAGAAGATCCTGGCGAACCTGCTTTCCGAAAATGTACCGATCCGGGACATGGCAACGATCGTCGAAGCATTGGGAGACTACGGGAACCTCACCCGCGATACTGATATGCTCACTGAATATGTCAGACAGTCCTTACGCCGTTCTATTTCCAAGCGGTTCATTCCGGCGGACGTCGCTTATGCAATCACGCTGGATCCGTCGCTTGAACAGCTGATTTTAGACAGTACTAAACAGTCAGAGCACGGAGCTTATCTGGCTATCGAACCTGTT
>Ga0123356_10007203_pt1 | contig 11126 bp, 8 predicted proteins | sample TergutEmb28metaG_2_FD_92546 | JGI IMG/M metagenome (GOLD analysis project Ga0123356, IMG submission 92546) | Embiratermes neotenicus P3 segment gut microbial communities from Petit-Saut dam, French Guiana - Emb289 P3 | ecosystem: Host-associated > Arthropoda: Insects > Digestive system > Gut ... | reverse complement strand
TAGTTGTCTCAACAAAAATCCTTTTCATGCTTTTAATTCACCGCGCTTTCTTTATTATAGCTTATGTTCAGTATTTTTTCAATGGGAGCAGGGATTATTGCTCATTTTCATATGTACTTTGAACCATCATATCACGAGTATTTTTCACAAAAAGAGCATCATCATTTTTATAATCATAAGCGGCTTAATATCGATCGATAAATGTGTAAACGCATAATATTTTCAAACTTAAGTTCATATTGACAAAAATATACAAAACAATGATTCCATTTAAAATGAAATCTTGATATACTACATACGCCATATCATTACTAAGGAGCAGTGTACTTGAATTTCGCAATCAGCGGCGATACCAAAATCGCAAAAACATATAAATATGATGTTGTTATCGTCGGTGCAGGGCTTGCGGGTCTGTATGCGGCACTAAACATCGACGAAAACCTCAGCTGCATTCTGCTTGCCAAAGAAAACATGGACAACTCCAGCTCCTGGCTTGCACAGGGCGGTATTGCCGCGGCTATCCGCCACGATGATACTCCCGAGCTGCATTTAACTGATACAATTGTCGCCGGCGCGGGAGAATGTGATTCCAAGGCTGTTTCCGTTCTTGTCAACGAAGGACCCGATGATATAAAAACACTGGTTGATTTAAATGTTCCGTTTGATCTTGATGAATACGGCGAGTTTCATTTTACGCGTGAGGGCGGGCATAAAAAACGCCGCGTTGTTCACGCGGGCGGTGACGCAACGGGACGCGAAACAATCCGAGCACTTGCTTCAATAGTTTCTAAGCGCCAAAACATAACCTTTAGCGGTTTCACCTGCCTTTTTGATGTAATAACAGACAAAGATGGTGTTACAGGTGTGGTTGTGCGATATAATGACAGCGAGTTTCATTTCATTGAAACAAATAATGTGATTATTGCTACAGGCGGTATCGGGCAGCTTTATTTGTCAAGCACCAATCCGCTTGTTGCTACCGGTGACGGCATTGCAGCCGCCATCCGTGCGGGCGCGGATGTGTCCAACATTGAGTTTATACAATTTCATCCGACAGGGCTTTGGGATGCCGAAAATACGGGTAGTGAATTCCTTATCTCAGAGGCAGTTCGCGGTGAGGGCGGTTTATTGTTAAACACCATAGGCGAGCGTTTTATGCTTGATATACACGTTCTGGCGGAGCTTGCTCCTCGTGATATTGTCGCACGCGCAATAACTCAGGAACTGAAACAAAGCGGCGAGAGTTATGTTTACATTGATATAACATCTAAGTCCGAGGATTTTCTTAAAAAACGTTTCCCGACAATTTACAATGAATGCTTAAGCCACGGGTTAAACATCGCTTTCGATAAAATTCCCGTGAGTCCTATTCAGCATTACCTGATGGGCGGTATAAAAACCGATACCAACGGGTGTACACGTATCAAGGGTTTGTACGCTTGCGGTGAAGCCGCAAACACCGGTGTTCACGGAGCAAACAGGCTTGCTTCAAATTCTATGCTTGAGTGCCTTGTATTCGGCCGCCGCGCCGCTTTATATGTTAATCAGCATTATGATGAGCACGATACCTATTCCGCGTTCCGGACCGAAGATTTGCCATCCAGACAGCATGATTCTATTAATTACAATAAGCTGCGCAAAGAGATTCAGCAGCTTATGAGCGACTATTGTTTTGTAATCAGAAATAAAGCCGGACTCCGGCTTGCTCTTGACAAAATCAGCGATATATATTCGCGGCTAGAATCCACTTACGATGACAGCAACGAGTATCTTGAGACGCTGAACATTGCAACTGTCGCAAGGGCTGTTGTCGAAGCGGCTCTGAAGCGCCCCGAGAGCATCGGCGCGCATTATATGGAGGGCTGAAGTATGGTGTGTAACTTCCCCGGACTTGATAATTTCATAAAAGTAGCACTTGATGAGGACATCGGCAGCGGTGATATTACAACTATCGCCTGCGTCCCCGAGTCGGCAACCTCAAAAGGCTCTTTTATCGCAAAAGAACCGGGTGTTATCAGCGGAATAGGTGTTGCAAAAAGAGTGTTTGAGCTGCTCGACGATGCGGTAATCGTATCAACGCTTGTCAACGATAGCGATTCTGTCAAAAAAGGCGACATCATTGCAACAATTAAAGGACCCTCCCGTGCTATTCTCACAGGTGAGCGGACGGCACTTAATCTTTTACAGCATATGTCGGGCGTAGCCACAAGAACTGCAGAAGCCGTAAAAGAAATAAAAGGAACAAAAACAAAAATTCTGGACACGCGCAAAATCACCCCCGGTATGCGCGTACTTGATAAATATGCCGTTACATGCGGCGGTGGCAGCAACCACAGATTTAACCTCGCCGACGGTGTGCTGATAAAGGACAATCACATAAAAGCCTCGGGCGGGATTACAAACGCGGTCGGGAACGCTCGGCAGATGCAACATGAAAAACAAGAAAAAATCAAAGTATCAAACGAATTGTTCGCGAAACCACCAATAATGCCCATCGAAGTCGAAACCGAAAACCTCAAACAAGTTCAAGAAGCTCTCGATGCGGGTGCTGACATTATCATGCTCGACAATATGCCGCCCGATATGATGACGGAAGCAGTAAGGCTGATAAACAAAAAAGCATTAACAGAAGCCTCCGGCAAGATGGGCGAGTCTGATTTAAAAGCAATCGCGGAAACAGGCGTTGATTATATTTCAATCGGCGCGCTCACACACTCGATAAAAGCGTTGGATATAAGCTTAAAATTTGAGTGAGTTTAAGATTTTAAAACAATCAAGCTTTAAATATGGTAAAATACAGAAAACAAAAAGAAGGAGAAATAGAAATGAAGTCACTGACAGATTGTTACAAATTATCAAATGGCGTGGAAATCCCTTGTGTCGGGTTTGGTACATTCCAAACTCCGGACGGAGACGTATGCATCAACGCTGTGCTCGATGCTGTCGAAGCCGGTTACCGGCATATTGACACGGCACGAATCTATGGAAACGAAAAAGGTGTCGGCGAGGCTGTCAAAAAATGCGGCATAGCCAGAAGTGAGCTTTTTATAACATCAAAGCTTTGGAATGAGGACCGGGGGTATAAAAGGACACTTGAAGCATTTGACGAGTCACTCGAAGACCTCGAAATGGACTATCTGGATTTGTACCTGATTCATTGGCCAAATCCGATTGCTATTCGCCATAACTGGAAAGAAATAAACGCAGAGACATGGAAAGCAATTGAGGAACTCTACAATAAAAAGCGCATCCGCGCTATTGGAGTCAGTAACTTCTTACCGCATCATATCGATGAGCTGATGAAAACAGCAACCGTAGCGCCGATGGCAAATCAAATCAGACTATGCCCCGGCGACACTAAAGACGAAACTGTTGATTACTGCCGCTCAAAAAACATTTTGCTCCAGGCATACAGTCCTTTTGGGACAGGACTGATTTTCGATATACCGGAAATGAAAGCTCTCGCAACAAAGTATAATAAATCCATAGCCCAAATATGTGTACGCTGGTGCTTGCAAAGAGACTATAATCCTCTCCCGAAATCAATTACAAAAGCAAGGATTATAGAAAATGCCGATGTTTTTGGTTTTGAGCTTGAAGAATCCGATATTGACCTTATCGCCAATATGAAAGGCTGCATCGGTTACGGGCATAATCCCGATACGTCAAATTTCTAGAATATATACATATATTGAGATTCTGTCAGATACATCAATAACGGGGCTTATAACAGCCCCGTTAATTTTGTCTAGTACCTGAGAATGTGTATCATGGAATTTCCCCACCGGTATCTATTATCTCAAATCTGCTTAACAGGTTTTGCTGCAATGACATGCGTGTGATAAAAAGACCGGTATTTTTTCCATTGTGAACAATTAGAAACTGCGTATCTCTAATCTGATAAAGCTCGATATTTTCATTTCCACCGTCAATAAAGTTCATAGTAATTCTATAAACCGGCAGGTAATCGGCAGGAATCGATGAGTCGGTTTCCCCGCTTTGAGTAATGCTTAAGGCAGCAACATACAACCCGCGTATATTGTTGTCGCTGAGTTCTATATCATCAAGACTGCCGGTAACACTTCTATCATCAGTGTTGTGAACCATCAGCAGTTTCCGCATAACCCCGTCAAGTTCGAATGTTACAGAAGCAACATCAGAGATGTTATGTATCCAGACTAAGGGCGAACGGAGTTGAGAAAAGCTGACATTCAAAAAGGAGTAGTCACCATGAGTATCCAGCAACACAGTATTATAACCTTCAAGCATCACAAATCGTCCGCCAAGCCCTGCATCATGGTTGCCAATTAAGAGAGTTCCACTCCAATCATCGGTTGTTACGGTCAATGCGGATGGTTTGTCGAGACCGTAAGCAGATAAATCATCCGGCTGTATAGATTGTATGCTGCCCGGCTTCAGCCCTGTTATTTTAGCAAGCAAATCGGCTTGAACTACATTATCGTTGGCTTCGGCTTCGACAGGTTGTAGCATAAGGTATGAGGTACTCCCAAAAACAAGCGCCATAAGCTCTTCCTCTGTTCGTTTGCGCAACTCAAGAACACTGTTTTCTGTTTCAATCAATACATAATCTATAGCGTCAATTGCCGATTCCTCATCGGGGAATTTCATTGAAGGGAAAAAAGAAGTATCATATAAATCTTCAATATCCATTACCAGTACTGTGCTTTGTCTTTCGTTAAGCAAAAAAATCTCTCGGCTGTTTTGAGTACGGACGTAGCGCCCATGACCTGCTGCTTGAACGGTTCCAACATCCAGTTTAATCGATGTACCATCGATGCGGTCAACTAGAATACACATAACCGGCTCATTTAGTCCGAACATTTCAAGTTGTGCATTGTCTGCTTCATTAGTCACCACCGTCAAGTCAGTAAGTGTGATAACACTATGGAACACAGTAAGCATTACAGATGGTAATCCGCTGAAAATCGCATCCGTTGATTCAAGCTCCGGTTCACTGCTAACCTTATTAAGACGAATCGTATATTGTATGCCTTCCCGTGGTATGAAGTGAATGCCCGCAACATCATATGGCGACTCATTTATTAAGTCGGCAACTGCACCTGACTGCATTGTGACACGTTCATTCACATCCGCCACAGGTGCCGTTGCAGGTAACAGAGTTAACACCACGATTCCTGCTGATAACAGCACAACCGCGGCTATACACGCAATTATTGCCGGGCGTCTCATTACTGATGCCTCCGTTTACGCCAAACGAAAACACCGGTTGCGATTATGACAAGCGGCAGCACTATTACCATTAAAATAAGTATTGTACGCGAACCTTCTGCGCTTACCAGCATCCGGGAATCAGAAACATCCTTAACCGGAATAGACATACGCTCACCAAACGGGTTTAAATCATTTGCAATGTTTGAAATCAAAAAAGTATTATAGAAGGAGTTTCCGTACATGCTTAAGAAAGTGTCATCGAATATAGTTGCACCGGCAACTATCAAGTTAGCGAACACTTGGTTATTTTCAGCATCGCGGGTTGATTTTCTGACATTATAAGCGAGGGTAAACGGACCTGAGTCATCACCACTTTCCCTCTCTGTTGTAAACATGCCTCCTTCACTGATATCCTTTGCATACGAGGAAGCAGAGAAAGTTTGGATTAACGGGAACAGGTTGAATCCTCCCCTGACACTTTCCGTCCGGAGCGGACGAGCCAGAAATACTCCCAGTGGAATCTCTGTCGTTGTGATAAGCTCCGCATTTTCTGTCGAGGGCAAATCTCCCGAAACAACGTGCGCTCCAATAACTCCAAGCTGTGGGATGAATGTCAATTCTTCGTCAAAAATCAGTTTATTTTCAATTACTACACCCCACTCCGCCAGAAAACTATCGAGTACCGGTAGCGTCTGCAGTTGAGGATCATATAAAATTATCACATTCCCGCCAAAAGCAAGATATTGTTCCAGCTTTAATATCTCTTCATTCAGAAAATCAAATTTCGGTTCCGCCGAAACAAGAACAACAGTGTCATCGGGTATATCCTCCAGAGCAAGATTGATAGTCGAACTGACATAACCTGTTCTCTCAAAAACAAGATTGAAAACTTCTTTCGGACTTTCCTGGTGATTATCAATAAAAACTACCCGTGCAATTTTCTCATTTAAAACGTATATCAGTGCACTAATCAATTCCTGATCTGTTCTTAGCCCGGTCACCTCCATACGCCCAAAAGCATCACTGCCTTGAGCAAAAAAGTCAAGAAACGAAATTACTGTTGCGCGCCGCTCACTTAGTAAAATTATATCATTGTGTGTAATATCCTCAAGCTCAGTGTGGGCTTCTTTAAGTTCCGCCAGAGAGTTATTATAGTCCGGACCGTTAAATGAGTTTAAATCCGGATTAACGTATTGGATTCGGATATGCCCTCCCGTTGAGGCGGCATAATTTCTCAGAATGTTTCCTACCATTTCAAAAGTACTGTTTGCACGCCACGTTGATTCCTCCGACAGCACTATAATGTCTACCCGCTCGTCAACTCCGCTGAGAAACTCTGCCGCATTTTCAGACAGTGTATAGATTCCTGTATCCGTCAAATCTACCTTTAAAAAGAACCTGTCTGTCAGCATCCCGGTAAAAATGTTCAAAAGAATAATCACAGCAAGAAAAAGAATTACGGCAAAGATAGAGAAGCCTTTATTTTTCAGTCTGCTCAAAAACGAATCCATACCTTATCCCTGCCTCCTTCTCTCAAGAGACCGCATTGTAAGAAACAGAAAAACTGCACAAACCGAGATGAAAAATACTATACTGTCAAGTGATAATAATCCTCCTGTTATCTCTCCATACCGTCCGTATATCGAAATAAACAGGAAAAACCGCACGACAAACATCGGCAACACACCGCTTGAGTAGAAAATTATTGCGACAATTTCAAGAATATAAAGCGCAATAAACAGACATAACGAACCAACCGCTGCAATCACCTGGTTTTCTGTCAGCGACGAAATAAACACTCCCATAGATATATAAGCCGCACCTATGCAAAAGATTCCTATGTAGTTCCCAATCACTTCTGCCATATTATTCTCGCCAAAAACAGAAATTGTGAGCGGCCAAATAAGAGTCAGCAATAGCAGACATAAAAAAACTGCCAGCGATGAGAAAAACTTTCCCAGCACAATTGAAGATATTCTGACCGGAGTGGTGTATAAAAGCTGATCGGTTTTCTGCTTAAAATCTTCGGAAAAAACACGCATCGTCAATATCGGTGTAGTAAACATCATAATCAACAGCATAAAACCGAAGAGCCCTCCCAATGATGATGATGACCCCAGAGCATTTCCAAGATAAAACATCAGATTCAGAACCAGTATATATGCACCCAGATAAATATATCCGATTGCGGAGGTAAAATATGCTGTGAAGTCACGTTTAAAAATAGCCGACATTTTACTCCCCCTCCTCTGTTAGTTTAAGGAATATATCTTCCAGGTTGTCGCTTTGCGGGCGTAGCATCAACAGTGGATACTCTGCTTTGGATAATGCCGCGAACAACGGTTTTCTTACATCTGTGCCAGTATTACTTTCTATTAAAAAATCGCAGCTATCCGATTCTTTTTTACCGAGCAGGTCGACTTTTTTAATATCGTCGAGATTTTGAAGAATCTCACGGACACTGCTGCTTGGTCCTGCAACACGTACAATCAATGCCCTCATGCCTGCTGCCGTCTCTGCAAGGTTTTCCGGTTTATCATCAGCAACTATGACACCATTTGAAATCACCAGAACACGTTCACATATTGCGGAGACTTCGGGCAGTATATGTGTAGAAAGAATAATCGTTCTTTTTTTACCCATATCCTTTATTACATTTCTGATTTCCACGATTTGCCTCGGGTCAAGCCCTACAGTCGGTTCATCGAGTATCAAAACATCAGGGTCACCTATCAACGCCTGTGCAAGTCCAACACGTTGTTTATACCCCTTTGAGAGATGCCCTATTACTCTTTTATATACATCGGTCAGTCCGATTATCTCACAAATACCTGATATGTGCGTCTCACGAGACGGAGCTTTTACACCTTTCAGTTCGTATACAAAATCAAGATATGCTTTAACAGTCATTGTGTGGTAAAGTGGCGGTTGCTCGGGTAGATATCCGATGTGCTTTTTTGCATCGATTGGCTGCTTTAGCATATCAATTCCCGCAACCTCAACACATCCTTTATCTGCTGTAAGGTATCCGGTGATGATATTCATTGTTGTTGTTTTTCCCGCGCCGTTAGGACCGAGAAATCCTACGATTTCACCCTCCGGAATTGTGAATGAAATATCATCAATCCCTCGGTTCTTGCCGTATGCTCTTGTCAGGCAGCTCACATTTATCATTCAAAACGTTCCTCTGTTGTATTAATTATTATTTCGCTTTTCCTTTCACTTATGTGCCGAAAAGCTGTCTGCATTAACCTTTCGCGCTATTATATTCCGTTAAAACTGCAAAGTCAACATCAGGCACACCGGTTTGAAATTGACAATATCTGTAATCCTGTATATATTCTAGTTAACTAAACGGAGTTTGTATTTAATGAATATGCAGGGATTAATTTTTGATATAAAACAAATGACACTTCACGACGGTCCGGGTGTCCGTACCACGGTTTTCTTTAAAGGATGTCCGCTGAAATGTACATGGTGTCATAATCCCGAAGGGCAGGCTTTTGAAAAAGAGCTTATGTTCAGCGGCAATTCATGCTTAAAATGCGGCAAGTGCGGAATTTGCCAAAACCCCGAAAAGTGCATTTGCTGCGGGGCATGTGTCTCTGTCTGCCCAATGAGGTTGAGAAGAGTTGCCGGTGAAACTTATACTCCCGAAGAACTGGCAAAAATTATCCTTAGGAACAAGGAGCTGCTTGAAGAGTACGGCGGAGGTGTCACTTTTTCGGGCGGAGAACCGCTGTCCCAAGGTGCTTTTCTGTTTGCATTAATAAAAGAGCTTGAAGATTTACATACTGTTTTAGAAACATCAGGTTACTGTAGAGGGGATTTATTCCATGAAGCAGTTGAAGCAATTGACTTGATACTTTTTGATATAAAAATCATTGACCCTTTATTGCACAGGAAATTCACAGGTGTTGATAATTCTGTTATTCTTGAAAACCTTACCTTTTTAATGCAGAGCGGAAAACCATTTATTGTCCGCGTCCCTCTTATACCGTCAGTAACCGATACAGAGGAGAATCTCGGCAAGATAGCCGGGTTGGTTTCAGGCGCGAAAGGGCTTTTAAGAACTGAGCTTTTACCATATCATATTACAGCAGGAGCAAAATATGTTATGCTCGGGAGGGAGTACTCTCCCGGCTTTAACATCAATAAATCACCTGAGATAAACACTGCATTTTTTACAGATATAGGCCTTGAATGCTCTGTACTGTGACAGTGTGATATAGCGGTGTAATTTTCATTTAGTTGTATGAAGTCTTTTGTATTTGAAAAAAAGGGAAAGGAACGGCTTGTAGCATGACAGATTATATTGGTGCACTAAGGAAGTACTTTATCGAAGACAAGGAACATCACCGGTTCCGGCAGCAGGGATTTGATGCAGACTTTTTAGCCGACGGTTTTTTAGGCTCATCAGATATGCGCAGGGCGACAGAGCGGATTAAGTGGATGTTAAAAAACGAACGCCCGATAGTCTTAAAAGACGAAAAAATTGTTATGCTCAGAACTGTTCCCGTAATTCCGGAGATTTTTACGGAAAAAGAATTTAATAAAATTCAAAAAAATCATTTTATACATGAAAAAGGGAAAGTCTGTAATGTTTCTCCTGACTATGCGGACGGTCTCGGTTCGGGCTTCGACGAGAAAAGGATAAAAATACGAGAGTGCATAAAGCGGTTCGAGAGTAAAAAAGATGAGGATGCACTTGAGTATTTAAACTGCTCACTTGAAATACTGGATACCATTGAGGACTTATGTGAGAGATATCGAGTTGAGGCGGAGCGTATTGGAAATCAAAACGCAGCAAAAGTACTTAAACGTGTTCCAAAACATAAACCGGAATCCTTCCATGAGGCTTTGCAGTACTTTCGCATTCTGCACTATTGTCTGTGGTGCGGTTTCCATTACCACAACACATTGGGACGTTTTGACCAATACATGTATCCCTATTTTGCGCATGACATTAAAAATGGTACTCTGACCGAGGACTCCGCGTTAGAGCTCCTTGAGGAGTTTTTCTTGAGTTTCAATAAGGACAGTGACTTATATTTCGGAATGCAGCAGGGCGACAACGGACAAAGCATGGTGCTTGGTGGTCTCGATGTAAATGGATATGATACTTATAACCGTTTATCTTCTCTATGCTTAAAAGCCAGTCTTGAACTTCGGCTGATAGATCCGAAAATCAACTTGCGGGTCAGCAAAAGCACTAATCTTGAGCGATACATTGAGGGTACATATCTTACAAGGCAAGGACTCGGATTTCCACAGTACTCAAACGATGATGTTGTTATCAAAGCTCTGAAACGCTGGGGATATGCTGATGAAGATGCGTACGATTACGTCGTTGCCGCGTGTTGGGAATTTATTATACCCGGAAAAGGTATGGATATACCCAACATCGGAGCATTATCATTTACATGTGTGGTAAATGATGCTCTCAGCCAACTCCCGGATTGTAAAAGCTTTGAGGATTTTCTCAGTGTTACCAAAAATAAAATAACCGGACAGGTTAATGAAATCTGTGGGAGCTTTAAGAATATTTACATGGAACCCGCACCGATGCTTTCTCTTTTAATGACCGGATGTCTTGAATCGGGACGAGATCTCTCTATGGGTGGTATATACAATAATTACGGTCTGCACGGAACCGGTTTATCAACTGCGGCGGATTCTCTTGCTGCCGTAAAAAAGTATATATACGATGAAAAATCTGTCGAATCGGCAGACCTCTTGGAAGCTCTCAAATGCGACTATGAGGGTTATGATGAGCTGTGGGGCAAACTCAGGCATGATGCCCCAAAGATGGGCAATGATGACGATTTTGTTGATGATATAGCATGTATACTCCTTGATTCATTTGCCAATGCGCTCGAGGGTAAAAAAAATGAACGCGGAGGCATTTTCCGTGCCGGAACAGGTTCGGCTAT
>Ga0123356_10007202_pt1 | contig 11127 bp, 16 predicted proteins | sample TergutEmb28metaG_2_FD_92546 | JGI IMG/M metagenome (GOLD analysis project Ga0123356, IMG submission 92546) | Embiratermes neotenicus P3 segment gut microbial communities from Petit-Saut dam, French Guiana - Emb289 P3 | ecosystem: Host-associated > Arthropoda: Insects > Digestive system > Gut ... | reverse complement strand
TTTCTGTTCATCGTTTTTCTTCGGCTTCGGTCGCCCAAATTTGAAAACGTTGTTTTTCGCAGATTTGGAAGAAAACACGCATAAATCCCTTAGAGTATAAAAATCCCCCCGTTTCGCCTCAAAAAAATCCTTAACGCTGGTTTTGTCGGAAATGTTGGCGTAGCCTCATATTGCATCTGAATAAGGACGTTTTTTTTCACCCCCGCAAAAAAAATTTCACCCCCCTTGTCAACAAAATGCCTTGAAAATTGTCTTATATATACACCGCCGTTTTTTCTTGCTGTCGGCTTGGCCAGCCGACCTCCTCAATTTCGTGATGCCCAAAATACCAAATTTCCGCTTTTCCTCTTTTTGCTTTTTCTTTGGTTCCCCAAAAGTAACCCCTTGTGTTTGGGGTTATTATTATGGCTGCGCTGGTTGTATATTCAGGGGTTGTAATTTGTATTTCCATATTAAATTTTTTGCAAAAATAATCCCTTGAAGTCCGTAAATACGGGACTTGCGAAGAAAAAACCCCCGCAGCTTTAAAATAACATTATATTTTCCCCTTTCCGCCCCGATGGACTCCGGTTCTCACCTCCATCACTCCGGCGCCGCCCCAAAAATAACATTATTTTTTCGGCTCCTCGTTTTTCATCGGCTTCGGTCGGCTAAAATCACTCCTGCCTCAACACATCCCCCAGCCTCTTTGCCCCCTCTTTTTTCCCTGTTTCCGGCGTAGCGAACAAATCGCTTACAACCGCCCGGGCAATCTTTTGTTTCGCCTTGTTTACCGCCGTCACCTTTGCCCTTGCTTCTTGTATCTTTCTCTTTTCTACCTTCTTTATGGCCGCTTCTGCGGCTTCTTTTTGTTTGCGCTTTTTCGGGCTTTCCCCTAACACTTCTATCGGGATGTTAAACTCGTCCTGTATTACCCTCCTGATGTATTGTTCCCGTCCATGTACCTTTATCCTGCCGCTTCTGATATCTTTCTTCAGCCGGGTAAAGCGTTCCGCTGCCCGTTTCAGTTCTTTGTTTTCCGCAATGATGTCGGCTATTTCCATCGCTTTTGAGTTCCTGAATAATTCGTACAGGAAGTTAAAGACTGTTTCGTATGCCTTTTGACTCGCTTTGTCCTTCGGGTCCTGATTGTTTCCGCTTATCCATATATACAGCCAGTTAAACGCCCGCGAGTTGTTTTCTTTCCGCAGTTCGTACCGGTACGTCAAATCCGCGTATTCGCTCAACATGGTTTGCGCCATATCCAATACGCTTTCCCGCAAGTCGCTTATTTTCGTGTGTTTGTCCTCTATGCAGAACATTTTCCTGAACTCGTCTAAACTAATCCGTATAAACCCCTTATCTTTCCACCGGCAGCAAAGCTCGTACATTCGTTTCGCATATACCGACGGCAACGTAAGTGCCACGTTCTTGTTATACGCCGTGAAGCCCGTTGCGATGTTCACCAGCACCGGCACCGCCTCTTGTGGTACTTTGAGCGTTATTTTTCCCCTGTTCTTTTCTTGTATGACCCCGCTTACAAGCACCGTTGTAATATCGTAAACCCTTTTGTCTCTGTTGTACATGTAACTGATGGGCTTCTTCATCAGGCCCTTGATATGCTGTATGACCTTTGCGTGATTTTTCGACTTGGCAATGTTTCTCATATCCAAATCTATTCCTATGCCGCCGAATATGTCTTGATGTAAGGTGATTTCCTTGCTCATATACCCTTGCAACGCCTCGATGATATAGTACATGATATCCTTTTCTATCTGGCTGTATTCATATCGTGCATTCGTTACGGCGTTCGGCTGCACCAACGTTATTAATTCACTCATAGGGTATATGATATTATTTCAGGTGGCAAATGTAGCATTAACTTTTTTGTTTTCAAACTATTTTATAAAAAAAAATCTAAAAAAGCGGGTTAGATTGCAATATCCCGCCGTTCAAAGGGCAAGGTAGTCAAAAACCCGCTTTTCGGTATTTTAAAGGTAGTCAAAAACCCGCTTTTCATGTAAAAAAGGTAGTCAAAAACCCGTTTTTTGGTCTCGCAAACCCGCGCCATTGTTGGGCGTGAAGTGTCCCTACAATAAGGAATCCTACAATTAATATTCCATACAAAAGAAAAAGGATGGTAATTGTTAAAAGCAAAGTTCTTTAACGCCGTGAGTGTCAGATTTTTGCAACTGCCGTTTTTTCTTTTTTTCAATTTTTTACAAAGGAAACAAAAGAAAATCAACTACTTCCTTGTATTCCGCGCCCGAAAAACGGGTTTTTGACTACCTTTGCCCCGTTACAAAATGCAGACAAAAACCCGCTTTTCGCTGTCTGCAAAAAGTCTATTTTGCAGACCCCCCCACCCCGATACCGCGAAAACACTCACAAAAAAAATATATTTGGAAATTAGAAAGTTATTAGCTACGTTTGCGCATTGAAAAAGAACCCATGAAAAGAAACGTCCTTTTGTTATTGTTCGTCAATGGCGTTGTTTTTGCTCAGTCGTCTGGCAGTTTGCAGTTCGACAGTCTGATTGTTAAATTGCATCATGCTATTGATATGCAGCGTTCTATCGAAATAGAAGAAATCAAGGGAGTTTATCGGATAACGCCTTGGCACTTTGTCCCATCACTGAATTACGATTTTATAGGCGGTAGATATTTCCTTACCATTTCATCCGGCCCATTTGTCAGTAACTTGATTAACAAACGGCAGGAAAACAGGCGACTATCTGCAATCGAACGAAAGTACAACAACCAAATCAAATCATCCGAAATCCGGCTCCGCTCTATCTTTGTTTCTCTGAATCAAAACCTTGCAAATCTGCGTCTATCTTTCGAAATCGTATCGAATGACATCGAAATATTCATCATCAAACAAACAGAACACACTAACAACGAAATTGATACAGAAACCTTTCTGCAAGCCCGCAGTTCAATCCTCAATAAAATCCGAAGCCATAACAATGAGGTTGCAGCCATACAACGCCAACTGCTTGAAATCGAATTGTTAACAGAAGAAGAAATCATCCTTGACCTTACTCAGTTCTTTATATCGCCTGAAGCCATTGTCCCACAAATACCTTTTGTACCATGACCGCAGATACAGATATCCATTTTCTTGACCATAACGAAGCGTCGCTGTTAGTCAATTCAATTCCAGACTTGAAGCACAAAATTTTGGTATTGCTCATGTTGGATGCCGGGTTGCGAGTGTCGGAAGCCATTAGCTTGCAGTTCGGAAATTTCGATTTTAAAGGGAAAACCCTGAGCGTCCGTAGCCTCAAAAAGCGTAAGGCTGCCAAAGATTTTGCAAACCGAAAAATACCTTTATCGCAGCGTCTTTTCCTTTGCCTTGCCGATTATACAAAGGAATTTACCACTTTCGACAGCCTGACATATCTATTCCCTTCGCCCGAAAAAAACAGGAAGCACATTTCCCGCGATGCAGTGCTGAAGTATTTGAAACGTCTTTCTTACAAGCGTCTTAACATCCAGCATCTGCACCCGCACGCGCTGCGTCATACCTTTGCCACCTCGTTGGTGGCCACCGGTTCAAACATGACAGAGATAGCCGACCTCTTAGGACATCAAAATCTGAACACATCCCGGATTTATACGCACATCCCGAAAGAGCGGCTCCGTAAATCAATTGCAAGAGCCGCAAACCGGAACAGCAGCACACATCCGCTTTTCCTTAATTTGCTCGGTTTCCTTTTCGTCAAGCAACCGCCGGCGATTTACATCCCAAATCAAACCAAAGTCCCCATCGTTGGCCGCGCCGCTGAACTTACGAAAATATCCGACCTGTTAAACAAAGATGTGAACGTAATCCTGCTCGGAAAATACGGAACCGGAAAACGCCTGTTGCTCGACAGCATCAATACCGGCAAGAAAATCATAACGCTCGATGATGCCTCAAGTATCAAAAAATCATTGATTTATATGCTGCTGTTTTTGTATCAAAACGACAAAGAGCAAGTCGCCAAACTGTTTTTCGGTGATTTTGAACTTGATAAAATCGAAACCAAGTTATCGCGTCAATCAATTGCTTATCTTTGCGACTGCATTAAATCAATTGTCGTGCCAAAGGAATATATTTTGAAAATCCGTCAGTTCAACGATGTATCAAAACAATCACTGAAAGTCATTGAACAACTCAAAGATACATTTGTCATTCTCACCTGTGCAACCGAAATAAACATTTCAAAAGCTCCGTTTTTTGGAAACTTCGAGAAAATTGAAATCCAAAATTTAAACCGCCAGCATTCCTTTGAGCTCATACACAAATTGTCGGCCTCCATTTCCGTTGGCCAGCATTACGAAATGTACCGGAACCACATCTGGGACCAAACCGACGGCAACCCCTGCGCCATCGTTGATATGGTGGAACGCTACAAGCGCGAACCCTTTCTTGTTACCGAAACCATCCGCCAAGTAACCCATGGCGGGGTGATTCGTGAGTTAGATTGTAGCTATGCCCTTGTCATTCTTATCGCTTCGCTTGCCATCATGCGCTATATGACTGCCGAACTCGACAACCCCGGCTTGCGGCTCATCGGCGGAATAGCCATGATAATGCTCATCCTTACCCGCGCCTTCGTATCAAGAACTAAAAGAACAACCGTATGACAGGAGCAACACACATCATCGGCGGCTATGTTTTCGCAGGGACGCTCTGTTCGTTCACCGATGTGAATGTATTTGAAAACCCTGAATATCTTGCCGTTTGCGCTCTGTTTTCCCTTTTGCCCGATATAGATACAACCAAATCATGGCTCGGAAAAGCCCTCTATCCCGTTTCTTGGCTCATCTATCACAAATTCGGCCACCGCACAATTACCCACTCTTTGCTATTCCTTGCCCTCGTCTGGTCGTCTTTCGTCGCATTGTCGAAGCTCGGCATCATCCACGACCCAAACTTCCTAAAAATTGCCTTATTCTCAATCGTCGGCCATTTCGTTTTCGATATGATAACCGTTTCCGGCGTGCCCCTCTTTTATCCTTTCCTGAAATGGAATTGCGTCATCCCGGGAAATCCCGCGTACCGGTTCAATACAAATTGCATCAAAAGCGAATTGCTTGTGTTCGGAATTTGCGGAATACTCTGTTTTACAATGCAACCCCTTTTTGCAAATGGATTTTGGAACTCCTATAACCGCCAATTTGCTACCATCAAGCACGTTAACCGCGAAAACAACAATACCGAATTTTACATCATCTGCGAATACAGTTACATCCTCAACGCCGAATTGTTCGAGGGTGAAGCAATCGTCATCGACAGCAAGCAAAACGAATTAACCCTGTTCGACCGGCAGAACATTTTCACGCTCAACAACGACAACCCGCAACTAAAAATAAACCACACCCGCCCAAAGTTGTCATCAATCGAGAAACGTTTTGAAGAAATCCAATTCTTTAACATCAGTTACGACAGCCTGCAATTTATTTTGTCCGGGAAACTTGCATCCGGCTTGATACAAAGCAACCGCAACGTGCAATACATTGATAACGCAATTACTTACTACACCAATTTTATCAAGTTTTCCAACCGGTTCGATTTTCGCATCATGGCAACTGCCGACACCATCCGGCTGACTGCCCGCGCAAACATCGCCCGTCTCGAAGCACAAATCCGCCAATCCCAGCAACGCCACCAAGACGACCTCGCCAAATGGCGCAATTACACCGAAGAACTTGCCGCCATCCAAGACACCCTCGCAAATCGAATTTTGTCGAATTACCATCGAAACCGCTTACAGCAGCAATACATCCGTCTCCGTAACCGCCCCATCGAACGCCCCATCTACTCCCCGCCTGTAACCCAGATTGCCGAACTCGAAGTGCAACGCCGGGCGCTTGTCGAAAATCCGCTTGCTTTCAGCGGCCACATGACAGTTTACCATTTCGGTTTTGAAGAAATACAGCAACCCGCCGAAAATGGACTTTTCCGAATCGTGCAAAAACCTTGTTACAGCGGAAAATACATTTTGGCGCAAGCAACAACATACCCTTTAATTCAATCATTCCCAAACTATTAAAAAACCCTCTCAATTCTCAATTCTCAATTCTCAATTAAAAATATGCCAATAAACAAAACAGATTACCCGCCCAATTGGGAAGAAATTAGCAGCCGCATCCGCTTCGAGCGTGCTAAGAACCGCTGCGAGCAGTGCGGCGCCGAAAATTACCAACCCCATCCCGAAACAGGAAAAAACGTGGTCTTAGCCGTCGCGCACCTCAACCGCAACACAACCGACAACCGCGACGAAAACCTCAAAGCCCTCTGCCAATCCTGCCACCTCAGCCACGACCGCGCCGACAACCGCCGCCGCCGCCGCTTCGGTCGTGATTACAACAACGCCCCCAAACTCAATTTCGAGCTTGTCGCATCATCGAATAACATCGAAAAACCAAAAGAAAATAGTTAAATACATAAATATAAGCAATATGAGAACTAAAGTAATAGTAAATAAGTATAAATGCGATAAAAGAGGTAAAGATTTTTGTAAACCCTTGGATAGTTCCGGGCAAATAAAAAGCGATTGCCATTCCTGCCCTTGCCGTACTTCTCATGTAGGTTACATCGACGGTTACTCTCGTTTTGAAGCCGTAGTTGTCTTTAAAGATAGAATTGAAGTAATCTCGCTTGTGGATTCTTTGGTTGACCCTCCTATTCCAATTGGTTTTATGAATGAAGCCGATATTCGTTCTTTTTTTTCCGAACAAAATAACAATGAAAATGAATAACTTTAAATTAGTGGTCGAAGCCCCCGAAGCCTCATTTGTGCGCGAGTTTGCCTCAATAAAAGCAATGACCCAATACAAACGCCGCAACCCCAACCTTTCAGGCGTTGAGTATGTTTTTTTCAATGGCGTTTGGGAACGTTTCGTCATCCACGGCAGCCAAGTAATCCCCGAATCCGTTTTAAAATCCCTGTTATGCTCTTTATCTTTTGAAGCCTCTGGAGCTTCTTCCACAACAACCAACTCCCCCACAACCCCTTAAATTAACCAACCATGAAAGCAGTACGTTTATTTCCCCTTCTCAGCATCTTAATTTTGGCCGCCTGTTCCGGCATCGGCGACGACAAACCCATCGGCTCAATCTTAATCACTGCCACCCACGATTGCGATGTTCGCCTGTTCGACGATTCCGGCCGCCAAACCGCCCGCGAACATTACGAAGTAGGAAAGGCCCCCATTGTCGTATCCATGAAACGCTCAGGCCTCTACATCGTGCAAGCCAAATTCATTGGCTCCGGCCTTGCCCCCGCCCATACCACCATCAACGAACCCATCGCATACCCGGGCGGCAGTTTCGATTATTGCATTGAATTTTAACAAAGAAAAACCCCGTGCAACCCGTGCACAGGGTTGGGGCAATCATGCCCTCAAAACGTTCTGCAAAGTTAACATCTAATTTTTATCTTCGCCGTTTTCTTCTTTGTTCGTATTACCAACGTTATTAATCACGATTACAGTGATTAAACTGCTTTTTGCTATGCTCAGCACCTTGCATATGATTTCAATTAATTGTTTCATGATTTTCAATTTTTATAATTTTTTTAACATTATTATTTCAATTTGTTTTAACTATTATCTCTTTTCGTGAGAAATATTTGATATTTCTTCCATAAAATTTCTGCTAATTCCCGGAACTCTCTGGTAGTTCTGAGCTTCCTACAACGTGGGCGGGTGGCAGTTATTGTATATTCGTTTGCATGGTATCCGCCGTGTGTCATAATTGGGGTCTCGCCCACATTTTCCAGAAAACCCCCTTTAAGCATCTTTTCCTATAAAAAAAATCAAATTTTGCCCCCTTTAACAAAATCAATCTTCGTTTTCGGTCGCTCTCGTCGGCTCATGTCGTCCTGTGTTTTTTTGTGTGCCTTTTCGAAATTTTTTCTTATCTTGCATTCTTATTTTAAAACTGTGTGATGATGAAAAATAAGGGGTTTGCGTTTCTAATTTTGGTTTCTTTTCTTTCGTTTTCTTTTGTAAGTTGTGCCGAGTTGTCGAAGATTTCTAAAAAAAGGCGTACTCAAAAAGTTGCTGAAAAATGGCTGGGTTATGATTTACCTCCATCTAAATTGCTCTTAAATGGCGATGTTTTTTTTGAAGGTAAACTTCCCGGCGGTAAGCGTTTTTCCGTGTTTTACGACGAGCGTGTTTTTGATGATGCAAATTTTTACTATATTATTTTGATGCAAGATTTTGGTTGGCGGAAATTGGACGCTGATACTTGGCAATTTGTCAATAGTGCTTATTACCGTCGTTATAAAATTGGGTATATTTATGTTAACACTGAAAAAGAAGTTGCAGTTTATTTCAGTCCCCCTGTTGGTAATTATTCTTCCTTTAAAGTTTCCGTCAAGTAAGTTGCCTGCTATTAGTGCAATTGTGGGGGCTTAGGTGCAACTTTGGCAGGTGCCCGTTTTGTGGTGTAACGGAACTACTTTGGCATAAATCCAAAATCAATTTTCGTTTTCGGTCGCTCTCGTCGGTTCGTGTCGGCATTCTTAAACTTTTAGTTTCATCTTCCAAATCTGCGAAAAACAACGTTTTCAAATCCCCTTGAAATGTCATAATTTGTATTCAAGGAAAACAAGTATCAAATAATAAGCATATGCGATAGCAATGATTTTCGCCGCAAAAAATGCCAAAGTAACATATCCTATAATTTTGGGAATAGTGACATTAGAAATTTGCTCATCTGATAATTTACCTTTTGTATACTTATAAAGTTTAATTTGATAAACTAAATAAATTGCACAAGCGCGCCAGAGATATTGTAGAACGTCAGCGATTAAACCTAACACTATAACAAATAGCGGAAGCAGTAATGCTTCAGGCAAAATATTTTTTGATAAATCTGTGTTTGAATTGCGGAAAATCCAAATGAGGCCAATGCCTGCAAAAGCAAGGTTTCTAATGATGCCGCTTATTGTTTTTGTGTCATCATAAAATTCGCCAAGCCAGTCTAAAATTGATTTTTTGGGTGTGCCTTTATTTTCCATCTCTATCTTAATTTAGGTCCTCCGTCGTAGCCGCCGCCTTTTTTGGCTGCGTGGAGTTTTTTGGTTTTAATACTTGCGGCTTTTGTTGTCAAATTCCGCGCCGTGCGTCTTGTTTTTATCCCGAGTAATTTATTCAATGCTGCTAATCTTGCTCGGTAGAGGAATCCTTCTGTCGTCTCACCCTTGACTTTTACTTTCACATTGCGGTAAACTCCAAAGGGTTTTTTTGTTCCTGCTGGTATAAGGTCGCCCTTGGTCATCAATACTTTTATCATAGCCGGGCTAATTTCAACGACCGTTGGCTCTGTGCTTCTTCTTTTTCTTTTATTTATTTTTTTTAATAGCATATTCTTATTTTTCTTTAATTATTCTTTAGCTAAATCTATGTCCATATGTTACTTATATTTATCCATGTACATAATTGCCCCCTCTATAAACACATCCCTCATATCTATCCCATCGTTCTCAATGCAAAATCGCTTTATCCGCTTCTGTAATTCCTTCGGGTATTTCACATTGTAATTGGCGTAAGCCTTTTCCGGTTCGTTCGCTCTTTTATCTATGCCTGCTGTTCCCCTTGTTTCCAAGTTCGTAGCGTTTCCTGCTTCTTTAACCTCTTTAACATCGTCGGTTTTCGTCGGACTGAACACCCTGTCAATCCCCTTGCTGAAATCTTTCTTTGCCATCTTATTGTATGATTAATTCCTTGCAAACACTTAAATAATCTTTTGCCCCGTTCGATTTTTCGTTATATCTGAAAACATCCACGCCCTGCATGGCCGCCTCTTCTAAACTTACGTTACTCCGTATAATGGTTTTAAAAACCTTCTCATTAAATCTTTGCCTGATGCTTTCAACTACGTTCTGATGGATAACCTTGTTTGAAGTGTAGCGCGTCATCAACACCCTGTATTCTTTCAAATCTTTGTTAATCCTCGTCCTTACGAGGTCTATGGCCGTAAATATCTTTTGCATCCCGTCAAGGCTGAATTTCGCAGGCTCAACAACGATAATAACCAAGTCGGAGCACGACAGGGCGTTTAACGGCAGTATCCCAAGCGATGGCGGGCAGTCAATCAAAATATAGTCGTACTGGTCTTTTACCGGCGCAACCAATTCTTTCAATATATGTTCGCGTCCGTAAACCCCTGCCAACTGTAATTCTATATCTGCCATGTCGTCGGTCGAAGATATCACAATATCCAACCCCTTCAAATCCCCGATGCTCGTAATCGGTAGCGTCGCTTCTTTGGTGAGCGATTGATAAATTGATTTTTCGCTCTCTTGCGGGAAGCCGAAATGTACCGTCAAATTTGCCTGCGGGTCTATATCTATCATCAAAACCTTTTTCCCCAGTCGATGAAGCCCGGCCGAAACATTTGCCGCCGTAGTGGTTTTCCCTACCCCGCCCTTGTGATTCAATACGCTGATAACTTTTGCCATGCTTTAAAATTTTCTGCAAACATACAAACTTTTTAAATGCAAAAGTGCAAATGTGCAAAAATTATTTTTGTACATTCGTGCATTCGTGTATAAGTGTATAGATGCAAAAGTGCTAAAGTGCAAACTCTGTGCAACATCCAAAAATACAACTTAGTAAGCCGAAAAAATTTACTTTTATTTTCATTTTATTTTTTGCTGATTTGTCTTTTTTTTATACCTTTGTTCCGTATTCTTTAAATTCTTAAAATAATGAAATTCAAGACAAAGCATAGTGTATACGAAAAAGTAAAAATGAGCCAGTACGGTTCTTGGGACGACGACTATAAAGCCTATTGTGTGCAGATATCTTTTGACGGCTTATCGTTGCATCCCGATGAAATGTCTTTGAATGTTGTATATACGTTCAGAGAAAAATTAGAAGAAGCCGGCGACGTATTCTCTGTAACTGTTAGAGAAGACGGAAAAGGCAACATAAAAACATAGTAAAAAAATTACAAAAATGCAAGAATAGTAATAATTTTATTACATTTGCAGGTGCGTTTGTCTGCGCATCCCTCTTATACCTTGTGTATGTAGGGGGTATAGTTTTTTTTCTTTAGAGTGCGCTCGATGGGCGCACTCTTTATTTCCCCCGTAACCCGTAATGTTAAGGCTGAAAGCCTTTTAACCATCAGCGTCGGGCA
>Ga0123356_10007201_pt1 | contig 11130 bp, 7 predicted proteins | sample TergutEmb28metaG_2_FD_92546 | JGI IMG/M metagenome (GOLD analysis project Ga0123356, IMG submission 92546) | Embiratermes neotenicus P3 segment gut microbial communities from Petit-Saut dam, French Guiana - Emb289 P3 | ecosystem: Host-associated > Arthropoda: Insects > Digestive system > Gut ... | reverse complement strand
TTGCAGAATTGATACTAGGCATATCAGAAGTTCCAAGAATGACTCACGTTCTCTCAGACATCTGTATAAGAAAGATGGATTCTATGAACTGGGGATTAACGAAGTGGGGAACAATATAAATCTTCAAACTGGAAAGAAGCGTTGTTCTCTATCATGGAGAATAATGAATATAATGTTAAACATGGACCATCCAACGAACTCAGTGGAGATGTTTGGTATTTTGCACCCTCTTTTTCCAAGAGACTACGAGTTCGAGCGGAAGGAGAAAAATATAATTACAAGAAGGATGAAAGACTTAGAAGATTGTGGTTATATCAATTTTATAGGTAAGGATTATTATAATGGAATGAAACTAAAAATGTACACAGTAGATGAGAGGTATAAAAATGGTAGTAAAATGTTCAATTTGCAATAAAGGATTCAACACGAAGATAAAAAGAGATGAGCATGAAGAAGCATGCAAATTCTTACAAACAATAAGGGGTGAGTGGTTAGGAGATAAAGAAGGAGGGAAAACACACATTGACATTACATCCGAGGTGATGGAAGAAGATGGAGTTTTTCTAGCAACAAACACCCTATATATAATCAATCAATATGAATATTCAATAGACTCTGCACCCATAAAATATCTAAGGGATGAGATGGATAAAGGAAATATCAAAATAATAAGAAGCGATACACCATTTGAACTTCATTTTAATCCAAAAGAGATAGAGATATTTACAGAGGTAGAAGTAGAGAAACTTATAAAAGTATATCCTACAATATCTGAAATGAAACAAAGAATAAAGGACAGTTTAAAAGATGAGTGGAAAAAATGGGCTTTCAGTCAAAGATTCTGATCCATACGGGTGGCAATCCAATATTTATAAAAACTGGTCAAATGTTGGATTCTGTGGCGTATTAGAGGCTAAACCCTCAGCGGGTAAGACGAGGGGGGCATGCATAGCTCTAAGGTCATACGTTGACGTGTTCGGCCCCTCTAAAATACTCATCGTGGCCCCAAACAATACAATATTGAATCAGTGGGAGCCATATATACTTGAATATGAATTAGATGCAGAGTATTCAACGTATTTAACCGCTGTAAAGGAAATGTCAAGAGGGAATATCCCAGATGTTCTAATATTAGACGAGTGCCACTCGTGCCTTGCACCCGAGTGGGGCAAAGTGCTCAATTACGGTGTTCCACATGTTATGGGGCTCTCTGGGACTCCAGGGGAGTCTTACAGAAGAGTTGGGCCCATTTTTATGTCCATAGGATGGGATGAGATAAACATCGCACCCACGACAATACATTATATCACTTTTACACCAACCGATGAAGAATTAGAAAAATATAATTACTGGTCCGACAGAGCAGATGCATATAAAAAAGAACACCCCAATGCAAATATTAAGAATGATATATATCTCGCCAATATATACTTTAGGCGCAGGGGCGCAGCACATAGAATGCCCTCCAGACTCCCCATAGCATTAGCACTTATTAAACACCATTTAGGTGAGAGAATGATGGTATTCTGTGAGTTAACAAAACAAGTAAAAGATTTATCAAAGTTATTAACAAAATACAAAATAGACCATTGTGTACACATCACGGGCAAACAAGAGCTGGATAAATTCAGAGATGGAGAGAAGGATATAATATTGTCCGTTAAGATGGTCTCAGAAGGGTTCTCTGATACAAACATCACTTGTGGTATTGTAGTATCGTCTGCAACGTCTGAGAAGTCTCATGTGCAGGAAATAGGCCGTATAATCCGGCCGAAGGAAGGAAAGAAGGCAAATATATATGCGTTGGTGGCAAATGGCACAACAGACGATAGGATGATAAAGAATAATGATTTTACAAAGAAAGATAAAGTAATACTGGAGTGGAAAGAATGGAAAACGTATATAGAGGCACAAACACAGTACAACCAATAAATGAAAAAGGAGTCATATATTGCACTCCGTTAGACGAACTTATAGCACTTAAAGAATCAGAAGCAGAGTTCAAAAAATTACTGGATGCGATGAAGGCGAGAGAAAAAGAATTAATACCTATTGTGATGAAAGATGGGGACATTATACTTAATGATAAAAGAAAACTCGTAACAAAGAGTAGAAACTCATCATCTATAAATCAGAAAGCCTTCAAAATGCTATATGCCGAAGAATATATGAAATTGGCGAGAGATGGGGAATTAGATGTAAAAATAGACCAAGTGAAGGCAGTTCTCCCTGCCGATGAGATTGACGGAATAGTTACCTACACTCGGTCGGAATGGGTAGAGTTACAAGAACTCAAATAATACTTATAATGCTTACAGCAAGTATCCAAGTAGCAATTAGTGCAACTAAGAACGTTACTACCAATACTTTATTACTTAAGTTTATAATTCCAAGTATCCCTGCATATAAAATCACATACGAAGGGATAATGTGTATTAGTACATAGAGTAATACTCCTAACGGCCCCATCAAAGAGGCCACTACAACCATAAACAATTCGAATAGGATGATCGCCATCCATATTTTGCCCGGAGTATCGTATCGAATCTTGTCGAACGCTGACGGGCCACCTGATAACGTTATTTGTTTAGCCATGATATATCATAAACATTAAATAAATTTAGTTATTTAAAAGGTTTCATTATGTCAATTTATAGTAGCTATCTTTTGGGGAGTATATTTCTCCTCTATCTTTTAACCTATCTAATTTGTCTATGATTTCTCTGGGTTCTATGCCTTGCATGGTGCACTCATTAATAATGTCTTCTCTATGTGCTCCATTCTCTCCATCATGCTCCCTTATGGCCGTCTTTATGGCAGTAAAAATGTCCCTTTTACGCTTAGATACGCCATCTATTATATCAAAATCTACCCCTTCTCTGGTTCCGCATATCTTTTCGATATAATATTTAACAATGTTTATTGCTCTCTCAGCATCTTTCCTCTCAGCTTTTTCAGAGAGTCTCGCTCTCGCCGATGCTTCTGTGAGTCTGACATATGCTTCAATTTGTCGGGCGGTGATGGGTATTGATTTTTTACCACCTTCAGCTTTTGATCTTAAGTTGATATAATTGTTGTGAATTAGGTCTATGGCCTCCTGTGTCATAATGGGCATAATGTTTTTAGCATATGCTACATATTTTCTTAAGAACTCTATACTATATGCAGGAGAAATACTGGATGTATTATCTAATATACTCTGAACCTCTTCGTGTCTGCTACCAAATTTAACCTTTCTGGCCTGGCCTCTTAAATGCGAATTGAGTATGTGTTTGCCTATGTTGGAGTCTAATTCCCTGTTCGGTACATCAGTTAAAGCAAATATTAGGTCAAATCTCGACAATAAAGATGGGGGTAAGTTAATCTGCTCTGCTACGCTATCTCCATCTAGCTCGAATCTAGACATTTTAGGATTGGCAGCTGCCAACATGCTACATCTGCATTGTAACGTCGCAGTTATGCCCGCTTTGGCTACACTAATGCGTTGAGCTTCCATTGCTTCGTGCAAACCCGCTCTGTCCGTTTCTGACATTTTATCCAATTCATCAACACACGCTAAGCCCTTGTCAGCTAGCACCAGTGCCCCAGCTTCCAGTGTCCATCTGCCGTCTCCAAAGTCATCCTTAACCGCAGCGGCTGTAAGGCCAGCACCTGTTGCACTTTTACCCGACGCAAAAATACCTCGTGGGGCGAGTTGGGACATATATCGTAGCAACTGCGATTTAGCCACTCCTGGATCGCCAATAAGCAAGATATGGATGTCACCTCGAATACTTGAGCCGTCATCCATCTCCTTTCTTGTCCCTCCGAACAACTGTAAAGCGATGGCCTGTTTTTCCATTTCCAATCCATAGATACTAGGGGCGATGCTCCCAACAATTCTATCAATGACATCATCTCTCTCTCCTAATTCTTTTATTTTTATCAAGTCATCATCTGTAATACATATCTCATCGTATTCTTTTTGTTCATAATCCATGGATATAACTTCAAAATATTTTTCAAACACAGTCGTTTTTTCTCTACCAGTCTTAGGAAGACTTCTAATAATGCCATTCAAGACCATTCTGTCCCCAGGCAATATCATGCCTGCCAGATCGTCCTCTATGTAACCGATTATTTTTTCCGGCTGTGCACCGCCACGTAGCCCTTCGGGGCTTTCTTGTATTTCTATCTTTTGCGTATCTGTATAGATGCTCTTTTTTTCATCTAGATCAAAAGTCGTTGCTTTATTACATCCTCTGCAAGAAGTAGGTTCTTTAAGGAGCAAACCATTTTGTTTCTCCCATGTTTTTTCTCCACATTTTCTGCATTCGTAATAGGCGCACATCATCTTGGGATGTACTTCAGTTGCCTTGCGTACTAATCCCTCTATGGAAATAAGTGTGTTTAGGTGTTTAGACCTTATTTCTCTTATATTAACACGAGCGTCATGAGGCATCCCCACAATTCTAACATTAAACAATGTAGTTGGTTCAAAATGCCCATTTAAATGCTCGCAAACAGCATATTTAGCCTGATGAAGACAATTGTCTGGATTATTTAGCACATAAATCCCAAAATCGGGGTCATGTTCATCAATGGAAGAGAATCTAATGTCAACTGACATTATTTCTGGATACATATCTTTTAACTGATACATTTCATTTGTGTATCCATTAAGTATCTTGGCAAATGCATCCCTTATATCAGCATCTCTATATTCCAAGTATGCTCACCCTCAATTCTTCCATGATGCACAGTATATATATGAAGTATATAAACCTATGTCAACTCAAATATTGAATCCTGTCAGCGTATAAAGCACGACATATACAAAAACACATACTATAAAAATGGCCAAAAGTTCTCTGCGTCTAGCACTCTCATCGAGATTAGGATATCTCCATAGCGTAACGAGTGAACAGATAATTACAGGCATTAATAAACACAGTATGTTTATTACGTAATCGCTTATCATACTTCATATAAACATCTTATGATATTTAAATCTTGCTCAAGAGAATATTTTATATATCAGTATGTATTATGGATATTTATGTCAGACGAATATTTAAGAACGAGTGGTGTCCCAGTAAGAATTGCAGATGGTACAGAGTATTACGCTGATTCTGCTTACTTGTGGTTAGATGAGTCTGATTGGAAAGGGACAACAATTGACGCGTTCAAACTTCTACCCAAGGTAAACTGCAAAGAGTGCGGATTCCCCACATGTATGGCATTTGCAATGTGTGTTAACAAAAAACAACGTAAATTGTCTGATTGTACCAGATTGGGCGGGATAGTTATCCCAAAAGAAGGTAAAATCATAAAGATGGGTTATGAAGGTTCTAATTCAATATTATGACCAGGCCTCAAGATGAAACCCTTTAAATAATTAACTTCATTTACTTTAAAATATAAAAAGGTTCTTCCATGACAAATACTAACAAGATTATAACGAAGACATATTCGGGTGCAAATACTAGAACACTTTTACCTAACGTAGCAGACACAGCAGGTGTCGGAGGAGACAAAAATGCTACTACATTATTGTTCAAAATAAATGATTTTTACAAAGGATGGAGAAAATACATTGAATGGTCCGTTGTCAATCCAGACACGGGAGAGAAATTCTGGTCAGACCTAGTATCTACACCAGATGGCTATCAATATGTCGTGCCTCAAAATATAACTACATTATCGGAAGGAAGAACAGTACAATACAATTTGATCTTAAGAGGAACTATGGATACAGAACTTCCTGACGGAGAGGGCGGGTCAATTCCTGTAACATTAGAAGTGACGGAAAAATCTGCACCAGGCTCTCTGTTTTTTACACATGCGGGGATGTCAGTCATAGGGGAATATTCGGGGAGCGATCTTGACAGCACTATATTGGGGAATCTAGAACGTATGGTCACTGACGTAGAGAACGATGCATTATACCTGCCCAGAACTCTTAAGATAACATGGTTCGGCGGTTTAACGAAAGATATAGACCTGAGATCACAACAGGGATATGAAGTAGATGATGAAAGTGACCTATTAGAATTATCCTATGCCAAAGTAGGGGACATAGCAAGAATTGGCAATGGTTTAGTATTCATGCTAATATTGGATGACTATAACAACCCGTATTCATGGTGGTGTTTATCGAGGTTAACAGAGTTTGGTCAAATATCAGGAAGTCCTTATGACAATGAACAACTAAGTACAATTTTAACAAATTATGATTATTTATTGTCATATCTATCTGGAGAGGTTACGGGGTTGTGGAGTGCCTTGGATACAAAAGCATCTCAGGAAGATTTTGATAACTTAGAGTTAGCAGTAGGATTATTGCAAGAGAATCAGGGGTTATTTGAACTCAGGGAAAGAAAAGGAGAACCAAATGGTTATGCTGGGTTAGATGGAAGTGCGAGAGTTGCAAAAATTAATCTGCCCACAGATGTGCAGTATAAAGATGAGAAGGGAGCACAGTTCGGATATCCTGACTTAGATGAAGATACAAAAGTTCCATTATATCAATTACACGATACCCCGAAATCCATGTTGCCCCCAGACACAGTATATGTAGATTCTACCGGTTTTATTTCAACACACATTTTACCCGACATCCCAAAATACAAACTACCAGTTGATGTAGAATATCAAATCAATAAAGACCAACCAGGCGGGTACATTGGAGCAGACCCTATGGGGATGGTGGGCAACGAAAGCATTCACACAGGAATTGGAACAGACGAGATATTAATATCAAGAGACCAAGGATTAGAATGGCAGATTCCTCACATAGTTAGAGATTCGGTTACAGGGCAATTAGAACTTAGATGGAGAGACGAACTATCAGCAGGCGGGATAATGATAGGTGAGGTTGCTACTGTTGACGACTTGCCACCCACAGCTACTAATGGAGATATGTTCTATGTTAATACAACAACTCCTTCTGGAATAAGGGGGATTTATAAATATTCAAACGATGGGTGGATAAATGTAATGCCAGATTTAGATTTAGCAGGTTATGAAGTTAAATCAAATAAAGTACATGACTTGAGTGATCCAAATATGGACACATATATATCTACTTTCGGTTTAAATTCTATTGTAGAAGCCATAATGGCTGAACTGGGGGATAAAGCAGATAGAACAGAAGTAGAGAATGCCATAACAAATTTAGCAAATATTTATATCCCGCTGAGTCAGAAGAATCAAAACAATGGAGTCCCTACCATTAACAACTTGGGCACAATAGTTGGGAGTTCTAATACAAAACTAGCGGTTAGTTCAATATCTGTGAGCGTAACTCCTAATGGGGGCGCGATTGCAGCATCCGGCTCTTTCATACGTATGACAAATCAAGTTAACGCAATCACCCCCGATGAACCTACAACGGCTATTTTCGTGGGTTATGCCTGTGGTTCCACAACAACAGATATGACGCAGATAGTCGTATCAATCACGACTGGAAAAATGTATGTAAGAACATCCGTCAACGCAAACACGTGGAGTGTGTTTAAAGAAATAGGAGGTATATCAGCAGTAGATTGGTCAATAATCACAAATAAGCCTGATTTATTGCACATTTATAATATGAACGGATATCTTAATTCAGGACTTCAAGCAGAATATTCTGTGACCATACCTGGGCATAGTGGAACTCCATCCTCGGGGGAGACATATTTATTCAGAAGTTTATTCGAGCCAACTGTTATTAACCTTGGTTCAATTTTAAAAGTGAATGGTGGACCCGCATTTTCCATATATAATCTAGTTCTAACTTCAAACAGCGGATATTCTACCACATATTCCAACCCCCGACTTAAGAGTAATTTTGGATATAGGATGTATTTTGATGGGACAAGATGGGTTACAGATTTATATCCTTCAGATTGGACATCAATATCAGGTAAACCCTCTTCATTCTCACCAAACCCTCATGCATCTACACACTATATTGATGGTATGCCAGATAAGATACCTTTAGGAAACGGAACAGATGAAGGATTGACAACTAACGATTTCACTACATCAGAAAAGACTAAATTGGGCACTGTAACTTCAGGGGCGCAACCCAATGTCATAGAGACAATATCACTCAACGGGGTCAATGTAGTTCCATCTGGAAAGAACATAGAGATCACAATGCCATCTATGCCTACAATGCCCCTTAGCATAGCTAACGGAGGAACTGGAGCAAACAATAGGGTGGGTGCAGTAGACAATCTATTCCCAAGAAACATTCCATCTGGCACTACAATTACGAAAATATTTGCGTCAGACGGCACGTATGCAACAAACGGGTATGGATATACAAGTCTAGATAATTTAAGAAACGCATTAAGCATTCCCGTATTGCCCAATGTAGTCCAGGCTGCAGGAACATCGACAGCAGACATAATGTCTCAAAACGCAGTATCTACCAACGCAGTAGGTACAGTGGGGATTACAGTAAATACCACAACAGGTACACTAACCCCATACAACCTAAATGGCGGAGCAAAAACAGGAGTTAATATCCCAATAGCAGGAACTAATGTGGGGTTGATGACTCCTACAATGGTAAATCAGATCACTACGAACAGAGATGATATTGCTACAATATTGGGTGCACAATTCTTATATTTCAACACTGCGAACTCTTTAACAACAGTAATGACCAGCACACAGGTACAGACTTTATTCAACACGCAACACCCCACTGCATTACTTAGACAGGGAATATTCTATGAGAATGCTAATGGGTCAGTAGCATTTAGGTATACAGGAAGTGTTACAGGATGGGAATTACAAGTTCAGGCCCCATCAATAGGATTATTTGAGAACGGAGTTGAGGGCTCGATAAAAGGGAGCACATTAGTGGACAGCGTGAGTGCTAAAGTAGATGGAACTGGTAAAGTTAATGTTTATGATAATTTACCACTATACGCCGTGGGCAGGGATGATGTATCAGCCCCCGTGACCACTAGTGGTGGGGAGAATCAATACACACTTACCATACATAGGAAGAACAAGTCAAACGGAATTACCGACTTTTTAAATTATAATATGGGCATGGCCACATCGAGTATGGCGGGGATAATGAGGGGAAATGACAAGGCTAAATTAGATGGACTTCCCACATTCCCATTATCAATAGCAAATGGGGGGACATCAGGGACAACAGTACAAACAGCAGTAGATGCACTGTTCCCAACATCTATAACAACACCTACTAATATATATACAAGGGATGCAAGTAACAGAGGATATACAACTGTTGCTAATTTGAAAACGGCATTGGCTGTTCCCACAGTGGTTCAAGGTACGGGAACATCTACAACAGACGTTATGTCACAAAATGCTGTTACAACACAGTTGAATGGCAAAGCCCCTACGAATCACGCATCAACTTCAAACACTTATGGTTTGGCTACTACCTCTGATTATGGGCACGTTCAGTTGACATACCCTTATGGACATACTGTTCCTGGTGGGCACACCTCGGTTACTAGAGACCAAATGGCTATATCATTCAATACAAATCCGAATACGCCCATGGCAAACGATTTTAACGAAATAAGAGGAGTAGGGGAATTTTATTATTACGTAAATCCCTCGTCAACAGCAAACCATCCTCCATTTACAACAGGGGGGCAAGGTCTCTACTTAAAATGCATGATTGGATATTCAAATACAAATATAATACAAATGTGCTGGAGGAGAAATTCAGATGAAGTGTGGATGAGAACGTCCTCATCTGCTAGTGTATGGACTTCGTGGGTAAGGATGGCTAACTCGACTGACCTTAATGGGAAATTAACAGCAGTCACAACAGGCTCGTCAGAGCGTGCATACACAGTAAGCAGTGCAAATGCTCAGACGATGACTCCAATCGCGACAGCAGCGACAGCCGACACATTAGTTAAGCGGATAGCATCAGGGCAAATAACAGTTCCTGCAACCCCATCAGCCACGACAGACGCAACGAGCAAAACATACGTCGACACACAAGTAGCAACAAAACAAACAGCACTCAATGGCACGGGTGCAGTAGTAATGTCGGGTACGACAGTTTCTTATGTCCCCGTAGAAACAGCAGGAGGCAGTACTGCGTCTAATATAGTGCGCAGAAGTGCAAGCAATCAGATACAAACTCCTACACCTTCAGCAACAACTGATGCGGCAAACAAGGCGTATGTGGATACCAAAGCACCCATAGACCATGCAGTTAACGCAACAACATACGGAGTTGCAACACGAACTAACTATGGGCATGTAAGATTAACATCACCCGATGGCACAGGCGCGACATCATTGATGTCATCAGGCAGTGCTGTATCATACAACTACATATCAGGTAACATTGATTTAAACAATTATAGAACAACAGGCGAATGGACATTAGACACCGCCTACACGAATCTAACGAACGCCCCTGTAACAACAATAGGAAATGCGAGCGGAGGATACATTAAGGTCTATACCACAGTAGGCGGGTCAACAGTAACATGCACACAAATATATGGTCGTGCGGGTTCTAAGGAAATGTGGATTAGAACCTCATCGGGGGCATCCACATGGACTGCGTGGGAGAAGTTAGCATTAGGAGAAGTACCAAATTTAACTCAACCTAACGCCGACATACTGCCTGCTGGATTCTTGGGTACACAGGTTAATAACACGGCTTTATCATGTCTTGCTAATCCAACATCAAAAGACTTTGACGATTTTAAAGTTGCAGGTGAGTTCTATTTCTACAACACGCCATCATCAGTTACTAACGGACCGCCTTTTACATCATCAGCACAAGGGCTTTATCTTAAAGTGATGACGGGATACAGCAACACTTCGGCGACACAAATGTGCTGGCAACGATACTCAACCGAAGTCTGGATAAGGTCTATGACTGGCACGACGAATGTCTGGGGTGCATGGGTAAGATTAGCGAGGATGACGGATGTTGTCCCAATAGTTACCACGGGTTCCGCAAAAAGAGCATACATTGTAGATGCAAGCAATAATCAAGCGATGCAAACCATTGCGACTGCGGCAACGGCTGGAGCATTGGTAGAAAGAATTGCGTCTGGACAAATAACAGTTCCAGCAACGCCATCAGCCACGACAGACGCAGCATCTAAATCATATGTTGATGGACTGCATAGAAATTTG
>Ga0123356_10007200_pt1 | contig 11131 bp, 14 predicted proteins | sample TergutEmb28metaG_2_FD_92546 | JGI IMG/M metagenome (GOLD analysis project Ga0123356, IMG submission 92546) | Embiratermes neotenicus P3 segment gut microbial communities from Petit-Saut dam, French Guiana - Emb289 P3 | ecosystem: Host-associated > Arthropoda: Insects > Digestive system > Gut ... | reverse complement strand
TCCGTGAATAAAAACATCAATATGGCGCTTTTTCTCTTGTACCTGCATAATACACCTCAATTTGTATGGAATCATTCTCATTATACCAACATACAACATAAGAATAGTTCAAATGGCAATGAAATCTATTTTCTGAAAGTTTTGAATAATTAGGCCATTTATTTTGTATAGGCCCTTTGTCTTGTAAATCCTTAACTAATTCATCAAAAAGTATTTGAACAGTCAATGGTGCTTTCTCAATAATTTTGTATACCTTCTTTTTCACCAAAACTGTATGCATAACTATAATATATCATTTTTGATACATAAAATCAAGAAGAAATATGTAAAAAAAACCAAACAACTACTTAGCGTTCTTCGCGGCTTGGCTCATATAATTGGCTGCGATAGCAGCTTGCGTGAACTCTTCTTCCAGTATTCCCCCGTACCCCCGAGTGAGGTCTTTTTTTTAAATAGAGCCCAAAAATGGCTGTGTTTGTTTAAAGGGATATTATTCTTTAAAAAGATACTTCCAAACATAGGTTAATCTGTTATATAATTATAAATATGCCAGTTGTAAAAGCCTATTATGATGGAACAACCTTTTTTCCCATAGAAACCCTTCGAATTCCAATAGGGAAGGTTGTAAATTTAACTATTATTGAAGAAGATGTTCAAAACCCCGAAATAATAAAGAAGCTTGCACAGCTTGCCTGTATAAATAATAACCTAGAAAAATTAAATGAAACAGAACCCCTCCCTGCTGAGTTTGATGATATATTATCTCAACGAGTTAACTTTTCAAGGACGCTTGAACTTTGAACGTTTTTATTCTTGATTCCAATAATATCATAAATTCTATAATTAAATACAAGTAGATATAGTGGTTATGAGTTTGGAAACATATGAACAAAATCTTTTTGAATCAGAAATATATAATAAACTTAAAGAAGCGGAATATCAGGCAGAATCTACAAAAAAACGTTATACACATAATGAAGTAATGTTAGAATTACGAAATGTAATCAAAAATAAGCCAAGTCGGGAAAAATAATCACGCTCCAAAAAATCAAACAACCACTTAGCGTTCTTTGCGGCTCTGCGTCTTTGCGTGAGGTTTTTTCTACATTCTCTATTCCAGTTCCAGAATAATTTTTATTCCGGGTGTGATCTGTGTTCCAACAGGCGGAAACTGACGGCGTACCCAGCCGTCGCCGAGTATTTCTACATTGATGTCGTCACGAAATAAAAGTGGAAGTAAAAGTCTTTTAGCTAGACCGGAAAAATCCGGGACATGGTCTTCGATAGTGGGAAGACGGTTAGGTGAAATTGTTACAGAAGGCGGATGATCAATTTGCGGGTTGCGTCCGCGCGGGATGCCAAGATAATCGATTAACGCTTCCGCGGCTTCACGAATGGCGGGAGCGGCGATTGTTGCCCCGTAAATCTGCCCCTGCGGTTTTATTACAGCGCAATATAATATTAATAATGGATTTTCATCAGGAAGCAAAGCGACGCAGCTCGCGATAAAATCTGTTTCTGAATATCTTCTTGTAACAGGATCGATAATCTGAGCGGTACCTGTTTTTACTCCAATTGGCATATCCTGAATACCGGCTCGCGAGCCCATAGCGCCGCTAGCGGCGGTATCTACCATATAAGAGCGCATGGCTCTCGCTGTTTGCGCGCTAATAATACGGCGGCTCTCTCCTGTCTCCCATTCTGTTACTTTCTTTCCGTCGGCGGAAATTGTTTCCAGAATAATCCGCGGAGGAACCAAAACACCGTCGTTCGCGATTGCCGATGTCGCCTGAAGTATTTGATACGCGGAAACCGCGATTTCCTGTCCAAAAGCGATAGTTGGTTTTGATCGATCAGACCAATTCGCGCTTGGCGCGAAATAACCTACTGTCTCACCGGGACTTCCCGCGCCTGTTCTTGAACCAAAACCAAACTCGCTTAAATATTGATAAAAAGAATTATTACTAATATTATCCGCCGCGAAAGCCGCGCCAGCGTTACACGAAAGAATTATAATTTCTCTCGCTGTTACTCTGCCATGATTTCTAAGACATGTAATGGGAGCGCCTCTTGCCGGCGTATAAATGCCATTGCAAACAAAACTTGTATTAGGCGAAATAGCGCCCGAATCCATTAAAGCGGCAATTGAATAAACCTTAAATGTAGAACCCGGTTCAAAAGCCCAAATAACAGGACGGTTCATGCGGCTATTGGTATCAGAATCACGAATATTGCCGGGATCAAAATCGGGCAGTGAAACAGAACCAAGTATATCGCCGTTGCGCGGATCCATCGCAACAAATATCACGGCTTCGGCTTTTGTTTCTTCCATAGTTTTTAAAGAAATTTGACGCAGGATATGCTGAACATATGTATCGATAGTTAAAACAACCTGCGAACCCCTGCCTTCATTATCAACTCCGTCAAGAATATTGTTAAACGCGAATTCAATCCCTTCAAGACCCCTGTTTCTGTCTCCGACAAAACCTACAACATGGCTTGCCAAATTTTTTTCCGGGTATACCCTGCCGACAATGGGTTGAACCATAACTCCCCTAATCTTTTTTTCTTCAAGTAGAGCGTTTAATCGCCTCGCGGTATTATCTTCTATTTGCCGTTTTAAATATAAAAAGTTAGATTCTGAAGCGTTAATCCTGTCACGAATTTCACCGGGAGTCATATCAAGAATTGCCGAAAGTTCATTTGATAAAACATCAATATCGACAATCGAAGGGCGCCAAACGCTGACATCGGCGAATCGCACCTGAAGAGCGAGAAAACGCCCGTTTCTGTCCAATATAGAGCCGCGTTCAGGAAGCCCAGTAAGATGACGAGGAGAAGGGGGTAAATCTCCCCTTAGCATCAAAACAGCGTAATGAATAAGAAGATAAAGTGAAAAAATAATTAAAAATGAAAATAAAATAATGTATCGCCACTTTAAATTCATTTAATACCCCAAAACCTTCCCGACAATATTTTTTATAGGAACAAACCCGTAAGCCCGGGAATCGTAGGACGCGAGACCATTGTCACCTTCGGCGAAGAAATTCTGTCCTTCTATCAAAGTACATCTTTTAACCGCCAATTCTCCCGTAGGGGTATAAAAAACCACAACTTCTCCCGCTTTTGGCTGTGCCCAGCGGATTATATACCCTTGTTTTAATGGTATTTGTAATCCATACCTTAAACGGCTTACAATCAATACAGTACCGCTGTTAATCGAAGGTTCCATTGATTGTCCCTGAGCTACAATAAAATCAAAAACAAAAACATTCAAAAACAAAATGACTAATATCGCCAATATTATTGGTTTTGCCCCTTTCATCTGTAAGTGGAATTATACGACATTAAAACATCGAATACTACTGTAATCCTGGTCACCTTTTTTGTCGATAAATCCTATATGGCAGCAATAATAGAAAAACAACAAATATCCAAAAGACGAAAAACAACAGCATCAAGGCTTAATAATAAATCGGCAGGTTTTAACTACGGATTTATGAGCCAATTCAGGCAAAAACCGATTCACATAAAACGTTCAAAAAAGGTTTTTTCTTTTTTAAAACCGCCTACTCGCCGTGAGGAAAGCCGAAAAACAAAAAATACAGGCTTCAGTTTTCCGCTACCTTCGATAAAAACGCTTGCTGTTATCGCTGGAATTGTAATTATAGCGTTCGCGGCGTTTAATTTTGAAGATTTGGATATCAGAATGCCTACTCTCGATGAAATTCAACTTACAGGGGATTACGGAGTCGAACACAGATTAAGTCATTACGCGATTACCGGAATTTCAAGTATTTTTGGCGAAATAACAGAAAATCCCGATACAAGCGCTGTAGATAATATATTAACAGAAACCGATGACCCGCAAGGAATGCTTTTTACATTTGAATGGCAGCAATACAGGGTTCAAAGGGGGGATTCTGTATCAGGAATAGCCCAAAAACATAAAGTATCTATAGGAGCGATAATCGCTTCAAATAATATAAGTAACGCGAGAAGACTTCAAGAAGGCGCGATCCTTCGTATCCCCAATATTGATGGAATTCCATACCAAATTCAAAGGGGAGACAACTTATCCAAAATTTCAGCGTCTTTTAACATACCATTGGAAGTCATTTTAGATGTAAATGATATAAAAAGCGATAATATAAAACCCGGCGAAACAATTTTTATTCCCGGCGCCAGAATGAACGACATTGACCTTCGATTAAGCCTTGGCGAACTTTTTATGTACCCATTGCAAACCCGTTTTATAACAAGCGGTTATGGAATGCGAAGAGATCCAAAAACAGGAGTTTCTCAATTTCATTCAGGAATCGATTTTAGAGCGAATATCGGAGTAACTGTCATGGCTTCCCTTGACGGGACGGTTTCATTTGTAGGTGAAAACTGGTTATACGGCAAATTTATAATTATCAGCCACAGTAATGGTTATAAAACCCTTTACGCGCATTTAAACTCATTCGCGGTAAAACAGGGAGACAGGGTAGCCAGAGGAAGAAAAATAGGCGAAGTAGGCAATACAGGGTACAGTACAGGACCTCATTTGCACTTTGAAATAATCGATAAAAACGGAAAATTCGTTAACCCACTAGAATTGTTAAATTAAAAGTTGTAATATCGAGGTGATATGCGTAAATTATTATTTGTCCTTTTGGCGTTTTTAGCTGTTTTTACTTATATTCGCGCTTTTGATGGCGCGGAAAATGAAGAAAAATTACAAACCCCTGCGGAAATATTGATAGAAAACATTGAAACTGAACAATGGCAGGACATAGATAATACTTCAACACTGTGAAAATCAGTGGAAATTATACGGTAAAATATACTACAATTTAATATATGACACTTGGTGATAAAACCGAAAGAGAACCGGGCGAGGTTTCCAGAGCGCCTTCGATATTTCGAGGTTCAAAAGCCGCGAAAAAACAGGCGGATTTATACAATTTCAGCGATGTTGTAGATAAAGCCTGCGAAGGATTAATGGAGCGCAAAATTAAGTACTCAATTCGCCGTATTCAAGAGATGGAAGATATTCTTTCGGGATTGGAACAGGAACTTGACGCTTTTTTAGAATTGAGGGCGGCTGACGGGAGTTAAACACGATATGATAAAAAACAGAAAAAGTCTTTTTTTATTCCTATTTTTAATAATTCTGATCTGTAATCTTTCGGCGGTAAATTTTAGCGATTTAAATTTGTCAAATGATGACAGACTTTTATTTAAAGCGGAGTTTGAAGGACAAAGAAATTTTTATATATCAAAGCTTACAGATTTATCGATGCAGCAGATTACAGCTTTCCCTGAAAAACTTTATTTAGTAAATAATGGAAGAACTATTTTCGCTTTAAACCGTTTTGGAGCGGTAAGAATTCCAACAGCGGGCGGGCTTCCTGTACAATTAACAGGATATCCTTCTTTCGCGCAGGGAAATATACCATTAAAAGGCAGACTTCAGGATATCGCGGTTTCCGCGGACGGCAGATGGTTTATACATATCGAACCTGTAAGCTCCGGTTATGGTAATATGTTTTTGGTTGACGCTCTAAGCGGAATTAAAAGGATTGTAACTGAACGAATTGAACTGCCCGAAAATGACTTCCCGGCAAGATGGAACCCCGATTCAAGGCTTTTTGTATATTCAAAAGGCGGCAGGCTTTATTACTTTCCTATTATGGACGACAGTTCTGTTTTAATTGACGAGCGTTTCAGAATGATAGGCGAAGGCGGAATTAAATCGGTTTTATGGAACAGGCAGGGTGAGTTTTATTATTTTACAGGAAACACATTGTACAGGGTATTAAGCCCTGAACTTTTTACGCGGACAATCTACGGCGATTTTCTTTCCATTGGCAAAGTAGTCGCGATTTTTCCGTTTAACTTTGATTCGAACTTTGATCGTTACTGGGTTTCGCCCAATTCAAATTCAATTTTGATTAATAAAGGAACAAGGAGTCTTTTCCTTTTTAAACTTGACGATAATCAAAATAATTCAGAAATATCATTTCTTCCTAATATTCCAATTCCGCACGGAGCGGAAAATATCGAAGTTATGTGGTTATCTTCCGATTCATTTATGGTAAGTTACTTTACAGGTAATCAATTTACAGCTATTCGTTTTGGGAATACTGTTTCAACATTTAACCGGCAAAATGTATTATTAAAAAACAGAGTTATGTCTCCCGACGGAACAAAAATAGTTTTTTGGGGAGAAAACGGTCTTGAACTTTGGAACAGTGAAAATTGGCAGCTTATTCAAAGATTAGACCGCGAACAAGTTCATTCTTGTATTTGGGCTGACAATAATTTATTAATAATCGGTAATTCAAGATTTATAGAAGAAATAAATGTTTCTGATTCTTCATATCCTCGCAGAATTATAACTCTTTCCGGCGCGGATGAATTTAGATTTGAAGAAACTTCAAGAGGAGTTTCAAGGATATTCGCAAGAACAGGAAACGACTGGTATGTAAGCGATGGAACCGCCGCGTGGTCGCAGGCGTCAAGCGTTAATCTGCGTCAGGTTTCTTTATCTTCAGATCGTTTCCGTGTTTTTCTGGAAACTCAATCAACAGGACATTTTAGAAATATTCCAATGGTACGTAATTTACAATCGACAGGAACATTTTCGCTTGTATCAAGGCATACCGCGAACAGCGCTTTTACTTTAAACCGTCCCGCGCGGATCGCGCTTTGTTTTGATTTATATGATGACGATACCGGATTAGCAGATGTATTGGCGGCTCTTCGCCGTTACAATATAAGAGTCACGTTTTTTCTTAATGGCGAGTTTATAAGGCGTAGTCCCGCCGCCGCGTCAATGATAATCGAAGCAGGACACGAAACAGCATCCATGTTTTACGCGCCAATTGATTTTTCTGATTCAAGATACCGGATAACACGGGAGTTTATCACACAGGGGCTCGCGCGTAACGAAGATGAATTTAATAAAGCTACAGGAAAAGAACTTTCGCTTCTTTGGCATCCTCCTTATTACCGCGGTTCCAATTTAATAAACGAAGCTGCAGCCGCGGCAGGTTATAGAACGGCTGTAAGAAGTATAGACCCCGGGGATTGGATTTCCAGAGAAGATTCTTTAAGACACAATCTGCGCCAGGTTCCACCCGCGCAAATAATAGATCAGGTAATGCAGCAGTTAAATCAGGGAAGGCAAGCGGGAGCTGTTGTTCCAATTCGTATTGGTTTACTTTCAGGCAGCAGGGATGAATATCTTTTCCAGCGAATCGAAGTATTGCTTGACGCGTTAGTACGAAGCGGCTACGAAGTGGTACCTGTTTCGGCTGTAATCAGCAGGTAAATTGTGTTTATTACAAAAGAATCTCACACGGGGACACAGAGGCACAGAGATTTAAATAATGAAGCAAAACAATTCATTGATCAGGTACCAGAAATAATTAATAAGATCTTTCCTATTCCGCAGAAATTTCGCAGTAAGCTTCCGTCTGATATAGCGGAATTATCAGGTTTGCTTACAAATAACAGGGGTAAACGGTCTTTATCATATCTGACGCGTCCTAATTATCTTAGCGCTTATTTATATTATTTTCTTCCATGGAATTTATACCGGTTATGTCTTTTAATTCCAAACCTTGATATAAAACTTTCAGCCGGAGATACAATTACAGACATCGGATGCGGTCCTTTAACTTTTGTTTCAGCGCTTTGGATAACACGTCCTGATTTGCGAAAAATTAATTTAGAGATCAATTGCGTTGACAGAAGTAATCCGGCGCTGGAAGCGGGAAAAAAGTTTTTTGATGCTTTAAGCGGAAAAGAAAATAATTGGAAGATTAACACAATAAAAGAAGATATCGATTTTAGAAAAGTAAACCAAAACAATACCAGAAAAAGAAAAAAAGCGAATCTTGTAAGCGCTGTTAATATTTTTAATGAAGTATACGAAACACTGCCTCATAATAACAGCGAAGGATTAAAACATTTCGCGGCAAACGCGGCGGGATTTTTAATTAACGAAGCTTCACAAGACGCTTTTATTTTAACAGTAGAACCCGGTGTTCCTCAATCCGGAAAATTTATTTCTTTTTTACGCGAAGAGTTAATAAAATTAAATCATCAGCCTGTTTCGCCTTGCACGCATACGGCAGCTTGCCCTCTCATTGGCAGCCAAACAAAAACCATTCGCGGGCGAAACTGGATTGACACAAAAAAACGCTGGTGTCATTTCGCTTTTGAAACCTTTGACGCTCCAAATGAATTACGCAGGCTTTCCGCCGCCGCGAAACTTCCAAAAGACAGGCTGGTTTTAAGTTTTTTATTAACACAAAAAAACGAAAAAAAGATAAAAGAAACAGCTAATATAGATATATCCGGCGCGCGTGTTTTATCAGACGCTTTTCCTTTGCCGGAAAATAAGTTCGGCAGATATGGATGTTCGAATCAGGGATTAATCCTTATAACAGGAGAAAAAAACCGTATAGAAGATTTAACTTCTTTAAGTATTGTTCCAAAAAACAAACTTGTAGAATTTTCTGTAAATGATCGCGATAATTATCGTGATAAAAAAAGCGGAGCGTTAAAAAAGGAAATAAAATGAATACATTATTAACAAGTTTACATACCCATACAACTTTTTGTGACGGCAAAGATGACATAGAAACAATGTGCGAAGCGGCATATAAAAAAAATCTTTACGCGGTTGGATTTAGCGCGCACGTACCGATAGAAAAACAAATCGGCAGAAAAAGCGACTGGAATTTAAAAGAAGAAAATGTAAATGAATATGTTAATGAGGTGCGAAACGCTAAAAAACGCTGGTTCGGAAAATTAAATGTTTATCTTGGATTCGAAGCGGATTATATAAAGGGATTAAGATCTCCTTTGGACAATGATATAACATCATTAAACCCGGATTATTTAATTGGCAGCGCGCATTTTGTTTCGCCAAAAAACGGCGCGGCGCCTTTTACAGTTGACGGACCAATAGAAGAATTTGAAAAAGGGTTAAAGGAAGGTTATAATGGAGACGCGCAAGCTTTAATGAATGATTATTATGACACTCAATTGGAAATGATCGAAGCGGGCGGTTTTGACATATTGGGACACGCGGATATAATTAAAAAAAATTGTTATGGAAAAAATTTATGGCGTCAGGAAGATGAGATAAACCGGCAAAAAGAAATCGCGAAAGCGGCGGCAAAAACAGGTATTGTTATAGAGGTTAACACAGGAGCGATAAATCAAAAAAGATTCAACGAAGTATATCCATCACTTTCTTTTTTAAAAATTATAAAAGAATTTGATATACCTGTAATTATTACCGCGGACGCTCATAAAGCGGAAGATATTGATGGAAATTACGAAATCGCGCTTCAAACGCTCAATTTAGCTGGTTTTAGTGAACATATTATAATTAATTGTAGAATTAACGAAAAAATAATGTGGAAAAAAGAAAAAATTATAAAATAATTATAAAAAGTACTCGACTAAAAATTATTTTTATATTATATTTCATTTTAAGGAGTTAACATGCCAAAAACAAAACAATCACCAGGAACATTGCTATTGGATTATCTGGAAAAGTACGGGCTTAACTGTAACAGACTTTCTAAAGAAATCAAGTGCAGTCAAACCGCGTTAAGGCTTATAAGCCTTGACAAAAGCAGAATTACAACATCAATCGCCGTACGTCTCGCTAAATATTTTTCCACAAAGCCTGATTTCTGGCTATTGGCGCAAATGGAATTCGACCTTGTAAAAGCAGCTAACAATAAAACTTTAATTAAAGCTCTTAAAGGTATTCCAAAAGCAAGTAAATCTGCCGGCCGTCAAAAAAAATAGTTATGTGTTTATTCGCGCCGGAGTATTAAATATTTCGGCGTGAATAATAACATCAAATAAAAACAAACAACATCAAAGTTAAAAAATTATCTGGATTTTTCCACACCATTTTTCGCGCAGTGTTTTTTAATTACACATTTTGAACAATAAGGACTCACAGGACGGCATAATTTTTGTCCGTAAAGTACAAGAAGATAGTTTATCCTTTTCCAGTATTTTTTAGGCAAAATATCCCTTAAAATCATTTCTGTTTCATCAGGTGTTTTACTTGATAACCAGCCGCAGCGGTTGGAAATCCGGTGGACATGAATATCAACACAAATCGCGTCCATATCAAAAGCTTCGTTTAGTACAAGATTCGCGGTTTTTCTTCCAACTCCAGGAAGCGCTAGCAATTCATCCATAGAATTAGGAACTTTACCGTCGTATTGTTCTATGAGAATTGTCGCGATTTTTTTTAACGAAGCCGCTTTATTACGGTAAAAACCCGCGGGATATATTAATTTTTCAATTTCTGTTTCTTTTAATTTATTCAATTTAACAGGATTATCAGCTTTTTTTAATAGCTTTTCTGATGCGATTAGGGTTACTTCATCTTTTGTCCGCAAACTTATTATTGTAGAAGCCAAAACAGCCCACGCGTCATTACGGTAATGTTCCGCGACAGTACTTACAGAAGGATCCGCGTCATCAGCGCTCGCGGAAATATCATTACGCCATTTTTCAAGTAAAGTGAAAATTGAATCCCATTTTGGGTTTGATTGAAGAGCGGGAGTAAAACAGCCGATAATAAAAGTAGTAAAAATCATTATATAATAAAAATATACAATAAAACGCAAGATTTTTATAGATACTTGACAAAAAAAAGGAATTTGTAATAAAATTAAAGACAAGATAGAGGATGAGGATAATAAAAAATGATAAAGATTTTGGTTGTAGATGACAGTATAATAATGAGAAATATTGTCAAAAATACTTTTTCAACAATGAAAAAGCCATTTGATTGTTTGGAAGCGGAAAATGGGAAACAGGCACTTCGGCTTCTGGAAAGCAACAATATAACAATAGTTTTTCTTGACTGGAATATGCCGGGAATGGATGGAATGGAATTCTTAAAAGTTGTAAGAGCCATGCCTCAATATAAAGACCTGCCAATTGTAATGGTCACTTCAGAAAGAGGAAAGTTCAGCGTAATAGAAGCGCTTCAAAACGGAGCTACCGATTATATCGTTAAACCCGTTCAGGAAAAAACTTTTAAAGAAAAAATAACAGAAATTTTGGTATTAGCGAGGGATTAATATGGAACAGT
>Ga0123356_10007199_pt1 | contig 11132 bp, 7 predicted proteins | sample TergutEmb28metaG_2_FD_92546 | JGI IMG/M metagenome (GOLD analysis project Ga0123356, IMG submission 92546) | Embiratermes neotenicus P3 segment gut microbial communities from Petit-Saut dam, French Guiana - Emb289 P3 | ecosystem: Host-associated > Arthropoda: Insects > Digestive system > Gut ... | reverse complement strand
GCTGTAATGTAATCCATTCTTGTTCCTGTTCTTACGAGCTACGTGCACATCGAACAACATACGTAGTTTTTTGTCGGACACACGCTTGCTGCCCATCATTCTCCCGCTAGACCCCAGATCAAGTCTGGGGCGACATAAGGATACGATAGCACCCACGTAGATTTTCTGTCGGACACACGCTTGCTACGATTACTGATTCATACACTTTCTGGGCGACAACTTAGCCAACTCAACAACCCTTCCACTGGATCCCTCGCTCCGGGCTTCGCCCTTCACTCAGGACGACATACGTCGCCTATCATTCTCCCGCTAGACCCCAAATCAAGTCTGGGGCGACATAAAGATTCGATTGCCGACACGAAGGTCAAGTTCGTCAAGCGCTGCCTTATGCATGATATCACGTGGAGCCTCACATGGGCAGCCTTGGGCAGCCGCCCACAGCTCTATACTCAGCGCGGCTTGCTCGACAAGCATGCCGACGCCATCAAAGGCGCGCGCGCTACGCGCGCGCGCTTCACGAACCAATCGTGTCTCGCCAAAACCATATACAACATCAAGCACGGTATGGGAGCTGGTGATGAACTCCACAGGGATCAGCGGTGCATCATTTGGGTTCATCCCTACCGGAGTGGCGTCGATGATGAGCGTGCTGGATTGGCAGAAGGCTTCAAGCGCATCTAGCGCGCCATATGAGCCGGCTATGAGCACACACCGTTTCGCTACACCCATGCCTGCCTCAAACCCACCAGAAGAATCGAGAGCAGCTTCGATGCGCCCGATGCATTTCTGCGCTTGAGCAACCTCCCTGCTGAGGACAACAATAGAGGACGCGCCCGCAAGCACGAGTTCAACGATGGCTGCAGTCGAGGTAGCCCCCGTTCCACACACGATGGCATCGACCCCTGATATCCTCACATGGGCAACACGTTTCAGAAAACCGACGATACCAGCGCCGTCGGTGTTTGCGGCGGTGATGGCTGACTGAGAACCTTTGCCAGCAGCCTCAAAGATGAGCACGTTTGCGGCGCCCGCTGCGCTTGCCGCAAGACCTGTAATCTTCTCGGCCGTCTGGAACGCGACAGCTTTAAAGGGCATGGTGACATTCAAGCCGATGTGCTCATCCTGAGAACATGCCAGCCTTTCGATCAAGGCCCTAAACTCAATCGCATCACAACAGGGATATAGAGAGTATTCCCACTTAAGACCAAGGGCTGCATACGCTGTAGTATGGATCACGGGAGATAACGAATGTGCAATGGGATTGCCCGTAAGACCAACGTGTTTTTGTATACCCATTCCTGATACCTCCTTACAGCCAGCACGATTGCCAATACGTAGGCTTTCTGGGCGACAGCTCAGCCAACCCCACAACTCTCCCGCTGGATCCTTCGTTTCGGGCTTTGCCCTTCACTCAGGACGACATACGTCGACTATAGCTCTCCCGCTGGACCCTTCGACAGCGCGCCCTTGCAGGCGCTTGCTCAGGATGACCATGTCACCTTTGTGTTCCAGTTTAGCGCGTGGGGCTCATGCCGCGCATGAACAGATGCTCGATGCGCCGCAGCAGGAGCGTATGCCAGAGGTCTCTGGCAGCCTGAGGCGCAACCAGTATCGCATACATCCTTAAGAAATGCGCCCCGAAAACGTCAGTGACCAACTGGTCGCCGATAACGACGGCGCTGCGCCGCGTACCACCCACTTTACGAATCGCGTGCAGGAACGCAAAAGGCAAAGGTTTTATCGCCTTGCGAACAATCGGTAAACCGAGTGTCTGTGCGTAGGTCAGTACGGTTTGATGCCAGTTATTTGAGAGCAGGCAGATGCGCAGGCCGCTCGCTTTGAGCGTTTCAACCCATTCAATGACCGAGGCAGGAACCTGATCGACGTCGCGCGGCACAAGCGTGTTGTCAACATCAAGCAGGACGGTCGTCTTGCCTTGGGCAAGCAGCTTATGTGCATCGATTATCTCGACTTTGCTCAGGTACTCTTCAGGCCTGATACATGACATCGATCCATCCTCACCATACGATATCCGCCTGAATACCCAGCCGTTATCAAGCCTTCAGCGGCCCTATCCGAAGGATTCCCAACACAGCACAGGCAACAAGTCATCACCCGATGCCTTACGAATTGTTGTAATCATTCAGCCCACCCAAGAAGTCGTCATATGTCTCATAGAAATTATGGGTTTTTTCACCTTTTTTCTTCAGTACGTAGAATAAGTAATTCGTTTCAGTTGGGTTTGCCGCAGCTTCGATCGAGGAAATATGCGATGAGCAAATCGGACCGGCAGGAAGACCGTAATACTTGTAGGTGTTGTACGGGCTGTCAATCTCCAGATCGCTGTAATACAGATCCGGGCCTTCCCATTCAAGACCAAGCACGTAGATAACGGTCGCATCTATCTGCAGCGGCATATCGATACGCAGACGGTTATAGATGACCGAAGCGATAAGCGGGCGCTCATCAAAATCAGCAGTCTCCCTCTCGATGAGCGACGCAGCGATGATGACGTCATACAGGCTCATGTTCTTCGAGTTCGCATAGGTCAGGTCGAGGCCTGCTGCTTCAATCTCGATGACAAACTGGTTGAGCAGGATGCGGATAACCGTGTCTGCCGTCGCTCCACGCGGGATATCATAGGTCTTGGGATACAGGAAGCCTTCCAGGGAGTTGTTGTACAGCTCGGGCAGTATCTCCTCCAGGAAGGGATAGTCTTTGGCGTACACGTCAGCCGAATATGCCAACTCGAGGAAGTCTTCTGCAGGAATCCCACAGACATTCTGGACTCGTAAGGCAACCAGCTCGACTCTCCAACCTTCAGGGATGGTAAGCCTCGTCGAGGCATTGATATAAACCGGCCCCGTTACCAGCGCCGTGATGAGCTCATCGAGGTCCATTCCTGTTGTCAATTCATATGTGCCGGGTTTAAATGCTGTGTCAGCTCCACGCTCAAAGGCCCTGGTCTTGAATGCCTGCTCACTATTGATGACGCCTTTGTCCTTTAAGAGTTTGGCTATTTCATTCGTCGTTGCGCCCTCAATGATGGTTACGGTGACAGGTTCCCCCGGTTTGACGTTCGAGCCATCAAAAATACCGAACCAGTTGAACTCACTATCAGTAACTATATTACATACCTTCACTCCACCAAAGGCCAAACCAATCGCAGCTGCAACAAGCACAAGGCCCAGAAGAATCGTCTTAACAATACTGGGGCGCTTACGCTCGGTTATGCCGACCAACCTGACAGCGTTTACGTCTGGCCCTGAGATACGCGGTGCGGCTGGCCTTCTGTATGCGTCAGATCCTTTGTATGCATCCGAGCGACGATGCGTCTCTGAGCGGCTGTAGGTATCTGAACGGCTGTATGAATCTGCTCTCCGGTAGTTCTCTGAACGGCTGTATGAGTCCGCCGCTTTGCTCACCTCTGGTCGTCGGTACGTCTCCGAACGACTGTATGAGTCTGCTGCTTTTTGTACATCCGGTCGCCGGTACGTCTCCGAACGGCTATATGAGTCCGCTGATTTGCTTACCTCTGGTCGCCGGTACGTCTCCGAACGGCTATATGAGTCCGTCGCTTTGTTTATTTCTGGCCTCCGGTATGACTCAGATCTGCCGTATGCCTCAGGTCTATTATGTGATCCAGACCCACGAGAGGTGGAGTGGTTTCCTTTGTATTCGGGCATTCGTACTAACTCCGTTTCCTGTCCATCAGCTGCTAACCGTCTGCGATTGCTCAAAACCAATAAAAACACGCTCGGTCACTTGTGACCTTGAAGCCTTGTGTATGCTCACATTTAGCTGTTCAATCATCCATAATGATACCAGTTTGGTGTGCGAAACGATAGCTTTCTCTGTTTACAGTATGGTACGCTGAGCCTCAAGCCAGGTTGCGAGGATGAGGCTGGCTGCTACCATATCGACTTTTCCGCGCATGGAGCGCTCGGTATGCCCACTTTCTCTGAGTAAACGACGCGCTTCGCTGCTGCTCAGACGCTCGTCAACGAAAGCGAGCGGAAGGCCGGTCTGTTGTGAGATGAGCTCTGCCTGTTGCCTGATGCGTATGGCTTGCGTATGCTCGGCGCCATCCAGTGATACCGGCAAGCCGCAGAGCAAAAGCTCAGGTTCATGGTCGGAAAGTATGCGTTTGAAGTCTGGATGACCACCTAAAACGTGCTGGGTATCTAATGTGCTAATTGGTATAGCAATTTTTCCGCTCGAGTCTGATACGGCGATTCCGCAGCGTTTCTCGCCTATGTCAAGCGCCAGGACATGCATGTTCCCTCACTTCAAAACCCGCTTAATCACTTACTTCTGCGTATCGTTTATTCTGCACGTCGCGTATTCCTGCATATCGTTTAGTCCTGCACATCATTTAGCCCTGCGTATCGCTTATTCCTGTATATCAGTTATTCCTGTACAAACAGCATCTGACGCGCAGCTTCAAGCGCGCGGTCAAGCCCCTGCGCATCACTGCCGCCTGCTTGCGCCATGGTTGGCCTGCCGCCACCACCGCCAGCAATAAGAGGCGCAATCTGCTTGATGACCGCACCCGCGTTGAAGCCTATTTCGACGGCACGTGTGGTGGCGGCAGCCAGTATGAGCGGCTCACCATTCTCGCGGATGGTTCCAAGCACAACAGCGCCCGCTTCGCCAAACCTCTCGCGCGCTTTATCCCATAACACACGCATGTCCTCGATCTCAAGGCCATCGATACGCGCGATGACCAGCCTGTAGGTATCACTACCGCCGTCTCCGACGCCAGTATCGCCGCCAACATCGCCGCCAACATCGCTGCCAGCTTCGCCGCCAACATCGCCAACGATAGCCTCGCTGCCATCTTTGGCCCCAGCAGTCTGGGCTGTCTGCTTGCCCACCATGATTGCAGCGCTCACCAAGGTCAGACTTTCATGAGCCAGCCTGGCCTGCTTGATCTTTTCCAGCGCAGCTTCGAACTCATGGTTGCGCTCGCACAAGGCATTGAGCTTTTCTATGAACTCAATCGGGGTCGCCTTAAGGATTGTATAAGCTGCATGGAGCTGATCCTCTTCCTGGTTGACATACGCCAAGGCGTCATAGCTCGTAACCGCCTCAATACGGCGCAGGTTCGCACCAACACTGGATTCGCTGATGATCTTAACAAAGCCGATCTGCGCCGTCTGAGAAACATGGGTGCCGCCACAAAGCTCACGCGACTGAGCGCCGGCTTCTAAAACCCGCACCTGCCCATCGTACTTCTCCCCAAACAGGGCAATAACACCACTTGCACGCGCCGCCTCAAGCGAGGTCTCATAAGAGACGACTTTGCCATCCTCCATGATGAGCGTATTCGTCAGCGCTTCGATCTGAGCAAGCTGTGTTTGTGTCACTGGTTCAAAGTGTGTAAAGTCAAAACGCAGACGATCAGGAGCCACCATCGAGCCAGCTTGTTTCACATGATCGCCGAGTACCTGCCTGAGTGCATAGTGGAGCAGATGCGTCGCAGTATGGTTGCGCTGTATGCGCTCCCGGCGCGCCGAGTCTATCCGTGCGCTGACGGTATCGCCCACACTGAGCGCTCCGTCGATATGCCCGATATGCGCATACAGCGCCTTTTCAAAGACCTTCGTGTCCTGCACGGTAAACCGCGATCCATCCTCGGTGAGTAGCAGACCGGTATCGCCGACCTGTCCGCCCATCTCCCCATAAAACGGGGTGAGGTCTAATATGACCTGAGCAGCCTGACCGTCGCGGATAGTCGCAACCAGCTCTCCGTTAACGATGATAGCGCGCACTTGGGCCTGTTGCTCATGTTGGGCATAACCCACAAACCGCGATGCTCCCTGCTCTTGTAAGACCTCGTTATAGACGCCGATGTACGCACCCCAGGCGTCATCCTTAACGTGAGCACGAGCGCGCTCACGTTGCGCTGCCATACATACCTTAAAACCATCCAGATCGACTGCAACTCCCTGTTCGGCAGCTATCTCGATAGTCAGATCGATGGGGAATCCAAAACGGTCATGCAGTTCAAAGGCAACGGCTCCGTCGAGAAGTAGTGTGGGTGGGGCGTCGGTTCCTGGCAAGGCTGGAGCCATGGCGTCGGTTCCTGGCAAGGCTGGAGCCGGGGCGTCGGCTCCTGGTAAAGCTGGAGCCAAGGCGTCGGCTCCTGGCAAAGATGAGGCGCCAGCTCCTGATGATAACGAATCAAGCGCAGCATCGAGATACGTCTGTCCCTGCCGCAGGGTCTGGGCAAAGCGCTCCTCCTCGGTCTTGACGATGCGCGTAATCAGCCCGCGGTTTTCGACAAGTTCCGGATACACGCTGCCCATCTCCTCGATGACCACGTTGATGAATTCGCCGAGAAATGGTGGGTCGATATCAAGGAGCTGCCCATGCCGCATAGCGCGCCGCAAAAGTCGGCGCAGGACATATCCACGCCCTTCGTTGGAAGGCAGGATGCCATCGGCAATCATAAAGGTCACCGCACGGGCATGGTCAGCGATGATGCGCAACGAAAGATCGGCTGCACCTCCGTCCATCCCTGTATACGCAAGACCGCTTAAGCGCTCCCCTACCGCGATAAGCCCGCGCAGAATATCAGTATCGTAGTTGGATTGCACGCCCTGCAGAATAGTGACGGTACGTTCAAGCCCCATGCCGGTGTCAATGTTCTTTTTTGGTAAAGGCTTAAGCGAGCCATCCTCTTGGCTATCGTACTGGGTAAAGACACAGTTCCAATACTCTAAGAAACGCTCGCAGTCACATCCCGGGCCGCAGTCAGGATGGGCGCAGCCGTACTCCGGTCCCTGGTCGAAATACAGCTCCGTACACGGCCCACAGGGCCCGGTCGGCCCCGCTCGCCAGAAATTATCCTTCTCGCCGAGGCGGCGGATATGGTCATCAGGTACCCCGAGAGACTTCCAGATCTCAACCGTCTCATCATCGTCGCGGTACACGGTAAAATACAGGCGCTTGGGATCAAAGCCCAGGATCTCGGTGGAGAATTCATACGCCCACGCGCACATCTCCTCTTTGAAATACGCGCCGAATGAGAAATTTCCAAGCATCTCAAAAAAGCTCAGATGCCGCCCTGTGGTGCCGATGATGTCGATATCGGTGGTACGGACGCATTTTTGTACCGTTGCAGTACCCACATAGGGCGCTTCGAGCTGTTTCTGCTGGAGGTAATAAGGTTTAAACTGCACCATACCGGCGCTCGTCAACAGCAGAGATGGATCGTCGGGGATAAGGGAGGACGAGGGCAAACGCTTGCAGCCCTTTGTTTCAAAGAATGCAAGGTACTTCTCCCTTAACTCTGAGCTTTTCATGTACGTCTCCTTGGATAACCACACAAAGGCTACAGTCTCGTAGCCACGTCATTGCTCTATTATACGGTGTTATGGCGTTTTATTGTACGACAGCTGTATCAGTATCACGTTCGGTATCATCGACAGCAGCATCCTCGGCAGCTTCAGTGTTATCGACAGCAACATCCTCGACAATGCCGTCAACGACGGATACGGCTTCGGTAGCTTCGGTGTTATCGACAGCAACATCCTCGACAATGCCGTCAACGACGGATACGGCTTCGGTAGCTTCGGTGTTATCGACAGCAACATCCTCGGCAGCTTCAGTAATATCCTCAGCAGCATCCTCAGCAGCTTCGGTCGCATCAGAAGATACCTCGATACCATCAGTCGCATTCTCTTTCGCGCTGAGAGCCTTCTCAGCTGAACCCTTTTTTCTTTTCTTCATCTCTTGTCTGGTCTTGAATAGGGCGCCTTCTTGAGAGCCGAGCTTCCTGCCAGTCTTGCGTTCAAAATAATGGACAAAAAGGGTCTTTATCGCAGCTGTCAATGGTATGGCGCATAGTATTCCGAGGATCCCGCCGACGGCGCCACCCGCCATCAACGCGACAATGACCACACTGGGATGCAGGTCGACCGCCCCGGACATGACGCGTGGCATGACCAGGTTGTCGACAAGTGTCTGGCAGGAAATAGTCAAGGCTATCGCCAGAAAGGCAGTTACCGGGGAAATGTGGAACCCAAGAAGTGCAACAGTGATTCCTGCAATCCAAGGACCAAGGAAAGGAATGAAATTCATCAAACCGGTTAGGAGACCAAGGAGCGCTGGATAAGGCAGACCAATGATGTAGTAACAGATCCCAACCATCGTGCCAACACAGACGCCTGAAATCACCATGCCTTTGAGATAACCTCCGATCGCCCACGAGAAGCTTCGTGCGATGTATTGCAGCTCGCCAGAAAAACGCGGGCCTGAGATGATAAGCAGTTCGCTACCAATCCGTGGCAGATCCTTAAGGACCCAGAACCCGACAATAAGGGAGAGACCGGCGATAATCAGGGCATTGACCAGACTCGTGCTTAAGGAGACGATCCGGTTTACGGACTCCTGAGCCAGCATCGTTGCCAAGCTTGATAGCTCAGTTGTTACAGACTGGACGATCTGCTGGACTAATGTATCCTCTAGTACATTCGCATATTGTTCGTAGAATGCGTCCCAACTTGCACGGATGTCGCTAACATATCCAGGAAGCGACGCGGTAAACTCTACAATCTGGTCGGTGATGATAGGCAGGAATATGAGGATGATCAGCGTGATGATGATAGACAGGCCCAAGTAGGAGATAATCACTCCCCACGCGCGAGGTATCCGTTTACGCTCCATCCATGCGACAGGGACTCTGAGAATAAATACGAGGAAGGCAGAAAACAGGATGATACCGACTGCAAGCGTGATCTGTCCAAGCACATACCCACAGCCGACAAGTATAATCACAGCGCCGATGATGACGCCGATCTTTAAGAAATGACGCTTTGAGCGTTCTGTCTTTGTCTCAGTCTGGTTCTCTGTTGTCATACCGGCTTATCCTGCTAACATCGAGGGCGTGTCATAGCGACTAGACTTAAGCGATACCTTCTGTCGATACATCTTTATCCTCAGGCATTTGCCTGGTTCGATGTGTAATACAGGAAGTATCCTTCTTCATCATCAGAATCTTCGACCTCAGGAGCTCTTTGCGGTTTATTCCCCTTACCGCCCGACCATATACGGAATGAATCGTAGGCCTTGTCAGAGGCGATACTGTACTCATCGTTACGGTTTGCTCCGGATACAATGACCTCCTCGTCAGGTTCGAGATCGTAATCGTCGTTATATGCTTCATCGGTTTGATCATACGATGAATTGAGGTTTGGATACAGGAGGGCAAACGCAGGATTTGTCACCTCAGCGATTGCTGGATTTGCCGGTCTTTGCATTGCAGGCTTTGGCGCAGGTGCAGGCGCAGGCGCAGGCGTGGCTTTGGGTTTTTCGACTACAGATAGCCGCTCGGTTGCAGCAGGCCTCTCAACAGCTGAAAGCCTCTCGACTGGTGAGGGTTTCTCAATAACGGAAGGTCTTTCAATGGTGGGGGCTGCTTCGATAACAGAAGGCCACTCAATAGTAGTCGGTCTCTCGATAACGGGCGGTTCCTTGACAACAAGCGGCCTCTCGGCAATGGGCGGCTCCTTGATGGCAGCAGGCTCACTTAGAACAGAAGGCATATCGACGGTGGAAGGCTTTTCGTCAACGGTTTGTCTTTCGGGAATAGCACGCCGCTCCACCCCATTCCAGCTGTCGGTAGCAGGCTGCTTCTCGGTTATAACTGGATTCTCGGTTGTCTGTAGCTTTCCTGCTATTGGCTGATTCTCAGTTATTTGCTGCTTCTCAGCTATTGGCTGCTTCTCGATTATTGGCTGCTTCTCGCTCACGAGAAACTTCTCGACAGCCAAGAGTTGCTCGGCTTCAAGCAACTTCTCTGCGACAGAGAGTTTTTCAGCCACAAGGAGCTTTTCGGCCACAAGAAGCTTCTCGGCTAAGAGCAGTTTCTCGGCAACAAGCAGATTTTCAGCTGTAGACTGCTTCTCAGCTAAAAACAGCTTGCTGAGAAGCGTATCATCGAAAGGGAGTGCATCACCGGACGAGTCCGCATCGTCCTCGACAAACGACTCCGCATCGTTCTTGTAATAAAGCCCCGCTTCGTCTCTATTCTGCTGTCTATCTTCAAGGGCGTCATCATCGGATTGTCTGTTGGTATCTGTCGCAACCCGTTGCTCCGTCTGCATGCGCCTCAAGGTACCTGCCGCTTTCCTGTCGGCGCGTTTATTGCCAACCGCTCCGCGGATCCTATCACTGGCTGATGTAAGCAGGTTGAGCGGGCCGTCGGAGATTTCGCCGATCTTTCCCACCGCGCTGCTTGCCACATCGGTGACCTCACTGATGTCGGCAAGGATCTGATCGGCACGCATGATCTCGAGGTTGACTGCATCTACCGTCAATGAAACACGCTCAAGCAGCGGATCGACACGTTGGATCGCTGGTTGAAGCGCATCGATGGTCGCATTTACCTTCTTGATAGTCGGGTCAAGTTTGACGATAGTCTTACTGACCTTCCGAAGCGTCCCGATGAGATTAAATGCTAAAATGATTAGCACTATTACAAACAGCGCCACAATCCCCAACAGAATTTGAACTATCAGATCAGTTGTCAAGAACTCCGGCATGGCTTCACTCCCTTCGCAAACTACTTGTCACCCATTCGAGCTACATGTGTCCACTTGAAACCCGTATTCTATCATTCTCAGCCTTACGCAGACCCTGACAGGTTCTTGTCCGTTTCAAAACAATACCTGTATCCACCATCATAGCATATTCGTAGACATATCATATAATAGCACTTCTTTAGACATGTCATATAATAGCATATTGTTAGATAAAACATATGATAGCATATTGTTAAACTTCTGGAGATGTTTTCAGAAGTTTTTTGTCAGCTGAACGGTTATTGCAACCCCTCGTATGATTCTGGATGATTCTCACTCGCGATCTCGCTTGTTCTCACTCGCGATCCCGCCTGTTCTCACTCGCGATCCCGCTTCTTCTCACTCGCGATCCCGCTTGGGCGCCTCGCTTCGGTACGCCTCCCAGCCACGCTCCCCCGGCTTGTAGAATGCGCCGCGTTTGAGACCATCGGGCAGGTATTGCTGGTCGACCCAGCCGCTTTCGCTCAGATGCGGATAGTGATACTTCCCGTAACCCTCCGCACCGGGACGATGGCGATCGCGTAGATGGTTGGGCACAGGGCG
>Ga0123356_10007198_pt1 | contig 11133 bp, 12 predicted proteins | sample TergutEmb28metaG_2_FD_92546 | JGI IMG/M metagenome (GOLD analysis project Ga0123356, IMG submission 92546) | Embiratermes neotenicus P3 segment gut microbial communities from Petit-Saut dam, French Guiana - Emb289 P3 | ecosystem: Host-associated > Arthropoda: Insects > Digestive system > Gut ... | reverse complement strand
GTTCATATAGATGTCAATATCACTGAAACCGCTCGAGAATGTTTCTTTAATGGTTAATGCAAATTCACGTGTTTTTGTATTTGATGAAAATGTAATGTCAGCTCCGATATCCGTTCCGAACCAGTCGTCGAGAAAATCATGCGAATATTCGATATTTGCCGATATTGTTCCGTCTTCCATTATTTCGGGCAGCATTTTCAGTGCTTTTACCGGGGAGTTATCAATACGCATTTGCGCTTCTTTGTTAAAATTGTCAAGTGCTTTGCCTATAGTGAGTAAATGAGAAACATTTTGGAAAAAAATAAAATATGCCGCGCACAGTGCAATAATAACAACTGCCGCGGATGCAGCGGTTATCCATATCCATCTGCGGGGTTTAAAGCTTTGATGTGAATGTGCTTCGTGAGCATGCATTTCATATCCGGGTGTTTCGTATGCATGTGTTTCATATATAGGTTGTAAATCTGCGGGTTGCGAGGTTTGCTCCGGTTGAACATGTGTTGTCTCCGGGGCTTGCGATGCTCCGCAGTGAGAACAAAATTCGCTGTCCGGTTCAATTTTAGTGCCGCATTTATAACAGTACATAATCAATAAACATTCCTTTCGTCGGGATTTAATTATACTTTGCGGGATATTAATATGCAACAATAAAAGGTTTCAATACTTGATTTTAAACCTTAAGAGTTCTATAATGATATATGTTAAATAAATTACCGGAGGTTAGGGTATGGACCGCAAAGACAAAGAGAACTATTATTTGGACATCGCAGAAACCGTGGCACTCAGAAGCACCTGCAGCAGACGCAGATACGGTGCAATTATTGTTTTAAATGATGAAATAATCGCAACCGGATATAACGGGGCACCGCGCGGCAGAACAAACTGTCTTGACCGCTCCGTGTGTATGAGAGACGACCTTGGCATTCCAAGCGGTGAACGTTATGAGCTCTGCCGGAGTGTTCATGCTGAAGCTAATGCAATAATATCAGCCGCACGCCGTGATATGATAGGTTCGACACTTTATATGACCGGAATCGATGCAAAAACCAACGAACTGCTTGACGAAACCGGTTCATGCAGCATGTGCCGCCGCCTGATCATTAACTCCGGAATTGAAAAAACAGTATGCCGAAGCAAAGAAGGAAAAATAACAACAACCCACATCCGCGACTGGGTTTTTAACGATGATTCCATACTCGACGGCTCACAGTTCACATTACCCTGATCGGCACAGAACACATGAACGATCAATTTCACCGGACAGCACTGCTGATAGGGCAGGATAATATTAATAAATTACGAAACCGCCGCGTGGCGGTTTTCGGTGTCGGCGGTGTCGGCGGTCATGCTGCAGAGGCCTTGTGCCGCAGCGGCATTGGTTCTATTGATGTTATCGACGGTGATATTGTTGATGTTACCAATATCAACCGTCAGCTAATAGCAACCCATAAAACAATAGGACAAAGTAAGGTTGATGTTATAAAAGAGTATTTAATTGAAATAAACCCGAATATTACTGTTAGTACATATAAATTGTTTTATCTGCCGCAGACAGCCGGTGATATCGATTTATCAGTGTATGATTACGTTATCGATGCCGTTGATACCATAACTGCAAAGCTTGAAATTGTCAGCAGGTGCAAGACATTAAATGTAAATGTTATCAGTTCTATGGGTGCGGCAAACAAACTTGACCCTGCAGCATTTGAAGTGGCGGATATATTCGAAACATCGGTTTGCCCGATGGCACGTATTATGCGCAAAGAGCTGCGGGATAGAAATATTGATTCTCTAAAAGTCGTTTATTCCAAAGAAAAACCGGTTCTAAACGAAAAACCTCCCGCCAGTATCTCGTTTGTGCCGCCCGTTGCCGGTCTTATTCTCGCAGGTGAGGTAATTAAAGATTTAATTAAAGCGTAATAAGAGAAATATATTGCGGCTTTTATTATAAAGTGATATTATTGTTAAGCTTATGTAATGCTTTTCACGAAAGGGTGGAAATAATGAATCTTGACCAAGTAATGGAAATACTGGAAGCCAAAGTCTATACGGACGTTGCATTTGACGATATTGAAATCAATGCAGCCTGCGGAGCCGATCTAATGAGTGATGCTCTTGCATTTGGCGAAAACAAAGGGCTTTTACTTACCGGGCTTAATAACCCTCAATGTATCCGTACCGCGGAAATGATGGATATTCATTGCGTTATGCTTGTAAGAGGCAAAGAACCCGACGAAACTCTTATTTCACTTGCAAACGATAAAAGCATAGTCGTCATGAAAACCGACTTTTCAATGTACACCGCATGCGGACGCCTCTTTGAAGCCGGCCTTCCCGGCGGAGATGTCTGATATGCCGGAGGTATTGAATCAACAATATCATGTCAGTGCCGACGATTTTGCAGAAGCCGGTGCTGCTTCCGCTGCGGTAAAAAGGACACTGAAAAAGCTTGGCTTCTCTCCCGATTTCATCAGGCGCACATCTATCGCCATGTATGAGGGTGAGATAAACATGGTTATACACGGCGGCGGCGGTGTTGCCGATGCCGAGATTGCCACGGATTATGTTAAAATCACACTCTCCGACCAAGGTCCCGGAATCGCGGATATAAACCTTGCAATGCAAGAAGGGTTTTCCACTGCCTCAGAATCTGTCCGTGAGCTTGGGTTCGGTGCAGGTATGGGTTTACCTAACATTAAAAAGCAAAGTGATGACATAAGCCTTACAAGTGAGCTCGGAAAAGGAACAACCCTGATTATTACCATCAAAGCCTGAGCATAGTGATATCCTTGGTATCATTTCATAAGGGGGATGTAAATGGAGTCTATCACACATTCCGTTACACTTGATGCCGATAAGTGTAAAGGGTGCATAAATTGCATTAAAAGATGTCCTACTGAAGCAATCAGAGTCAGAAACGGAAAAGCGGTCATTATGAGTGACCATTGTATCGATTGCGGAGAATGCATCCGTGTCTGTCCCCATCATGCAAAAAAAGCTATTTCCGATCCCATATCGATTGTGAAGAAATTCAAACACAAGATTGTTTTACCTGCTCCGTCACTTTATGGTCAATTTAAAAGCATAAAAGATGTAAACATCATCTTAACCGCTCTGGTCAATTGTGGTTTTGATGATATTTTTGAAGTCGCATTAGCTGCGCAAACCGTCTCCGATTACACAAAAGAAATCCTTCCCGGAGCACGGGCGATGCTTCGCGGACCCCTTATAAGCTCTGCTTGTCCGGTTATTGTGAAGTTAATTAGCGTTCGTTATCCGGGGTTACTCGATAATGTATTAAAGACTATTACACCGGTTGAGCTTGCAGCGATTGCTGCACGTGCCAAAGCAGTTAAGGAAACGGGACTTTCTCCCAATGAAATAGGTGTATTTTTTATTTCCCCCTGCCCCGCAAAAATAACGGCATCAAAGTACCGCATCGGTTATGACGGAGTTGTTATCGACGGGGTATTTTCAATGTCCGAGTTTTTTGTAAAGCTGCTGCCTGCCGTCGAAAAAACAAAAGAGCCAAGAAACCTGTCTACCGCAGGAGTCCGCGGTATTTCATGGTCATGCTCCGGCGGTGAAGGTGTTGCAATAAACGAGTCTTTGTTTATTGCCGTCGACGGAATCGACAATGTTATAAGGGTTCTCGATGAAATAGAAAATGATAAATTTACCGGTGTTCGTTTTGTTGAGCTCAGTGCTTGTCCCGGCGGATGTGTAGGCGGCTGCCTTGCAGTCGAAAATCCTTTCATTGCCAGAGCACGGATCCAACGCATGGGCCTTTCACTTGAAGAAGAAAAAAATAATAATTCAATCGATAAGGACAACCTTGACCCCAAAGTCTTAAACTGGCAAAAAACTCCCGAGTATCATTCCATTTTGCGTTTGGATGCCGACAGAAGTGTTGCAATGCGTAAGCTTGCGGATATAGAAAGTCTTACCGAAACACTTCCCGGAATCGACTGCGGTTCTTGCGGCGCACCTTCATGTCACGCATTGGCTGAAGATATTATCAACGGCGCGGCACACGAAAGTGATTGTGTATTTAAGCTTCGTGAGCGTATGTCAAGTCTCTTCCACGAAATGGCGGAGCTCCAGGAATATATGCCGCCTCCCTTTAGGGAAGTAAGCCACCACTCTGCAGATACCGACTCAAATTAAGATTGGAGATTTTATATGACAACCCAACAGCTTGCCGAGAAGATTAATTTGAAAAGACTATCCGGTGAAACCGACAAGGATGTTGAGTCTTGTTATATTTCCGACCTTTTAAGCCGGGTGCTTGGCGGCTGTGAGGAGGGTGATATATGGATTACCGTGCAGTCATCTTTAAACATGGTTGCAGTTGCAGTAATGACAGAAGCATCATGTGTTATTCTCCCGGAAGGATTGACCGCTCCGGACAATGTTGTTGAAAAAGCAAACGAAGAGGATTTTACAATTTTCACTTCCGAGGAAAGTGCGTTTTCACTTGCCGTAAAAATCTCCGAACTGATCCGGCATAAGGAGTAAAAAAGTTGCAAAAGCAGCAAGTTTATTACGATTTGCATATTCATTCCGCGTTATCCCCCTGTGCCGCAAGCGACATGACGCCCAACGACATTGTCGGGATGGCAGTTCTAAACGGACTTGACTTAATTGCCGTAACCGATCATAACACTCTTTCCAACACACCGGCGGTTATTAAAGCAGCAGAAGCAATGCGGGAGCAGCAGGGTAATAATCTGATAGTACTTCCCGGAATTGAAGTTTCGACTGTTGAGGAAGTACATATTTTATGCTTATTTAGTAACTTGGAACCGGCATTGGCTTTTGAAAACGAGCTTTGTCCGTTCTTCTCAAAACTGTCTAACCGCATAGATATATTCGGCAATCAAGTATTATATGATGAAAATGATTGTATATTGGGTGAAATGGAGCGGATGCTCATAGCTCCGACATCGATATCATTTGATGAACTTTATTTTTTAACTGATAAATATAACGGCGCATTTATACCGGCACATATAGACAGAGCATCCTTCAGTGTTATATCAAACCTTGGTTTTATTCCGCCGCATCTCGAAATAAATACAGTGGAAGTTTCACCAAACGGTATTGAACACGGGTTTAACGAAAATAACAAAGAAATTGCATCAAAAAGCACTATAATTACATCATCGGACGCACATCAGTTATGGGCAATAAGCGAGAAGGAAAATTATATTGTCCTTCCCGAATTCACAGCCGAAGCGGTAATTGATTTTTTACGTTGATTTTTATGGTTTTATATTATACTATTACTTTTGATAATTGGGAAAGGAAATAACATTATGAGTCAAACTGCTTTAATTCCGTTTACGGGTACCAGGGAACAAGAGCAAGAACTTAAAAGTGCAATCGCTCTCCATAAGGAGCAAAAGGGTGCATTAATGCCTGTAATTCAAGAAGCGCAGCGTATTTACGGGTATATGCCCGAAGAAGTCCAACGAATGGTTGCCGAAGGCATGGGTGTTTCACTAAGTGAAATTTACGGTATTGTTACTTTTTATTCGCAGTTCTCCCTGACACCAAAAGGAAAGTACAAAATTGTCATCTGTATGGGTACGGCATGTTACGTTATAGGTGCCGGGAAAATTCTTGAAAGATTCGAGAAAGAGCTCGGCATAAAAGACGGCGAATGTACAGCCGACATGAAGTTTTCACTTGACGGAGCGCGTTGTGTCGGAGCATGCGGACTTGCCCCTGTTATATCCATAAATGATGATGTATACGGAAAAATCAATGAAAACATGGTCTCCGAGATTCTAAGCAACTACAAGGAATAGAGGAAATTCCACAATGATGGATGAACTTTCTCTGAACATACTTGACATAGCGCAAAATTCTATTTCCGCAGATGCCACATTGGTTGAGATTGATGTTATCGAAGATTACAAAAACGATCTGCTTACCATCCGTGTCAAAGATAACGGCAAAGGAATGAGTGAAGAATTTCTAAAAACCGTCGAAGACCCGTTTATAACCACGCGGACAACCAGAAAAATCGGTCTCGGAATTTCATTTCTTAAAGAAGCAGCGGAAATCACGGGCGGTTCTCTTGAAATAAGCTCGCAAGTCGGTGTCGGAACAACAGTAACAGCGATGTTTGTACTAAGCCATATCGACCGTCAGCCGATCGGAAATCTATCGGAAACAATCATAACACTTGTCACATTAAACGCGGATATCAACTTTATTATTTGCTATAAAGTAAGCGATGATGAATTTGTCTTCTCGACACAGGATGTAAAAGAACAGCTTGGCGACGATGTCCCGCTAAACAGCCCCCCAATAGTAGTTTTCTTAACGGAATATGTAAATGAACACATACAAAACTTAACAAGAGGAGTGTAGCTATATGAAATCACTGGCAGAACTTGCAGCAATTAAAGACAAAATGAAAGCAAACGCAACCATGCGCGAGGATGGTGACAACGCTACAAGGATAGTTGTCGGAATGGCAACATGCGGAATCGCCGCAGGCGCAAGAGGTATAATCAATGCCGTAACAACAGAGCTTGCAAAAAGAAATCTTGAGCATGTGACTGTTGCACAGACCGGTTGCATCGGTATGTGCAGGCTTGAACCTATAATGGATGTCATAGTCCCTGGACAGGAAAAAGTCACTTATGTACATCTTACTCCCGAAAAGGTTACAAGAATCATCAGCGACCATGTCGTCAACGGAAATGTCGTCGGGGAATATACAATTGGCGCATACGAAAATGAATAAGGAGTGGTAAGGTATGGAATTATTCAGATCTCATGTTTTACTCTGCGCGGGAACAGGCTGTGTTGCTTCCGGCTGTCATGCCGTAACCGATGCTTTTGAAGCGGAGCTTAAAGCTGTCGGCCTTGAAAAAGAAGTCAAGGTTGTTCATACCGGCTGTTTCGGTTTATGTGCTCTCGGTCCGATAATGATTATTTATCCGGAAGGCAGTTTTTACGCAAGAGTAAAAGCGGAAGACTGTAAGGAAATCGTTGATGAGCATCTGCTTAAAGGGCGGATCGTATCAAGACTTCTTTATCATGAAACCCTTTGTGAGGAAGAAGGTCTTAAATCTCTCAGCGAAACAGGGTTTTACAAAAAACAGACACGTGTTGCACTTCGAAACTGCGGTGTTATTGACCCCGAAGTCATTGACGAATACATCGGGTTCGACGGTTATTCCGCTCTCGGTAAAGCACTCACCGAAATGACTCCTCAGGAGGTTATCGATGTCATTAAAGCATCAGGTCTTCGAGGCAGAGGCGGCGCAGGTTTCCCGACAGGATTAAAATGGGAATTTGCCGCAAATGCAAAAGGCGACCAAAAATACGTTTGCTGTAACGCGGACGAAGGTGACCCCGGTGCGTTTATGGACCGCTCGATTTTGGAAGGCGACCCTCATGCGGTTATTGAAGCCATGAGCATTGCGGCATACGCAATCGGTGCCAATCAAGGTTATGTTTATGTACGTGCCGAATATCCGATTGCCGTGCATCGTTTACAAATTGCGATTGATCAAGCCAAAGAATACGGTTTGCTCGGAAAAAACATTTTTGACTCAGGTTTTGACTTTGATCTTGAAATCCGTCTTGGTGCCGGAGCGTTTGTCTGCGGAGAGGAAACCGCTCTCTTGATGTCGATTGAGGGCAAAAGAGGCGAACCGAGATCACGCCCGCCGTTTCCCGCCGTTAAGGGACTGTTCGGAAAACCCACAGTTCTCAACAACGTTGAAACATTTGCAAATATTCCGCAGATAATGATTAAAGGTGCCGACTGGTTTTCATCGATGGGAACCGAAAAATCCAAAGGAACAAAAGTTTTTGCTCTCGGCGGAAATGTCACAAATGTCGGTCTTGTTGAAATCCCGATGGGAATCACACTTCGGGAAATAGTTGAAGAAATCGGCGGCGGAGTTCCTAACGGCAAAAAATTCAAAGCAGCACAAACAGGCGGTCCTTCGGGCGGCTGTATTCCCGCAGAACACTTCGACGTTCCGATTGATTACGAAAACCTTGCAGCCGTAGGTTCTATGATGGGTTCCGGCGGTCTTATCGTAATGGACGAAGATAACTGCATGGTGGATATGGCTAAGTTTTTCCTTGATTTCACCGTTGAAGAATCCTGCGGAAAATGCAGTCCTTGCAGAATCGGTACAAAACGTTTATACGAAATTCTTGAAAAAATCACATCGGGCAACGGCGAGCTTGAAGATTTGGAAAAAATGGAAATGCTCAGTAACCATATTTCATTATCATCACTGTGTGCACTCGGGCAAACTGCCGCAAACCCGGTAAAATCAATGTACCGCTACTTTAAAGATGAGTACAGAGCCCATGTAATCGATAAAACCTGCCCTGCGGGAGTCTGTAAGGATTTATTAAAGTATGTCGTTCTTCCGGAAAAATGTATCGGATGTACCGTATGCGCAAAAGTCTGCCCGGTCAATTGTATTACCGGTGCGGTTAAAGCCGTACATGAAATCAATCAAAGTGAATGTATAAAATGCGGTGTCTGCATGGAAAAATGCAAATTCGACGCCATAATAAAACAATAGAAAGGAGCGAACATAATTATGGATAATGTAAACATCAAAATCAACAACATCTCGCTCCAAGTTCCGAGTGAAATATCGGTTCTCGAAGCAGCAAAACTCGCCGGTATTGATATTCCGACCCTTTGTTATATGAAAGGACTTTGTGAAATCGGCGCATGCAGGATATGTCTTGCCGAAGTCAAAGGCGGTCGCTCACTTGTTGCCTCATGTGTTTTCCCCGTATTTGACGGCATGGAAGTGCAGACAAACACGCCTGCGATAAGAGAATCCCGCAAACATACACTTGAGCTGATTGTGTCCGACCATAAAAGAGAATGTCTCTCCTGTATCAAAAGCGGCAGCTGCCAGTTGCAAACTCTCTGCCATGAGTACGGTGTTGACGAAAACACTTTTCTGGGTGCAACATCCGATTACGAAATAGACGATAAATCTCCGTCGATCGTCCGTGACAATTCAAAATGTGTTCTTTGCAGACGTTGTATCGCCGCTTGTTCGGATGTTCAGTCCGTTTCTGTAATTGATGCCGTGGAAAGAGGGTTTAAAACAAATATAAGCTGTGCCTTCGAGCATACCTTGGACGAAGCTCCGTGTGTCTACTGCGGTCAGTGTGCTGTTGTTTGTCCGACCGGTGCTTTGTATGAAAAAGACGATACTAAAAAAGTTTTTGATGCAATCGCCGACCCCGACAAAAAAGTATTTGTCTTTGCGGCACCTGCCATACGGGTAACACTCGGCGAAGCCTTTGATATGCCTCCGGGTTCAATTGTCACCGGCAAACTGGCCGCCGCACTTAAACGTTTGGGCTTTGACGGTGTCTATGATATGGTTTTAACTGCGGATTTAACCATAATGGAAGAAGCTCATGAATTTCTCGATCGAGTTAAAAACAACGGAAAACTTCCGATTATCACATCATGTTCCCCCGGCTGGGTCAAGTTCTGTGAGCATTATTATCCCGATTTGATAGAAAACTTGTCTTCCTGCAAATCACCGCAGCAAATGTTCGGTGCTGTGCTTAAATCGTACTTTGCCGAAAAGAATAATCTTAAACCTTCGGATGTCTTTGTTGTTTCAATCATCCCCTGCACGGCAAAGAAGTTTGAACTCGGAAGAGATGATCAGGATGCAACCGGTGTTCCCGATGTGGATGCCGCTCTTACAACACGCGAGCTTGCACGAATGATAAAATCCGACGGAATCGACTTTAACAAGCTTGAGGACGAAGAGTTTGACAATCCGTTCGGAACCGCCACGGGTGCAGGTGTTATCTTCGGAGCAACAGGCGGAGTTCTCGAAGCCGCACTCAGAACAGCCAGCCATTGGCTTGATGAAAAATTTGAGGTTGTAAATTTCGAAGAGGTCAGAGGACCGAAAGGCGTAAGACGCGCCACATATAAAATAGCAGGCATGGATGTTAAGGTTGCTGCCGCTTCTGGTCTCGCCAATGCCCGTGAGTTGCTCGATGCAGTCAAAAACGGCGAAGAAGAGCTTCATATGATTGAAATCATGGCATGCCCCGGTGGCTGCATAAACGGCGGAGGTCAGCCCAATCAGAGCGACACGGTACGAAACAGTGTTGACCTGGTTGCTGCCCGCTCAAAAGCAATCTACGAAGCGGACGAGGGTCTGCCGCTACGAAAATCACATGAAAATCCCGATGTAAAGAAACTCTACGACGATTTCTTGGGAGTTCCCGGCAGCGATAAAGCGCATCATTTATTGCATACATCCTATAAGAAAAGAAATGTGTTTTAATAAATAACAAAGTAAGGTGCCGGTGAGACGAATCTCCCGGCACCTTTAATTTTATTTGATTTTCTCAGAAGTTAATGTTTTTTATCAGGTCAATCAGTGAGAATTGAGTCGCTATTCCTACAAAGACTATTGATACTGTTGCGGCAAGTGTTATAAGGATGTTAAATGACGGTCCTGCAGTGTCTTTTAAGGGGTCTCCGACTGTGTCTCCGACAACTGCGGCTTTATGGTTATCCGTGCCTTTTCCGCCGTGTTGTCCGGCTTCAATGTATTTTTTTGCGTTATCCCATGCACCGCCTGAGTTTAGCATGAATATTGCCATCGTAAAGCCTGTGGCAATAACACCGCCAAGCATTCCGACAACACCGGCTGCACCGAGTACCATACCTACTACAATCGGAGCAAGAACTGCAAGGAGTGCCGGAGTAATCATTTCTTTTTGTGCATTAACCGTGCAGATTTCTACACATTTGGCATAATCTGCTTTAGCTGTGCCTTCCATCAAGCCGGTGATTTCTTTGAACTGGCGTCTGACTTCAATAACAACGCTTTGCGCCGCTTTATGAACACCCGAGATACAAAACGCCGCAAATACAAATGTCAATGCCGCACCGAGGAATATGCCTATTAAAACAGCCGGATTTGTTATTGAAATATCAAAGTTATCTTTTCCTACATGACGCTCTGCTTCATTGACATATGCCGCTAAGAGTGCAAGAGCGGTAAATGCCGTGGAGCTGATTGCAAAACCTTTTCCTGTTGCAGCCGTTGTGTTTCCGAGAGAGTCAAGAGCATCCGTACGTTCGCG
>Ga0123356_10007197_pt1 | contig 11134 bp, 5 predicted proteins | sample TergutEmb28metaG_2_FD_92546 | JGI IMG/M metagenome (GOLD analysis project Ga0123356, IMG submission 92546) | Embiratermes neotenicus P3 segment gut microbial communities from Petit-Saut dam, French Guiana - Emb289 P3 | ecosystem: Host-associated > Arthropoda: Insects > Digestive system > Gut ... | reverse complement strand
GCCCCCACGGCCAAGCTTGATGCGGTACACCGGGCAGAGGTCTGTGTCACATCCCCAGCAGGACAGGTCAACCCCGTCCCCGGAGCCACAGAGATCAAGTGGAGAGCACCTTGGTTCGCAGTCGGAATCGCATCGTTGAGAACCAGATCCCGAGCCACCGACGGCCCGTTGTTCCGCACCGTCACCGTGTAGGTGAACGACGTCCCCGCAGACGGAGCCGACGCATCCGCGGTCTTCGTCACCACCAGGTCCGCCGCAGCGCCAATGACGGTCGTCGCGGAGTCTTCATCGTTGTCCGGGTTCGGATCGTGATCGGAGGCAACGAGCGCGGTATTGACCAGGCCGCCCGCCGGAGTCCCCGGGTCGACGGTTCCCGTGATGGTGACCTGAGCCGATCCTCCCAGCGAGGGGAACGGACGCTCCGGAGCAGTGAGCCGTCCGATCGGGCAGGTCACGGTCTGGGATTGGCTCGGTGTCTTGGTCGCAGCCGGGGGGTTGACGGAGCAGGACCCCGAGTTGGAGACAGCCGAGGAGACGGTGATGGCCGCGGGAACCTCGTCGCTGATGACGACGCTCGTCGCCTCGGCAGGACCGAGGTTGCGGGCATTAAGCGTGTAGGAGATGGACCCACCGGCGATGGCGGTCGCAGGAGCGGTCTTGGCGACCGACACATCCGCCCAAGGAGTGCCCGCGAGGATCACAGCCGAGGCGGTGTTGTTGGAGGTGTCAGGATCGGGAGTCTGAGAAGAGACCTCGACCTTGTTCTCCAGGCGCGCTCCGGCGAGGACGGCCGTGCCCACCCAGGCCCTGACGCTCACCGTGACACTGGCCCCGACGGCAAGCTGGGCGGCGGTGCACTCAAAGCTCCAGTCTTGGGTCGGGGGAACAAAGCCCGGACAGGTGAGGCCCGGACCGGGGGTCACGTCCTCAAAGGTGATTCCGCTGTTGCCGCCATTGACCATGCCATCGCTCAAGGTGAGGTTGCGGGCCACCGAGGGGCCGTTGTTCGTGACGGTGATTGTGAACGTGGTGGACGTGCCTGCCGACGCGGAAGGATTGGCGACCGTCTTGGTCACCGCAAGGTCGGCCGACGCCCCGACCGCCGTGGTGGCGGAGTCTTCATCGTTCGCAGGATTGGGATCGTGGTCGGAGGTGACGCGCGCGGTGTTGACCAAGCCGCCGGCGGGAGCATCCGAGCCGAGCGTGCCGGAGATGGTGGCTTCCACTTTGCCGCCGGAATCGGGCAGAAGCATCCCTGGGCCCGCGAGCCGACCGAACGTGCAGGTGACGGTCTGGCTCTGGCCTGCTGCCTTGCTTGCAGCAGGCGGATCAACGGCACAGGACCCCGAACTTGTAGTCGCGGAACTCACGATGATCGACGCGGGGACCACATCGGTGATGACAACACTCGTCGCATCCGCCGGTCCCAGGTTTTGGGCGCCCAGCGTGTAGGAGATGGGTCCTCCTGCGACTGCTGAGGCGGATCCCGTCTTGGAGACCGCGACATCAGCCCAGGGGGTTCCCGCCTGAATCGACCTCGTGGCGCGGTTATTCGCCATGTTCGGATCGGGGGTCGTGGAGGAGACCTCGACGGAGTTCTCGAGAGTTGTCCCCTCCGCAACGTTCGGTGCCAACCAGGCTGAGACGGTCAGGGTCGCGCTCGCGCCCACCGCAAGCTCCCCTCCGGTGCAGTCAAACTCGGAGAAGGTGGAGGCAGGTGGGGGAGTGCACGCGAGGCCCGGACCAGCAGACACGCCCGTGAGGAGGAGTCCGCTGCGGCTCGAGGTCAGGACAGAGTCGGTGAGGGCAAAGCTGCGTGCCACCGATGGGCCGTTGTTCGTGACGGTGATCGTGAAGCTCGTAGACGTCCCGGGCGAGGGTGTCGAGTCGCTGGCCGTCTTGGTGACGGCGAGGTCAGCGCTCGGAGCCACGGGGATCGCCGCCTCTGCCTGGTTGTTCGTCGAAACGGGGTCCGGCGTGGTCGAGGTGACGGTCGCGCGGTTCGTGATCGAGGTGGGGGAGAAGTCGGCAGGGATCCGCGCCGTGATCGTCACGGTCGCGGTCGCGCTGCTGCCAAGTGTTCCCAGAGGGCAATCCACGGTGTAGGGAGACCCGGCGTTGATAGAACAGTCGGCTCCCGCCGAGGAGGTGGCGGTGAGCGCCACAAGGCCCGCCGGTAGGGTGTCGTTGACGACGACGTTGGCTGCCGAGGTCGGCCCGTTGTTGACAACCGTCAGGGTCGAGGTAACGGTGTTGCCGGCTGTCGCAGGACTCGGAGACATCGACTTGGTGATCGCCAGATCGGCAAGCTCCTGGATGACCGGGAACGTGGCGGGATCGAGGGTATGGGAGCCCGGCTCGCGGAGGGTCTCTTGGACGTAGTCAATTGTCGCCGTGTTGCTGACCGTGGTGCCGGCAGCGGCTGCGTCCACTGTCGCATCAAACTCGTAGGCGAAGGTCTTTCCAACGCCGATGTAGCCCCCGCTGGTGGCGTTCGCACCGTCACCCAAGCGAACGGTGACGGTATCACCGACGTACTCTCCGACATCGTCCCCCGGAGCATCGGTGAGAGGACGATTGGGGGAGCCGAGCAGCGTGAGCGAGCCCGGAACGTACGTCACGTTCGCGGGCAGGACGTCACTGGAGATGGCGTCAACGGCCCCATCGTCGCCGGAGTTGGTGAAGGTGACGGTGTAGCGGACCCGGTCACCTGGGCTGGCGGGAAGGTTGCCGTCAAGGTTCCGCACTGTCTTGGTCGAAGTGACGAAGGTGGGAGCATAGAGGCTGATAGCGGTCGTGAAGACTCCGGGGAAGTAGACGTCACCGGAGGAGCCAAAGGTGAAGGTCGCACTGGTGGCACCGTTGGCGATCGCGCCCGGAGCACTCAGGTTCTTAATGTCGAAGCCGAGCATGTTGCGATGCGCCGGAGTGCGGTTCTGAACAATGACACCGTTGTTGTCATTGGTGGCGTTGAAGAAGTTGTCCGCAGGAGAGACCGCAGTGGAGAGCGTGACATTGTTGAGCCGCGCATAGTCGCCGACCAGACCGAGATCACCTTCCCAGGCGACCATGCCGAGCTGCGTATTCACCGTGCCGGTGGACGGCGTCAGGAAGCCGGAGATGGGGATCTGCTCATTGGCACCGCCGACGACGTAGGCGAAGCCGTCAAAGACCGTGAGGTTGCGCGGCTCGAGGCTGTTGTGGCGGTACACCACGGTCAATGCCCAGCCGGCATAGCGATCAGAGCCCGAATCGGCCAGGACGCCAGCACCCCAGTAGTAGCCCGAGCCGGCAGCGCGGACCAGGTGGGTAACGTCGGCCAACTCTTGGTAGGAGTAGTTGGCAGCGGTCGGGCCAAAGGCCACGTTCGAGCGAATGGCTTGATAGGTGGTGGACCCAGGCACCTTTAGGCGCATCGTTTGGTGGGTGTTTGTCTCGGACTGGGCGTAGCTGAGGCGGGAACCCCAGTACAGGCCAGCCCACAGAACCTCGGCGCCGGCGGGGAGGACCAGCTCGGCCCCGGAGGAGTTGGCGAATCCGTGAGAGCTGGTATCGGCGTTAAGGTTCGTCATCGCGAAGTCGTTGTTGAGGATGTAGTTCCCAATGCCTTGCAGACCCTCAGTGCAGCCAGTGGCGGCGGGAGGACAGGTGAGCAGCTGGTTACCGATCGTCGTGATCGTCCCGTTGGTGTTTGCGGAGAACCGAGGGGAAAAGGGAACTAGAGAGGTGCTCATGGCGCGCGTGGTGGCGGTGGCGGCGGCGGTGTTGTTCGCCATGGTGGGGTCGGGGGTGGCCGAGGTGAGCCGGACCGTGTTGGTCGTGGTGATGAAGGCACCGTAGACCCCGGGGATCACGGAAATCATGAGGATGGTGGCGGTCTGTCCGGCGGCGAGTGTGGGAAGGGAGCAGTAGACCCGAATGGGGGTGTTCGCAGGGTTGGAGCAGTCGAACCCTGAATCTCCTGGGAAGACTTCGTCGAACCCGGGTAGGCCTGGATTCGTAGAGGTCATGTCGGCCTGGAGCGTGATGCCGGTGGCGACCGCTGGTCCGTGGTTCGTCACTGTGATGGTGTAGTGGACGGCCCGGCGGGGTTGGGGGTTGTTCGGGGTGGCCTTGATGGTGACCGCGAGGTCAGCGTCATCGTCCGCCTCCGCTAGCTCTAGTTGCGCGGGGGCGATGGGGGCAGCCGTCATCGTTCGCTCGGGGGGACTGAAGGCGGGGTAGGTGGGGGTGACGGCACCGGGGTCTTCGGCGCCCGCCCCGGGGGAGGGGTCAGAGGTGGAGGCAGCGCCGTCAGGGGAGGCGCCGTCGGGGAGGGCGCCGTCAGGGGAGGCGTCGCCAGGGGGGGCGGTGGTCGCCGGGTTGCCGTCGGCGTCGAGGGGAGTTGACGGCGGTGGACAGTCAGCGTCGCTCGGATCGCAGGCCGCGAGGGCATTGCCAGCTGTCGCAGTCGGGCCGGACGCCGTCGCAGAGTACAACTCCGCGAATGGGGCGACGTCTTCGGCTTGACTGGGGCGTGCCGGGAGGGATCCGGAGAGCATTGCGACTGCTACTGCGAGTACGACCGACATGGCGCGTCGGGGCCTTGGGACAATTGCGCCGATGTTCATTTGTTTGTACCTCTCTTTATGCACCTGTGCAAAGGGGGATGGGGACTGACCCCAAGCATAGAGCAGACTGCGCGCGGTCCTTCAGTATTTCTACGGGGCTTGGGGCTAGTTGCCGGTCGCGGGGTAGATTGTCGGGCGTGCGCATTGCGAGGTACACGGCCGGTGGCGAGCCGCGATATGGAATCGTCCAGGGCGAGAAGGACGCCGAGCGCGTCATGGAAATCTCCGGCGACCCCCTCTTCACCGGCGTGTCCGCGACGGGGATCTCCCACGCGCTCGCCGATGTGCGCCTCCTCGCGCCGGTCATCCCCCGCTCCAAGGTGGTAGGCATCGGAGCCAACTATGCGGCGCATGTCGAGGAAATGGGAGGCGAGGTTCCCGCCACGCCCATCATCTTCCTCAAGCCCAACACCTCGGTCTGCGGCCCGGGCGACCCGATCGTGCTTCCGCCCTGGTCAGGCGAGGTTCAGCACGAGGCGGAGCTCGCCATCGTTCTCTCGCGTCTGTGTAAGGACGTCCCGCCGGAGCGAGCGGAGGAGGTCATTCTCGGCTACACCGTTGCCAACGATGTCTCCGCGCGCGACGCCCAGCGAGCCGAGCCGCAGTGGGTGCGCGCCAAAGGCTTTGACACCGCATGCCCGCTGGGGCCGTGGATCGAGACCGAGCTCGACACCTCCTGCGCGCCGGTGCGTTGCTGGGTCGATGGCGAGCTGCGCCAGGACGGCACCACGGCGGACATGGTGCGCGGCGTGAGCGACCTCGTCGCCTTTGTCTCCTCCTGCTTCACATTGCTCCCGGGCGACGTCATCCTCACCGGAACGCCCGCAGGAGTCGGCCCGCTCGACGTGGGCAACGAGGTGAGTTGCGAGGTCGGCGGGATTGGAATGCTGAGCAATCCAGTGGTGCGGCGGTAGACAGCGCACGATGGCGGCGCTTGCGTTTGCGGTGTTCGTAACCACTTCTTCGTGGCTGGGGTACCAGGACTCGAACCTGGACTAACGGAACCAGAATCCGTCGTGCTGCCAATTACACCATACCCCACCGGGGTGTTCGTCCTGCGTACGGCCTTGGATGGCCGCGCGCGAGGACGCAAGGGGATACGCTACCCGACCCGCCGCGCTCCGGCCAAACGACGGCCCGCCTGGCTCGGATCGCACCCCCCTTGCGCCGAGTATGTCGGAACCTGACCTACAAGAGCGCTGTCAGGCCCGGAAAAGGTCAGGTTTCGCCATAATCGCTGTGGGGAGGGGTGGGGAGGGGAGGGGCGGACGGGCACTGCGGGCGGGTGGTGGCGGAAAAGGGGGGGAGACCGTACAATCGCACGAGTGCCTTCGAGCGGTAGCGCTTCGGGGACACGCGCGCGGAGCTCAGCTCCCGTTTGTTGGCCCCGTTGTGTAGTGGCCTAGCACGCCGCCCTCTCAAGGCGGTAGCGCCGGTTCGAATCCGGTCGGGGCTACGGTGTGGCGTTTGCGACCCGTAGTGGGACGTGGGGGTCAAGCCAACGACCCAAGGCCGCGTCGACCAGCGGCTGTGACCCAGCAAGGGGTGTTCCATGAGACGCCAATCCACACGAACCATTGCCTGCGCGCTCGCGCTTGGCCTCGCTGTCGGCTCGCTGGCGGCCTGTTCTTCCAGCAACAAGCCAGGAGAGTCCACTGCCTCTCCGTCGGCTGACGGATCCGAAACGAAGCCGGATCCCGACTCACCTCCGGATCCCGACTCGACGGCGGCAGCAAGCTTCGGCACGGCCGAGGAGATCGTCGAGATGCTGCAGTGGGAGGTTGATTCCTCGGGCAATCCGGCTGTCTACTTCCCCGTTCCGCTCGCGGTCGCAGGAACGGCGGCCCGCACCGTTGAGCCCGGCGACGGCGAGGAGCTCGTCGAAGGAATGCTGATCGCCCTGGACTATGCCGACTTTGATGGCACGACCGGCGAGCTCGGCAGCTCCTCCTATGGCGGTGCTGCGCCCCCCGCGACCATCGCCCTGACATCGGGCCAGCTACCACCGGTCCTCTTCGACGGGATTGTCGGGAACAAGGTGGGAGCCAAGATCCTGCTCGTCATGGGCAGTGAAGAGGGCTCGGGCGTCAGCGCCATCACGATTGTCGGCGCGCTCACGCCGCTCGAGAGGTCCGAAGGCAAGGCCTCCGAGAAGCTCGAGCACCCCGAGATCCCCCTGGCTGGCGAAGATGCAAACGGCGTGCCGACCATCGAACCCGGCAAGGGAGAGCCTCCCAAGACCCTCATCGAGGAAGTGCTGATCAAGGGCGAGGGCCCCAAGATTCGCGAGAGCCAGCTCATCTCCGTCCACTACTCCGGATGGCTGTGGGACGGAACCCCCTTTGACTCCTCGTGGAAAAACGGCGCCCCGTTCGCGGCCTTCCTCAGCCAGGGCGGCATCATCGACGGTTGGGTCGCAGGCCTTGCTGGGCACACGATCGGCAGCCGCGTCGAACTCGTGATCCCGCCTGACCTCGCCTACGGCGACGAGGACCGGGATCCAATTCCTCCCGGCTCCACCCTCGTGTTTGTCATCGACATCCTCGGAGCGATGTAACGACTCAGTGGCGATCCTCGGCGGGCGTGCGGATGAGCTCGCTGAGGCGGTTGGCCGCGGCTACGACGGAGTTCGCGTGGAGACGCCCGGGCTGCTTGGTGACGCGCTCGATCGGTCCTGAGATGGACAGGGCCGCAATGACACGGTTGCCGGGGCCGCGAACAGGCGCCGAGACCGAGGCAGCTCCGGCCTCCCGCTCACCCACCGACTGGGCCCAGCCTTGACGGCGGACCCCGGCGAGGGTCGTCGCATTGAAGCGTGCCCCCTGGAGCCCTCGGTGGAGGCGATCGGGTTCCTCCCAGGCGAGCAACACCTGGGCAGCAGAGCCGGCGTGCATCGACAAGACCGATCCAACGGGGATCGAGTCGCGCAGACCCATGGGGCGCTCGGCCGAGGAAACACAGATTCGCTGATCGCCCTGACGCCGGAAGAGCTGGGCGGATTCGCCGCAGTGATCCCGCAGCGCCTGAAGGATGGGACCGGCTGCAACGAGCAGTCGATCCTCTCCAGCAGACGTCGACAACTCCGTGAGGCGAGGCCCCAAAACGAAGCGTCCTTGCAGGTCGCGGGCCACAAACCGGTGGTGCTCCAAGGCTACGGCAAGCCGGTGGGCAGTGGGTCGGGCCAGCTTCGTAGTCGCCACAAGTTCGGCCAAGGTCGAGGGGCCTGACTCCAGGGCGTCGAGCACGAGCATGGCCTTATCGAGTACGCCGACACCCGATCCCTCTGAGCTAGCATTGTCCATACCTCGATACTGCCATTCCACACTGTGAGACCGCAACTCGCCGCCTCACGACGGCAGGAGGACGTGACACCGACAGCCATCCGAGGAGGGCCCATGGGCTTCACTCTGTCCGAGAAAGTCTGGAACCACCACGTTGTCGCCCCCGGGCAGGGCGGCGCTCCCGACCTGGTCTACATCGACCTCCACATGGTCCACGAAGTGACAAGCCCCCAAGCCTTCGACGGACTGCGCCTGGCTGACCGGCGCGTTCGCCGCCCGGACCTCACGATCGCCACCGAGGATCACAACACCCCGACCCTCGACATTGACCTCCCGATCACCGACCCCACCTCGCGGATCCAAATCGAAACTCTCCGCAAGAACGCCGAGGAGTTCGGCCTGCGCCTGCACCAACTGGGCGACGCCGACCAGGGAATTGTCCACGTCGTCGGCCCCGAACTCGGCCTCACCCAGCCGGGCATGACCGTGGTCTGTGGCGATTCTCACACCTCGACCCACGGCGCCTTCGGGGCGCTCGCCTTCGGCATCGGAACCTCCGAAGTCGAGCATGTCCTGGCGACCCAGACCCTCCCGCTCACCCCCTTCAAGACGATGGCGATCACCGTCATCGGCCAACTGCCGCCTGGGGTGGGAGCGAAGGACATCATCCTCGCCGTGATCGCCCGCATCGGGACGGGAGGTGGCCAGGGGCATGTCCTGGAGTTCCGCGGCGAGGCGATCCGCGCGCTGTCGATGGAAGGCCGAATGACCGTGTGCAACATGGCGATCGAGGCCGGGGCGCGCGCGGGCATGATCGCTCCCGACGAGGTGACCTTCGATTACCTGCGCGGTCGGCCCCACGCTCCGCAGGGGCAGGCCTGGGAGGACGCCCTCGCCTTCTGGCGCACGTTATCAACGGACGATGACGCCACGTTTGATCGCGAGATCATCCTCGACGCCGCGGAGCTTGAGTCCTTCGCGACCTGGGGGACCAACCCCGGGCAGGGCGTGGCGCTTTCGGGGAGGGTCCCGTCCCCCGAGGACTTTGCCGACGAGGGAGAGGCGGCGGCCTGCGCTCGTGCACTGGAGTACATGGGCCTCGACGCCGGGACGCCCATTCGGGACATCGCGGTTGACACCGTCTTTCTCGGGTCGTGTACGAACGGCAGGATCGAGGACCTGAGGGCGGCAGCCGCCATCGTGCGAGGTCGGAAGAAGGCGGCGGGGGTGCGGATGCTTGTCGTGCCGGGCTCGGCGCGGGTGAGGATTCAGGCCGAGAAGGAGGGGCTCGACGCGATCTTCCGCGACTTTGGGGCCGAGTGGCGCAATGCGGGCTGCTCGATGTGCCTGGGGATGAATCCCGACCAGCTCGCGCCGGGGGAGCGCAGCGCCTCGACCTCGAACAGGAACTTTGAGGGTCGGCAGGGCAAGGGCGGGCGGACGCACCTGGTCTCGCCCCTGGTTGCCGCGGCGACCGCCGTGCGTGGAACGCTGTCTGACGTGTCGGATTTGGATGGTTAGGGGATCACGATGGAGAAGTTCACGGAGCATACGGGCGTGGGACTGCCGCTGAGGCGGGCGAACGTCGATACTGACCAGATCATTCCCGCGGTCTACCTCAAGCGGGTCACGAAGACCGGGTTCGAGGACACGCTGTTTGCCGCCTGGCGGGGGGACCCGGACTTTGTTCTGAATCGCGAGCCGTACCGGGGTGCGTCAGTGCTGGTGGCGGGGCCGGACTTCGGGACGGGGTCCTCGCGGGAGCATGCGGTGTGGGCTCTGCGCGACTATGGGTTCCGCGCTGTCCTGTCGAGCCGGTTTGCTGACATTTTTCGAGGGAACGCGGGCAAGCAGGGGCTCGTCGCGGCGCAGGTGGACCAGGCGGACATTGAGCTGATCTGGAAGGTCCTTGAGGCGGAGCCGGGCGCCGAGGTGACCGTGGATCTGGTGGCGCGTGAGGTGAGGGTGAGGGACGTCATCGTCCGCTTTGGGATTGATGACTACACGCGGTGGAGGCTCATGGAGGGCCTCGATGACATCGCGCTCACGCTGCGGCGCGAGGAGGAAATCGCGGCTTTCGAGGCCGGGCGCGAGGCGTGGCGGCCAACGACGCTGCCGGCGCGGCATTTGCCGAAGGTGCGGGTCGAGCCGGCGCGGGCGTTGTAGGTCTTGGTGGGGGTGCGGCGAACTCGCCCGCCTGTTGTGATGGAGGTTGCGGCGAACGGGCGGCGGATGGGGGATACTGGGCAGTCTGTCGTGGGAGTGTGAGGGAGCCTGAGGAGCCTGAGGAGCCTGAGAGAGCCGATGGGTAACGACGTGATGTATGTCGAGGGCGGGGCACCGCTCCAGGGCGAGATTGTCGTGCGTGGCGCGAAGAACCTGGTGTCAAAGGCGATGGTTGCGGCGCTGCTCGGCTCCCTGCCCTCACGGATCTCCAACGTCCCGGTGATTCGGGATGTGGAAGTGGTCTCTGACCTCCTGGCGCTCCATGGATGCGAGGTGGACTGGGATCCGGGGGCGGGCGTTGTCGCGATCAACCCCAGGGCGTCGGACGTGCCGGGGGTCGCAGAACTGCGGATGCACGCGGGGGCGTCGCGGATCCCGATCTTACTGTGTGGACCCCTGTTGCACCGTGTGGGAGAAGCCTTCATTCCAAACCTCGGGGGCTGCGACATCGGCGGGCGTCCCATTGACTTCCACCTGGAGATTCTCGAGCGCTTCGGGGCTGAGGTCATCAAGTCGTCCGACGGGATTCGGCTGCGGGCTCCACGGGGGTTGCGTGGGATCGAGATGGATCTGCCCTTCCCCTCGGTGGGGGCGACGGAGCAGCTGCTCTTGACCGCGGTGTTGGCCGAGGGTGTCACCGTCCTGCGGGGCGCGGCGGTAGAGCCGGAAATTCTTGACCTGGTGTGTGTGCTCCAGAAGATGGGGGCGTCGATTTCTCTGGAGACCGATCGGGTGATTCGGATCGATGGCGTCGCGTCTTTGGGCGGGTTCGCTCACGCGGCGCTCCCGGACCGGATCGAGGCGGGCTCCTGGGCGTCGGCGGCACTGGTGACCGGTGGGTCAATCCGGGTGCGCGGCGCACGACAGGCCGACATGATGACGTTCCTCAACTGCTTCCGCCAGGTGGGAGGCGCTTTCACCGTGGACGAGGACTCGATCGAGTTCTTCCGCGCCGACGGTGAGCTGAACTCGATCGCCCTGGAGACGGGAGTGCACCCCGGGTTCATGACGGACTGG
>Ga0123356_10007196_pt1 | contig 11135 bp, 15 predicted proteins | sample TergutEmb28metaG_2_FD_92546 | JGI IMG/M metagenome (GOLD analysis project Ga0123356, IMG submission 92546) | Embiratermes neotenicus P3 segment gut microbial communities from Petit-Saut dam, French Guiana - Emb289 P3 | ecosystem: Host-associated > Arthropoda: Insects > Digestive system > Gut ... | reverse complement strand
GGCCCTGAGCCGCGCCAGCGGCCCTCCCGCTTTCCGCTCCGCCTCGGCGGGCGTGCCGCTGGGCTGCGGCGACGTTGCGCGGCACCGCGGCAGCATCCTCGGCCTCCCGGCCCCACCTCTCCGCTATCCGCATGAGGGTCTCCCTCGTGCCAAGGCTCTCGCACAGCTCGTCCGCCCGCATCTCGGTCGTCGTCGGAACGGCGTGCGCCATCTCAAGCCTCGCGCGCAGCTGGTCGGCTCGGGCGCGTCGGCCTGGTCGGTCCGTTGTTCGGCTCGTTCGGCCCTCTGTCCGGTCTGTTCCGCCCGGTGTTCGACCTCACAGCGCGAGCGTCCGCCGCCTCGATCCGGCCGAGGAACCGCTCGATCGGCGCGCTTTGTTCGGCCGTACTTCGGGGGAGAATCTTCGGGCGACCGCGCCCGGGGTTCGATCGTCGTGTCGTTCGGTACGAAGGGTTACGCGATGTCCCGCTCAAGCCGGGCGACAGTGCGTGCGGCGGTCGATTGCGGAATGTTCGCGGCCGGCGGCGGAAAACCCTTCGTTGCGGGCGATTCGGGTGAAAAACCGAAGCGCAAAGAGGCGATCATTCATAGTCAGGCTGCATTACTGAATACCAGTCTCGCTGGCTACACCACCTGGGTGGAAAAATCGATCTTCGGTGCACGCTTCCGGGCTGCCCATGAATTTTGCACCAGGGCGGCATGCATCAAGGGACTTCAAATGCTCAACAGGTGTTCTTTCGTCATCGCCGCCCTCTGCGCGATCCTTCCGCTCGCGCCAGCAGAGGCCCAGGTTGCGGTGAGCGGCAAATCTCTGCCGCTGGCATTAGCTGAGAAGGCCGCTAATACGGCCATCGCCGCCTGTGAACACAATGGTTATGCGGTCACTGCAGTGGTCGTAGACACCTCTGGTTTGATCAAGCTGCGAGCAAAAGGGGACCACTCGACCGTCCATACGCCCACTTCGGCCTTCCGCAAGGCATTCACTGTGGTGACCATGGGGCCGATCTTCCACCTGGACACGTCGAGCGCCTTCGCCGCAGCTGTTGCGAAGAACCCGAGCGGCGCGGCCCTCTCGTCGCTGCCCGATATCGCGCCGCTTCCGGGCGGTGTCGCCGTCAAGCTCGGAAACGAGATCATTGCCGCGCTCGGCATCGCCGGTTCGCCTGGTGGCGACAAGGACGAAGCTTGTGCGCAGGTCGGAGTAGGCAGCATCCAGAACGATCTCGCGGGTTTAACTGCCTCCAAACATTGAATGCCGCGTCGCAAGAGAATTCCGGGCCTTCGACCTTGCCGAAGGCCTGACAGCACCCGTTAGTGGAGAAGCCACAAATGCCCGCCAGCTTGTCGATCGGGAGCCGGTCTGAATTGCCCACAGTAGTCGCCACGGGGGCGGCATTTTTCATGGTCGTCCTGGACACGTCGATCGTGAACCTCGCCCTTCCCCGCATCAAAGACGTCTTCCAGGCCGACCTTACCTCGTTGCAGTGGCTCGTCGATGGATACGCGCTCGTCTTCGCCAGCCTGCTGTTGAACGCGGGTGCGTTGGGCGACCGCTACGGCGCCCGACGCGTGTTCAGATTGGGGCTGCTGATCTTCTGCGCCGCTTCCGCAGCATGCGGCCTGGCGCCAAATATGGCGAGCTTGCAATGTGCCCGAGCGGTGCAAGGCATCAGCGCAGCCATGCTGCTGCCGAATTCGCTGGCCGCTCTGAACCACACGGTAGAGGACCCGGATCGCCGGAAGATAGCAGTCGCGGCGTGGGCCAGTGCCGGCGGCCTCGGCGTTGCCGTGGGGCCAATAATCGGCGGTATCCTCGTTGAATATCTGGATTGGCGGAGCATTTTCCTTGTCAATATTCCGGTCGGCTTGATAGCCGTAAGGCTTGCTCGACGATATGTCGCCCCCGGCCCTCGTCAGACACAAAGGGAGTTCGATCTGCTCGGCCAGGTCTTGGCCATCGCCACGCTTGGGGCATTGACCTACTGGATGATCGGTATTGGCCGTTCACGAGACCTTTCAGTCGTCATGATGATGTGGGGCCTGGTTGTACTTCTGCTCGGGGCTGCTTTCCTCGCTGTCGAAGCACGGCAGAACAAACCGATGGTGCCACTCGACCTTCTGTTCCGGCCCGCTTTGGGATCGGTCGCGGTCATCGGTCTTTTGCATAACGTCGGGATCTATGGCCTTATTTTTTCGTTGAGCCTTGCATTTCAGGAGCTGCGAGGGATGACTCCGGTCGGAGCAGGATTGCTGTTCCTGCCGATGACACTAACTTTGGCCTTGGGCACCAGAGTAGGTGCCAAACTTCTGACGACGTCGAGTCCATTTGGCCCGCAGATTTGGGGACATGCGTTGTCCGCGTCGGGTGCGGTTGTCCTGGCTGTTGCCGGGTTTGACCACAGCCTGCTTGCAATCGCTTTGCCTCTCTGCGCCATCGGCCTGGGCGGCGGCATCACGACGCCCTCGATGAACCTCTCCGCTCTGGACGCGGTCGAACGCGAGCGCAGCGGCCTGGCATCCGGCATCCTGAACAGCGCTCGCCAGACGGGTGGCGTCATCGGTGTCGCTTTGCTCGGGGCGCTAGTCGGGGGGCCGGCGACCGTGGCAGGAGCAAGTCGGGCCGCCGCCGCAGCGGCCATCGCACTCGCCGGCGCTTCCGTGCTCGCCGCCAAGGTCGCGCGACAACACCGCGCATCGGCGGCAGCACCTGTCGGACTCGGATAATGAAGCTGGCTTGGGGATCCGCTCAATCGATGCGTCGGCACTTCAGACGGACAATCGTTGCAGCTATGTTCGCTGTGGCGAGCACCGGCGCGACGCCAGTTGCGTCATTTGCTCAGGTTTCGGAGGCATCGCCTGTGACATTCTATCGAACGATCAAGGTCGATGGCTTGTCGATTTTCTACCGTGAGGCTGGACGCCCGGGTGCGCCGACGTTGCTGCTCCTGCACGGCTTTCCCTCATCCTCCCGGATGTACGAACCACTTCTGACACGTCTGTCATTGCACTATCATCTCGTGGCTCCGGACTATCCAGGCTTCGGTCACAGCGATGCACCTTCCCCCGCAGAATTCTCCTACACGTTCGACCACATCGCTCAGGTCATGGACCATTTCGTCGAGGCGCTTCATCTCGGCCACTATGTGCTTTACATGCAGGACTATGGCGGGCCAGTCGGCTTGCGTATGGCTATCGCGCATCCACAGCGCGTCCAGGCGTTGATCATCCAGAATGCGGTTGCGCACGAAGACGGCCTGGGCCCGCTTTGGCAGAAGCGGCGTGAATTCTGGGCGGACCGCGGGGCGAACGAGGCCGGGATACGCGCCAACTTTTCATCTCTCGCCGCAACGAAACAGCGCCATGTCGGGTCGAATCCCCACCGTGAGACGTTGGATCCGGATCGCTGGACAGACGAATTTGCTTTCCTCAGTCGCCCTGGCGAAGAGGAAATACAACTCGATCTATTCTACGACTACCGGACCAATGTCGCGGCCTATCCCGTTTGGGACGCCTGGCTGCGGCAGCATCAACCTGCGACGCTCGTCATTTGGGGCAAATATGACCCGTCATTCCTGGTCGCCGAGGTGGCCGCATACCAGCGGGATCTGCCGAAAGCCGAGGTTCACGTGCTTGATGCCGGGCATTTCGCCGCGTACGAGCGGCCCCGAGAAATCTCCGATTTGATCGGTGACTTCCTTGAGCGTACGCTCAACGGAGTGGAAACCGGAAAACGATCCTCGCAACCGTAGCTTGTCACCACAGTAGGTGTGAGACGATGGATACTGCACGCCCGCCTTTGCCGCCCTTCACCACAGTGCAAGCCGCGGCCCAGAAGGTCCGCATGGCTGAGGACGCCTGGAATACCCGCGAGCCTGAGCGTGTCGCGCTGGCGTACACGCTCGACAGTCATTGGCGAAACCGTACAGAATTTCTCGAAGGACGAGCCGCAATCGTCGCGTTCCTAACACGCAAGTGGAACCGGGAGCTCGACTATCGGCTGATCAAGGAACTCTGGGCGTTCCGCGAAGATCGAATCGCTGTCCGCTTCGCCTATGAATGGCATGATGACAGTGGAAACTGGTTTCGCTCATACGGCAACGAGCTATGGGAGTTCGACCAGCACGGACTGATGCGTCGACGTGTTGCCAGTATTAACGATGCCCCGATCCGTGAGAGCGACCGCAAATATCATTGGCCCTTGGGCCGGCGGCCGGATGATCATCCGTCGCTGGGCGATCTGGGGCTATAGGCCCGTGCAGAGAACTCGCGTGGCAGCTGAAAAGGGAGAATGTCATGGCGCCTACGATTGCTACGGAACATCCTTTCTTAGCATAAACGGCAACGCTCACCACCAAGAACCGGCTCTCGCCGTAACCCGATAAAGTGGCAACACGAATCGACCCCTATCAGATCGACACAGCACGAGCTCAGCGCCTTCGCGCAGGCGATCAGTACGTTCGCATGCTGGGAGCACTGTCGGGAACCTCGCCAGACGATAGGCCAATACCCGGCATCGCCCGGCAAGGTCTCTCAAGCCATCGGTGGTGGCTTCCAGGCGATCGCGCGTGCTTTGACCGGTGACGGCTCAGTCTCGCGAAAGCGCCGCGATCAAGTAGTTGACGAAGGCCCGCGCTGACGGCTTGGCGGCTCTGCTGCTGGGATAAATCGCGCTGAGCTCGACCGCTCCCGCATCCCATTCCGGTAACAGCCGAACCAGCTCTCCTCGCTCCAATTCCCCGCGGCACGCATCGAGCGGAGTCATGACGATGCCCAATCCTTCGACGGCTGCCGCGATAGCTCCTAGGCTTGCCCTAACCGTCAATTTGCCCTCAACCTGAAACGAGGTCACCGTATCACCCCTGCGAAAGGACCAATGGCCCCTGAGGCTTGCGGGGCCAAGAATGATCGCGTGCCGGTCTAAATCCGTCGGTGCGAGGGGGACTTCCGCCTTCTCGAGGTACGCGGGCGACGCGACGAGGACCCGCGGCCAGGTGAGAATTTTCCGGACCACTGCTGTCGAGTCAGGAAGCGGACCATACCGAAGCGCGATGTCCACGCCTTCGGCCACAAGGTCTTGACGCTGGTCTCCCATCATGAGGTCGATCCGTAGCGCCGGATGCAGGTTCATGAAAGCCGAAAGCCGCGGAATGACCTCGCGGACGCCGAAGGTCGTTGCCAGACCGATCCGCAATACGCCGTGCAGCTCGCCGGTTCCACGCGCCGCATGTTCCGCCTCGTCCAACTCAGCCAGGACGGCCTCAATGCGAGGCAGGTAGTCCAAGCCAGCGTCGGTCAGCGTGACTGCGCGCGTGGTCCGGACGAACAGCGCAACCCCGATCTCGCCCTCCAGCATCGCAATGGTCCGGGACACAGTCGATTGTGGAATGTTCAGCTCCCGACCGGCCGCGGAAAAGCTTCCCGTCCGGGCGACCCGCGCGAACAGCCGAAGTGCGAACAGGCGGTCACTCATAGTGAGCGTGGATAACTGAAAGCCATTTCGGCCGACTACAGCAGTCAAATGGCAAAATCAATTTCACGCAGCACCTCGGATTACGCTTCGCTCCGCCCGGGCTACGGGCGCCGGGGTACGATCTGCGTCTCGTGATCGGCCTCATTCATCCCGCCGCGGACCCTGCTCTATTCCGGCTTTTGGATCTCACCCTCGTCAGTTCTCCGGCCTACGGATGCTCGCAGCGGACGTGCAGACCGCGATGTATGAAGGACGATGTTCGGCAGCGTTCACAAACTTCCGCTGCCAGCGATCCCGCTCTTCATACTGGCCGACAAGATCACAGGGCAGGGCGGCATCGTCAACGATATGAAGGGCGAGCTTTGGGGACAGACCGCGGGCTGGCGGAAAGAGCACGCCAACAATGTCGTCATCAAGTTTGACCCCGCGGCGCCGGACGGCAGCGGCCGATTCAATCCTCCGAACGAGATTCGTATCGACACGATCAACGCCGTTGGCGACACCCAGAATCTTGTGACGATGATCGTGGACCCGGACGGCCGGGGACTAAACGATCACTGGACCAAAACAAACCACGCGCTGCTGACGGGCCTGGTCCTCCATATTCTCCATAAGAGGTGGGAGGAGCATGACCTTGGGAAACAGGCCGACGAGGCGACCCTCTATACCGTAGCGTTCTACCTCCCGCGTGTCAGAGAAAAACCCAGGAAGCGAGCGGCACATGCCACTCTCCCTGCGCTCGCCGACCGCAATCGCCGTCGCACCGCGTTAGCAGGTCGCATCGTGCAATCACCGCGCCACCTGAACTGCCCTGCCAGAATTCTCAAATCCCCATAACGTCAGGCCTGTGCCCCCGCGGGTTCGTGCTTGGGAGGTTTCCGTACGCCGGCCCTCCAGTCCCTCACGCTCGACTTGTGAGGGCCGGCGTCCGTAAACCTTTACCAACTCGGTGGCAGTCGGGTCAGCCGGGCGCTCCCGAAAGCGGACACTCAACATCGGTGCCACCGAGGTGGCTGCACCCACAGGATAGCGACGCAGTTCTATGATCGACGCAGGTGCCTCCGCGTTGGGTTTCCTGGCCTTCATTCGGGCGGCTCGCGTCCATTCGGGCGAAGCTCCCGGCGGTTTGTTGGATTCGCGGCCCCTGACACGATTGGGTTCGTGGCCTGAACGCAGTCCGACCATGAATGTGTCAATCACGCAGCATAATCGGCGATTTGCAGAACGCGGAGGTCCGGAATTGTAGGGATACGGCGGTCGTTCGTGATAAATATCCCACAGCCTTCGCTGAGCGCAGCTGCGACCTGTAGCGCATCAGGAGTCTTCATGCCGGTGACGGCACGGAGTTGCGCTGCGGCACGCAATTGACCCGTTGAGATCCCTACCATGTGCAAGCCGCGACTTCGGGTCAGCAGTGCTTCATACCGCTCGGCCAGGGCGCCATCTCCGTCCCGGCACGGCACCACGAGCACCTCGAGCAAAGTCAAAGCAGACGTCACGAGTTGGCAGCGATCGGGCCGCGGCCAAGATCGGCGATCAATCCCACGAGGCGCGTTCCGTCGCGACGTGGTCCGCCGCGTCGACACCTTGCCAACGCGCCTTGCCAAGTCCTTTCAGATCAAGAATAGAAAGCGGCTCCGGAGCTTCGACCGCCTGGCTCAGCAGCAAAGTGACCCCTTGAGCCACGGAACGACGTTCGCGCTTGGCTCGCGCCTTAAGTTTTTTATAAAGTTCGTCAGGTAGATTCTTGACATTCAGCGTTGCCATGAGAGCCTCCATATATCCTCCATTATGGAGGACGAACTTGGCGGCGTAAAGCGCCAGTTGGTCGACGTTTAGCCGGCGATCAGAAGCATGGATCGGATCGCCGGCAACGGCCGTCATGCCGGAAACCGGCACCGCATCACGCTCAAGACCGGCACTCGGTCACGCTGCAAGCCGGCAGCGGATGGTGGTCGATGGTTCCGTGAACACCTCGACGTGGCGCTCCGCGGCGTGTCACATCGCCTTCGACGCAGTCACAAATTGGTTCGCCATCGGAGCCGCCGGTCTGCCGTCGTCCGCGTCGTCAGCGAGCGGCTGGACGGCGTGGGCAATGAAGCAATGAAGTCATGCCTGCGGTGATCGGGCCGAGCTGCGAACCATCCGGTCGCCGAGCGTATGGCTCAAAAAGACGAAGGCAGGGCCGAACGAGAGATGGAGAGAACGTCACCGGTTGCTTGCCTCAGATCAAGCCGGCCGCGGTGCGACCCCGGTTAAGTACGCGTCGTGTGCAACCGAAGCTACAAATTGTGGCATCAGCCACAAGCCTTTGAAACAAAATGTCTTTTTTGACTCCTGGCAGCGGTCGGCCTAGGTGCAGGGGTCTTCGGGAAGCATGCCATGCAGGATCCGTCCGCAAGCAATTCCGCGCTGCGCAAGTTCGCAAGCCGCATCACTCTCGTGGTGGCGAGCGTCCTGATTGTCGTGAAGTTCGCAGCCTGGATGGGCACCGGTTCTATCGCACTGCTGACGTCGGCGATCGATGCGATCGTTGACGCCGGGGCCAGCCTCATCACGTATCTTGGCGTGCGTTACGCCGACCGCCCACCCGACCTCGAGCATCGGTTCGGTCACGATAAAGGCGAAGCCATCGCGGCATTCACGCAGGCGACGTTCCTGGCCGGTGCGGCTTCGGTGCTGGCCTTTCAGTCGATCGAACGGGTGCTGTTCCCGCAAGCACTCGCCTCGCTCAGTTTCGGCGTGTGGGTCATCGCTGGCAGCCTCGTCGCGGCAGCTGGACTCTCCGCAATGCAGACCTGGGTCGTGAGTAAAACAGGCTCGACGGCGATCGCGGCCGACCGTGCGCATTATTTGACGGATGTGGCCGTCAACGCTGGCGTTCTGCTGGCGCTGGTTGTCACCAAATTCACCGGATGGCAACGGGCAGATCCGACATTTGCGTTTCTGATTGCGTGCTACATGTTTTGGAACGCGCGGCATATTGTGCGGAATGCGTTGACCCAATTGCTTGACCACGAGCTACCGAGTGCAGACCGTCAGCTCATCAGGGATCGGGTTCTCGCCTGCCCGGGCGTCCAAAATATGCACGACTTGCGAACGCGGCACGCTGGAGACCGCACGTTCATCGAGTTTCATCTGGAAGTGGACGGTGCTCTGACCGTCGCGCAGGGCCATGAAATCGGCGATGCTGCCGAAGCGGCCCTCGGCAATCTGTTACCCGGCACGGTGGAGGTCACCGGACATCTGGAGCCGTTCGGCATCGACGATGAACGTCTGGACGATCGAGTGAGACGGGCGACACACTGATCGCATCACTCCGGACGAATGTCTGGTATCCGTATAGAGGTCCAACATCGGACAAGCGGCTTCCGACCCGGTCCTGTCGCCTATCGGCCTGAAACGACCCGAGCCGGTCGCCTGACCGTTGAGCCGGCGGACCCGGAAGGGGTTGCTCGCCCATCATGCCGGACTTGGTGAAGCGCCCAAACCGCCGATTTGCAGGCCAGAGATCGTCGCGTCGAGCCACTCCATGCACCCGGCCAGCCGGTAGGTAATGGCGCGCATGCGGAAGATGGTTTTGACCAGTACGTCGGCATCGGCGATCGGCGGTTTGAGGTCGGTCAGGCTGGCAGGCCGGCTGCCTTGAGCGCTTCCGCGTAGGTCTTCGCCATACTGTGCAGAGGAACCGGTATGCGTGCGAAGAAGCCTGAGAAGGTCGCCCCCTTGCTGGCCGCGGCGGGTTACCGGGTGATCGTGCCGTATCTCCGCGGCTATCACCCCTCAAGCACGTAACCCACGCCGAGCTCCTGCCCGACCTGGCGCACGTCGACCGCCTTGCCCCGGTAGGTGAAGGAGGAATTGCGGGCGATGACGAACAGCCCGCTGATGCGTGACAGCGCGGGTGCAGGATTGGTGCAAACCACAGTTTCCGGGTCGTGGCCGATCAGCAAAGCTCGCGCCTATCATCCATTGCGATGCTTTTGGCTATCGCGCCTGGCTCTCACGAGGACAAGGAGCTGCTTGCGGTCTGTGTCACGACATGCCTCTTGGTCCGGGGGCACTCTCGGAGCTGGGTATCAGGCGTCAGACTTTCACCACCTGAGCACCGTCGGCGCATTGGTGAAGTAGGCGGTCAGCCTGTTCCTAACGCCGACGCGATACGTTTCTGTGGCCAGGCCTTCGGCGCTATGCTGCTGCGTCAAAGCGACCGCGGTAGTTTATTCGGGACGCCAAGGCCTCGGTGAAGGCGTGGTTTGCTGGCAATGTCCGGCCGCCCGCCGCACGATAGGGGCCACTTGCGAAGATTATATTTGGTGAAATGGTGAGAGAACCAAGGTCCAACTAAAGCAAACGTCCACCCCCCGCGAGGCACGTACCTCACCGAGCCAACCGCGGCAATCGCGGCAGATGCACCCTGCACACGTCATGCGCAGCCTTCTTACGTGGGCAGTCCGCGGCAATGGCCCGCAGCAGTTCTGGCACAGGCATCTCGGCGCCACGCTGTGCTACCGGGGTGCCGCGCGCAGACGGGCGCGGCGTCCGCACCGGCTGCCCGCCACGTCAATGACCGACATCCAGCCTGCGACCAGGCCGAGCCACACCACACCTGACCTGGTGATGCTTGGCTGGAGACCTCTGTCCATGCCTTCCGATGGCACTGGGGGCGCGGTTTTAACGATCGAGCCGCAGCGGCATTCACCTTTCATAGACGGCTGAATGCCGCGCTCGGTGGACCGGCTGGACCCGCCTGCGACCGTTGCGGCGCGCGGCCTCGGTTCCCGACAAAATGCCGCCCCTGGCGAGTCGGCCCTCCGGTAACATCGGGATTGTCGACACGACTCCGGCCGCTCCGGAAGATGGCACCAGGCGTGACGTCGAGCCTCTCAGCGATCTCCTCGGCACCCACGTCCCAGGCGTGGTAGTCGCCACTTGCCATGGCGAACCACTTCTTCCGGAATGAATCATGTTCTGCCGGCTAGCGATTTTCGGCGTCCCACGCCACTACGGTCTCGCCCGCGGGATGGCCCCCGCTGACCAGCTGCCAGGCGCTCATCGCGTCCTCCAATCGCCAGGCGGCCGGCGATGGTCCCGTCCTGATTTGACCATTCAAGCGTCGCGTGGCCAGGTGCCATTGTGGCTGACGTAAGCTCGATAGCGCGAAAGGGGAATCCACGATGCATATAAGCGTCCGCAAGTTTCGCCTGAAACGCAGTGCGGTTGAAGTCCGTGAGGCAGTCATGACGGGGTTGGTCCCGATTCTGAAGGCCTCGCCAGGATTTCACTCACACTGGACAATAGACTGTAGCGACGGAGATATCGCAGCAGTCGTTATATTTGATACCGAAGCGAATTCGAAGGCGGCAACGGAAAGAACCTTTGCGTGGATCAATCAACACATCAGAGGACTGGTGCAGGTGCCGCCGGAGGCAATGTTCGAGGGAGAGGCTCGCCAAACAGCCTGAGTGGCGACGAGCAGACTGCTTCTCGACCCAGGCATGGCGTCCGAAACGTCAGGTGTCCCATCGGGACGCCTGAAAGTGGACCGCTGGAAAAGCCACCCGATCGATCGCATCAGCGATGTGGCGCGCAGTGTTCTCACCCTGACACTGCGATTTTATCGGATCCGGCATTTCAGGACGGTTGTTTCGTCCGCTCCGGGATC
>Ga0123356_10007195_pt1 | contig 11137 bp, 9 predicted proteins | sample TergutEmb28metaG_2_FD_92546 | JGI IMG/M metagenome (GOLD analysis project Ga0123356, IMG submission 92546) | Embiratermes neotenicus P3 segment gut microbial communities from Petit-Saut dam, French Guiana - Emb289 P3 | ecosystem: Host-associated > Arthropoda: Insects > Digestive system > Gut ... | reverse complement strand
TGCTGTTGACGGCCATTCCGGCATAAACTGTTTAAATGTATGTGTCAGGTCTACTACTTTCAAAGCCATTTCCTATACCCCTTTCCCATCATCGATCTTGAGTTTTCCACTCGGATCGGTCATTGCAACCATTCTTACGATGCAGGCGTCGCCCTTTTCCAGTTTCCATGGCGTCGCGGCGAAAGTCGCTCTTTTGCCTTTGAGCGCGTCCACGTCTCCGCCGACCTGTACGACGATGGGTGTCCCGGCTTCAGCCATTGTTTTCATGGCAATATTCCATTTGCCGTGTTCAACTTTCCAGTCTTTTCCTGTTGCGGCATTGTACTCGGCGGCAAGACGCTTCATTTGCGGGCCAAGTCTGTGCGGCGCCATCGAAGTGGCACAAGGATGGTCGAGGAATGGCGTGTCAATTGCGACGAATTTTACTTTTTTGCTGACAAGATATTTTGCGGCGCATTCGGTAAGTCCGGGCGCTTCGCCGAAGTACTTAAGGGCGTCGCCATAGAGGTGATGCCAGCCTGTGTTGATGACAACGATGTCCCCGTCTTTGATCGGCGCAGCTTTAAGGTCTGCTTCAGTAATGGTCTCATAGCTTGTCTTTGGCATGTCCAGCACTATTCCGTTGCCAAAAAAGGTTTCCGGAGGGATGCTTGCAAGGTCTTTGGTCATCTGCACGGAGTGAAGCGGCGCGATCATATGGGTTCCCGTGTGCATAGACATTCTGAGTTTCCATGCAAGCACGCCGTTTGCGGCGTGTTTTACAGCGCGTCTTGCTTGGACGCACTCTGTTCCGGGGTACGACGGCGCGTCAGGACCCCACACGTGGCTGAGCTCATAATAACGAAGCCCATTGTAAGGATCTGTTACGAATGACATAATTTACCTCCTAGATATGTTTTGTAAGGCCAAGGATCTCGCGGGCCTCTGCGGCTGTGGCAATACTGCGTCCAACTGTTTCGCCCAGTTTTACTGCGCGCTCGACCAGTTGGGCATTTGTGGCTAGGACTCCCTTGTCAAGGAATATGCAGTCCTCAAGACCTACCCGCAGTCCGTCGCACTCCTCGGATAGCGCTGCTAGCATCATAGGCACATGCCATTTTCCTATGCCTGTCGCGCCCCAGGTCGAGCCGGGTTGCATCTTAGGAAGCAGGAAGCTCAGTGCGTCGATGTTACCATCCATACCGCCGGAAGCGCCAAGGACGAACTGATAATGCAGAGGGGTTTTCAGGAAGCCTTTTTTGACGTAATAATCAACATTACCCATCATTCCGCCGTCAAATATCTCGAGTTCCGGCTTGATGTTGAGTTCCTGCGACAATGTCCCCAGACGTTCGAGGAATGCGGGCGTGTTCAGAAATACGTAGCTGTTTGCCCAGTTCATGGTGCCAGGGTCATACGAACACATTTCCGGCTTCAGGATAGGCAGGTGCGCTACCCTCTTGTCTTCCGGCCATTTTGAACCGGATGTGGTCAGGTTGTACACGATGTCGACATTAGCCTTGGCGCACTCTTCGCGGATATAGTCGATTGCCTCAACAAAGAGATCAGGTTCCATCGTGTTGATTCCTTCGGCGTCGCGGACGTGGAAATGCACTATTGACGCGCCCGCTTTCGCGCAAGCGATTGTGTCAGCCGCTATCTCCTCTTTCGTGATCGGCACGTGCTCGGTCATTGATTTGTGCGTGCCAATCCCGCATAATGCGGCTGTGATTATGAGTTTTTTGCCCAAATTAATTCCTACCTTTCCGTTCATTTAATAGTGTTTACTTATAGATGTGCATTATATCACAGAATACCGGGTATGCCAATATCCGATTTTCTGTAAATCCAAACATTTTACCAAAATTTTACTTTTTGGCAAGCTCGACAATACCCAGGTTTTTTGCGTTGTCGACAACGACTTTTGTTTCGTATTCCGAATAACCGGGGACGCTGATCCGAACAGTATAAGATGCGCCCTTTTCAAGGCCAAGGAACTGGAAGTCTCCGAAAAAGTCGGTGGTCGTCTCGGCGTTTAATTTGCCGTCGCGCTCCAAGACTACCTTCGCCCCTTCGAAGCATTCTAAGGGCTTATCGGAACGCAGAACCTCACCTGCTATGAATGGCCTCGGCAGCTTGTAATAACGCACTACGTAATCCGCCCCTGGTTCAGGCATGTAGTCTTCTATTTCGTCGCCGTGCTTCGCATAGAAACGGCTGACGTCGCTGTTCGGGTCGTCAAGGTCTCCCCAGTGCATCGCCAGCGTCGGGCAGCTCTCTACGCTCCGGGGGAATCTCTCGCCTTCATCAAGGCGATGTGCATCCAGCGTGTATATCTGCGGGAGCGAAAGCTCCTCGTTCCAGAATACCGTGCCGTCATTAAAGGCATCGACGATTTGCTTGCAGCCCTTTGCCTTAATTGGGTCTATGATTGTGAGGCCGTCGTCACGGACATATATCGCGCCTTCCGGAACGCCGGGAATCGGCTTTAAATTCCTGTTGTGGCGGAACATCAGCGGGATGTAATCCATCTTTATCTTGTCGCCCTCGCCTTGCTCCACCTCAATGAGATCCAGCCAGTTGTGCCCGTTTTTCGGCTGCTCTGCGCTATATCCCGGATAGCTGTTGCCGACATATTCGTCCTTTACCGCCAGAAGGCATGCGCCGCACCCGGTGCAGCGGGTTATGTCTATTACCAAACCATATCTAGCCATTTCGTTAACCCTCCCACTTTCTAAGGTCACAGAGGCATGAGTTGGGGGTCATCCCCGGAGCGTTCTTGCTCATAAGTTTGCTCTGCGTGAGTAGATTCACACACCCGGCGCGGCAAGTCGATCCAGCCTTGCCTGGTTCGATCGGGTCGTATCTCGTTGTGCAGCCGTAGCTATGGAGCACGCCCTCCGGCACACGGTACGTCACGCTTGCGCAGCACAGCACGCTACCCCGGTCATTGTAAAGTTCAACGATTTCTCCATCCTCTATCCCGCGCGCCTTTGCGTCGTTCGGATGTATCCTGCATATCCACCAAGCATATCCATCTTTTTTGATCCTGTGCATCGGGATGTCGTTGAGCCAGTCGGCATGGTGGTCATAGTGCGTGTGGAATGAAAACCGGGGGTGGGGCGTTATCAGCTGGAACGGGTATTTCTCCCACATCTTGCTTTTGTAACCTTCGTCCCAGGGTATGAAGTTCGGCACTATCGGCCTTTCTTCATCATCAGGCAGATTTTGCCTCAGCGATTCTGATGCAAACTCAATAAGCCCTGAATATGTGCCCAGTTCTTTCGGCTTGCCGGCCATACGTTTGCGGTTGCCGGTGTCCGGCGTATCGCATTCGCGTCCCTCTGCAAACCATCTGAGCGACGGCGTGGATTTCCTGTCGTCGTGATACTGTGGTATGTAGTATCCTTTTTCGTTGAATTCTTCCCAGGTTATCTCGCCATCCTTTGCAAACTCTGAAGTCTCGAAGAACATCTTAGCCCAGTCCAGCTCTGTGTGTCCTTCTGTATATTCGTCCCCGAAGCCCAGGCGCTCTGCGATAAGGCTGAATATCACGTAGTCGGACTTTGATTCGCCAAGCGGCTCGATCGCTTTTTTCTCACGCACGAGCACACGCCAGTTGTTCCCGATCTGTGCATTGTTCGTATAGCCGTTTATGCCCGCCCATTCGCCAATGTCATCGCGCTCAAGGTTTGTGCATGCCGGCAGGATTATGTCCGCAAACATCGCCTCGCCGCCGTACCAGCAGTCCTGGTTGACCACAAATTCCAGCTCGGGGCTCTGATACATTTTTACCCACTTGTTCGTATCAGACATCGTGCCCATAAATGACCCGCCGTAGCGATAGAATAATTTGCACGGGCCCTCTATTGGGTAATTGTTTATCGTAAATTGCTGCTCAAGCGTATTTCCGCAGAAGCCTTCGCCCCTGAAGGTGTACTTCCCGTCAAGTATCGCGTCGGGAAGATCAAGCCGGAAGAGCCGCTGTTTTGTCGGGTTCTCACCCGGAGCCATGGGTCTGCGTTTGGCTATGTCGGCTCCTGATATTCTGCCCTGGGGTTCACCGTAACATGGGAACCATTTGTAGTTCGACGGCGCGCCCATGGTTGTGCCCCAGATGGATACGCCCGGTTTGCCTAGTCCCTGCATCGCTTGCAACAGGACCATCATCCTTGCCCACTCCGTGCCGTATTCCGTCCGGCATGCGCTGGCCTGGCCGCCACGGCATCCTGATGCAAGGCTTGTTGTCTTTTTCGCCCACTCGCGGGCAAGCGCGACTATCTTCCGGACCGGAATCCCGCTCTCCTGGGAAGCCCACTCGGGGGTTTTCGGATAGCCGCCCTCTTCTTCGCCCATAATTCGTTTTTTGAACTCGTCAAATCCGAGCGTGCGGTCTTTAATATATTCCTTGTCGTATGTGCCTTCAGTTATCCACACGTATGCGATCGCCATCGCTATTGCAGTATCGCCGCCCGGGCGTGGCGCAAACCATGTGCCGTCCATCGTCGCGGCGGTATAGTTGTATAGAGGGTCTATGAATACGCACTTTACGCCCTTTTCCTTAAGCCACACCCGCCAGATGGCGGATTCCTGACCGGAATAAGTGCCTCGCGTCGAGTCCGGGTCGTTAGACCAGAAGACTATCATCTCCACGTTCTGGAGACCGTCTTCGAGCAGGTCGAATTGTTCAGGCATGCCAAGTCGCCAGTGGAATCCGTATGTGTGCGTTGAGCCCCAGTGCCAGCCCTCCCATGAGTCAGGGTTGTCGTAGACGGGGGTATATTCGATCATGTTCATAAACCGTGCGAACGGGCCCATTTTATAACCTACCACGCCCCAGTTGTGGTGTGAAGATGTCAGGCCAGTCACCGCATGTTTTCCATATTTGTCCTGTACCCTTTTTATTTCGCCTGAAACTATATCCAGAGCTTCGTCCCAGGTGATGCGCTCGTAGCCGCTCTTGCCCCTGTTCTGTGGGTTACGTTCGCCGTTTGGGTCGAAGTCGACTCTCTTTTGCGGGTATAGTATGCGGTTATCCGAGTATAACCTGTTGCGTTCGGCATGAACCGGTGGCGACACCCTGAACGCCTTTGGCGGCGAATATTTTTTTCCGTCGTTTCCTGTTATCTCCCATGCCTTGGGATAGTCTTCCTCCGGGATTTGCAAAGGACGTATCCGCGTAACCTTGCCGTCCTTGACATACACGGAGATCGGACCTCCGTTAGTCAAGTTTGTGTACATCTTCTCCATGTTCTCTACATTCCCCTTTCATCGCTAGTGGCGCAAGTTAGAACTCATCTCATTTTCACCCATGAATTTTTTCAGGACTAATCGGGCGTATGTTATACCTCGACATCCTCGGCACGGGGTCAGAGATGTCCATTATGGCGCAAGCTTCAACTGTATCAACGATCCGCGGATAATACCCGCGCAACTCCCGCACAGGCATACCGAACGCAAAAAACAGCGCGGTCGCCGGGAGCGAACAGCCGTCCAGGACCACTTTTCCGCCTTCCCCGACAATGTCAAGAAGCCCTGGGAGCGAACGCGTTATCAGAGCCTCGCTCGCTATCACTACGTTGTCGAAGCCTGTTAGTTTTTCGTAATCTTTGCGGTCAAAATCCGGCGACAGCGGCAGCGGGAATACGTCATTGCCATCGAAACTGCCCACATATGCGGTCTTACCTGAGAGGACTCCTGGTTCGCCTGTCCCTTTGAGACCATGAACCCTGTTTATTGTGTTATACCAGGCATTCAAAGCTGCAACGCCAACTGAAGACCTGGCGAGGCTGTCCCACTTTAAGTGCCCTGCAGTGTCCCTTAGGAATTTTCCCACGAACCCCGCAGCAAACCCTTCGGGTTCGTCAGGTAGTTCAAGCGTCCGCGCAAGTCCTACATTGCCATCAATGCGCACTGTAGTCCAATATTTGCCGACTACGCAGCCTGTTATCCGTATCCCCGATGGGATGCCGACATACAAATCATCATATAGTTTCCACATATCAGCAAACCTCCGATCAGGTTCTGGCCCATAGCACTGGGCGCTTAAGATCCGGCATTTTTTTCACAAGCTCGCTGAGTTCGCCGTGATAGATTATCGAACACTGGCATGCTTTAACACATGCAGGTTTGTCGTCTTCGCCGGACGATATCCGTTCCTCGCACAAATCGCATAGCTTTGTTGGGAACGGGACGTTATCTACCTGAATATGGCCGTTTGGGAATCCATATATTTGTTCGAGAACTTTTATGCCCCAGGTGTCGGCGTCAAATCCGTGCTCCTGCTTGCAAGCCACTGTGCACGAAAAGCATCCGGTACAATATTCGACGTCGAATAACAGTCCATTCATTATTTCCAGCCCTCCTCGTAATTCGGGTGCATATCCTCTTTTGGATCGATCTTGCGCAGCCTGCACAATGTCGTCTTATAAGCTCCGCCGCCGTAACCGGATTCGGACTGAGTGTCAACCGGCACGAGGATATTGCAGTTTATATCCCATGCCCCGTAAAAATTCGGGCTCGAGCCTTCAGTTTCCGGCAGCCACCAGCCGTGCGGCACGCTTACAATTGCAGGATGCACCGATGGATCCTTTTTTACCTTCCTGCGGATGCTGCCCCGATCGTTTTCTACCCAGACCCATTCTCCATCGTCAATACAAAGGGCTTCCATCACGGACGGATGGACTTCAACAAGCGGGTATGGGTCGCAAACCCGGAGCCACGGAATGTTTCTGTGCTCCGAGTGGAAAGAAACCGGGCTCCTCCTGCCTGTTACCATTATCAGCGGATATTTCTCAAGCAGTTCAGGTGTCCTGACTTCGCTCTCAGGAGGTTCGACATAGAAGGGTAGCGGATGTATCCCATAGTCCTCGCCCAGCGTGGAATATAGTTCTATCTTGCCTGTTGGCGTTCTGAAGCCCGGATTGCCGTCAGGGCGGAGATGGCCTCTCTCATAACGCTTGTATGGCACTGATTGCGGCCATTTTTCCATTGTCGGGTACTCCCAGCCGCCTTTTTCAGCTAGGCTGTCCCAACTGTTTCCTGATGGTTTTATACGTTCGTTAACAAAATCCTTGAACGTAGGATACTTCTCACGTAAGCTGGGATTGAACCGTTTCGAAAGCTCAAAGTTTATCTCCCAGTCCGACCTGCATTCGCCGACCTTCACCGCCGGCCGAATAAGTTGGAGAGGCTGATACCAAGCTCGGAAGCTCTCTTTTTCCATGAATGTCGCTGATGGCAGTACTATGTCTGCGCAAGCCATTGTCGTAGGGTTGTGGAAGAGGTCGACTACAACGTTAAACTCCATATTCATGAGCGCCCTGTAGTGCTTCCGCATGTCCGCCGCCTGGCCGCCAAAAAGATTGGATGTCTGTATCCAAGCTGATCTTAATGGATACGGATTGCCGTCTATCATCTGCTGTACTGCCATGTCAGGCTGACCCCAGGAGCGCATGTTTGCAAGATATTTGTACCTGGAAGCTCCTATGCGCTTTGAATTAATCCTGTCAAGAATATCGTCTCCATATACATCCTTGAGCTGCTGGGTGCTGTATGGATATTGCGTAATGTCCCATGCGTTCCTGGCTATGACATTTCCGCCAGGGATATCCAGATTGCCCGTGATGCACCACAGGTAGATTATCGCGTTTGATACGCTGGTCGATTCGGGCACCTGATCTATAGGCAGGCCCCAGTGGATGCAGGAAGGGCTGTTCGTCGCATATGCTTTTGTTGCTTCATATATCTCAGCCTCGGGTATCCAGGTTATCTCCGAAGTCTTTTCAAGCGTATACTCCTTGACAGATTCCTTTAGTTCCTCAAATCCGTGGCACCACTTTTCGACGAAGTTTTTGTCATACCATTTGTTTTCGATAATGAGATTTAGCATACACAGCGCCAGAGCCCCATCAGTCCCAGGTCTGATCTGGAGAAAGTGTTCGGCGCGCGAAGAGAAAAATGTCCACCTCGGATCAATTACGATGAGCTTGCTGCCGCGCCGCATGCAGTCCACTATCCAATGCCCCTGGAAAGCGTCAGGGCATCCGGACTGAGGATTCTGCGCCCATATAACAATATATTTCGGAAGTTCATATCGTGGGTCATCGAACCGTTCTTCAAAAAACTGCGAGCAGTCCGCCACCGCGAAATCGCCCTGGGTCGCCACCATCGAGCATAACCTGGGTGTATAGCAGGATTGTCCGGCAAGGCCCAATTGCGTCCAGTTTGAGCTGCCGTATGAGTAGCAAAGGAACGATATCGGCCCGCCTATGTCGCGGCCTGTGCCCTGGATGAATATTACGGACTCAGGTCCCGACTCTTCCTTGATTTTGTTCCATTTCTCTTCGATGGTATCAAAGGCCTCGTCCCAGCTAATGCGCTCGAATTTTCCTTCGCCGCGCTTGCCAACTCGTTTCATCGGATACTGCAAGCGGTCCGGGTGGTTTATATACTGTGAGCATGCTAAAAGCCTGGGGCAAGCCCTGCCGTGATTCCAGGGATGGGTGTAGTCTCCCTCGACCTTAACAACCTTACCATCCTTCAGGAATAATTCAACTCCGCAGCCACCATGACAGCCGGGACCGGGAGACCATGCTGTAGTCTTTACTCTCGCGTCATATTTCCCTTTCATTAAAACACCTGCTCTCAATTTCCTTCCATGCCAGAGGCGCCAACAACATCGACCGGGTTTATTTCGGTTTCGGGAATATTGGTTGATGTCCGCCACACAGGCAGACATCAACCAAAAAGCGCTTTTTTTATTTCTCGGGACGCAGAGCGCCGCAGAGCGAACAGGTCTTGCGGGCAAACATGTTCTCACAGCCGCATACAGTGCGGCCATCGTCAATGCCCGCAACAGGCTGCTGGCACTTCCAGCCTTCGGCGTTAAGCAGACGCTTGCCTTTTACGCGTCCATCTTTTGTGTAGATTACTTTATTCTCAGACATATGCATTTCCCCCTTATTGAAAGGCGATGTCGCCCAGGTTGACGTCATCGGAAGTGTCGATGTCGTCAATAACCAGCTTCTTCCCGCCATGGGCTATCGTGAGCGTATACTTTGCGTTGTCATTTACGTTGTGGAACCAGAAGTCGCCCGCCCAATCGGTCTCCATCTCGCGTGTTTCGCCGCTCTTTTTGTCCTTGAGTGTCAGCTTTGCTCCGGTGAGCACCTCCTTTTCAACGGGATCATAAACTGTTCCAGCGAGGAAACGTTTAAGGATTCCCTTGTAGAAGACGCGCACAGGCAAGCCAAGCTCGGGCTTGATAGTCTCGTTCGTTGGGTCATTTTTGAGCCCGTCAAGGTTATCGACATCGACGAATTTCAGGGCCTGTGTCGGGCAGTTTATTGCGCAGCGCGGCTGCTCCCAGCCGTCGTCAAGCAGATGCGCGCAGCCCGTGCACTTCTGCGAAATGAGCAGATCTTTGTTGTAGTAAGCCGCTCCGTACGGACAGTTATCGACGCAGGTCGTGCATCCTATGCATTTGTCGGGATCAATGATGACAAGCCCGTCATCGCGTCTGTATATCGCGTTGTTTTTGCAGGTTGCTATGCAGTGTCCGCAATGCATGCATAAATGCGGCCTATATGCAACCCTGACCTTCGGGATCGTGCCCCGGACTTTCTCATCGATTTTTAGCCAGAAATGGCCTATATTCGGCTGAGGTTTCGCATAACCCGGCCAATTGTTGGCAACATGCTCGTCCTTGCAGGCGACTTGGCATGCGTAGCAGCCGTTGCAGTAATTCAGGTCAACTGTAATTGCTTTCATGATCTATACCTCCTCTACCCATGCTTCAAAGCAAAGTCCGGCGCCCTCGTCATACGCCCGTTCAAAGGCATCCGGGAATTTTGTACGCCACTCGGTCCATTCCGCCTCGCTGACCTTCTGAACGTCAACAAGGAAGCTGGTTGTCGCCTGGCCTGCGCAATTCTTGGATGTGAGACCTAGCGGAGTGATGACGTTGATGCAGCCGCCCCGGTCGATATGGTCTGCGATCGGGTCAAAACGCGAACCGTGGTCGATATACGCCACTTTTGGCGAAATACGTTCAGTGACATAGGCGCCGCAAAGCGTGATTCCGCGCTCATTAAAGACCTTGACGACGTCGCCGAACTTGATACCGCGCTTTTCCGCCTCGCTCGTGTGAATCCAGACAGGCTCATAGTGGTAACCGTCGAAGCCTTTGACTTTCATCGTCGGCGCTTCGCGTGTCCAGGCGATGTCGTCGGCCTGGGAGTGAGTGCGCCATCTCCCGTGGTTAGATACAACGAGAAGCGGGAACATGTGTGCCCTGTCTGACGAGAGCCTTTCATCGTGAGTCTCGCCCTTTTCGATCCACTGCGGGAACGGCGGGCGTTCTTTATCGTCAGGGAAATGTTTCGCAAGGCGTTCAGAGTAGAATTCCAGCTTGCCGGACGGAGTCTCAACAGGGTATTTCTCCGGATCCTCGTAGAACTGGCGAAGGCCGCATGGTATCGATTCCCAGTCTTTGCGGGTTGGGAATACGTAGTATTTCTTTTCGTAGAATTCATCCCATGAAACGGGTATTTCCATCGCCTCATAGACTTCCTTCTGAAGGTCGAAGGTCGTTTTTTCCTCGGTATACTCTTCAAGGATGCCGTAATAATCCTCATGCTTGTCAAGCTTTTTGGCGATTTCAACGCAGATTTCGTAGTCTGTCATGGATTCGCCTACCGGCTCGATGGCTTGCTCCTGGATCACGACGCTGTGGAATTGCGGTCCCTGGCGGATATTCGTGACTATATCCTCATTTTCCATCGTTGTGCTGGCCGGCAGGATTATGTCTGCGATCAGGCAGTCGTTCTCAAGCCAGGGATGCTGAGCGATAACGCATTCGATGGCCTTGTCCCTGAAAGCGTCTACCGTGCGGAAACCATAGTTCCAGCAAGCAATGCGGCAGGGCGTGTCTGTCCAGATCATGTGGAGCGGAGATCCGCCCTCTTCCTTGGGCAGCGGGAACGTGTATTTGCGGAATTGCTCCTCGGTGCGGCTCTCCTGGGCGCCCGAACCGTAGAACGTGATCGGGTAGTTCAGGATTGCTTCCTGAATCATCGTCTTCGGGATGTTCTGGATTCCCCATGCATCAACCGTCGTACGCACCGGCCTTGTAAGCCTCTTTGAAAGCGCCGGGTTG
>Ga0123356_10007194_pt1 | contig 11138 bp, 1 predicted proteins | sample TergutEmb28metaG_2_FD_92546 | JGI IMG/M metagenome (GOLD analysis project Ga0123356, IMG submission 92546) | Embiratermes neotenicus P3 segment gut microbial communities from Petit-Saut dam, French Guiana - Emb289 P3 | ecosystem: Host-associated > Arthropoda: Insects > Digestive system > Gut ... | reverse complement strand
TCCGCTTCTTGCCGAGGGGCTTGTATTTTGCTCCATAAAATAGACTCGCGCGTTTGGAGCATATTCAAAAACATGCATTGTCGCTTTAAACAATTCTTCTTTAAGATGCTCAAATTCATTGTAGCATACTATATTGCGTGTGTCAATCACATATACGACGTTGAAGACTTCATCGCTGTTTCTTTGGATTTTTCGTGTATTTCCAAGTCCCGGCAATTCATCATCGTCCTCCTCTTCTTCCCATTCTATGTCGAAATTTCCAAATGTAAAGTAACCGGTCATTGAATCTCCGGGTTCTAAAATAATCATGCCGAGGTCGCCATGCCGTAAAGCAGGGTAAAACGTCCTTTTTCTCCGTGTAAGCGGTCTGCCGTTTGCCCATGGTATAACCTCGACAACTCCGTTTGGCTGCACGAAAACCAGTTCGTTAATATCGAGTACTTCACTGAATACGCTTAAATCCATGGAAACATTATATATCGGGAAGTCAGATATATTCGTCAGCGTGAACATTGTAAAACCTGAGCGTCTGTTATTATTTCCGTGTACAGTTAAATCTATATCTAAATGCAAGGCTCTTCCACCCCATACTACTACGGGTTCTAATGTTTTAAAGCTTATATTGACTTCTTGACCCAAAGGAAGCAGTATACCGGAAAAATCAGCTTCTATATCATATGAACCTCTTTCATCTCCCCGTATAATCCATGATGCGGAGCGTGATGTACCACCTTCTATTCTACCCATATCCTGTCTTAGGCTGTTATCAACGTTAGTTTGGGGTAGTGATAATCCCTCCGGCAGACGTATTTCAGCAAAAGCATTTTCAATAGGAAAATCCCTTGATGCATTATTAATAATTTCAAGAGAAACGCAGAAAAATTCCTTTAACCACGATATTTCAGTAGAAACTTGCATAAGAACTATCGTAGCAGGTTCGCTCGGGATACCACTCGGAATTGTCCCAATGTATAGCCCTGGGAAATTATTTGTATCATTGGAAAAATAAGTACCTCTGATTGTTGTACTGATAATTTCTCCGCTACTGTTTGTATAAATGCTTAATCTGCCTGTTTTCAAATCTTGAGAAACTACCATATCCAACCGGAAAACATGTTGATTTTCCGGTGCAGTTATGTCTATATCGAGTTCCATTATTTCGCTTATCGATAGTCTGTGAGTTGTGATATTTCCTGTTACCAAACCGCCTTTTTCAAGTTCTATGATTTGTCGTACTGTATTGCCGGTTATATTTATACTCCGCTTTACAGGTAAATGCTCGCTTTTGTAAATATAAAAATCAAATAATCCGTTTATCACAGGAACTCTTGCTATTCCGCTATTATTTGTCATGAAAGTGCCAACGTCCATGCCTTCGATTTCATAGTAAACAATAGCATCTCTTAAAGGAGCTTTTGTACTGCTGTCTATAACCTGGAATTCTAAGAATCGGTATTCATCTTCGCTAAGCACGGTAACATTTATCGTCGTTGTATCTGTATTCCCTGCGCTGTCCGTTACGGTCAATGAAACGACATAGTTTCCTCCGAGGGTAAAGGTATGTATCGGATTCATCAAGGTTGAAGTGTTGCCGTCTCCGAAGTTCCAAAAATAAGTAGCTACGAAATGGTTATCCCAAGAACGTGAGCCGTCGAATCTAACGATTTCACCTTGTATTGTAACCATATTGACACCTGCATCGGCAATAGGCAGAATTGTGTCTTCGTGTGTCGGAACTGCGCTTACGGTGGAACTCCGTATTATATTTCCATGTGTATCCTCAGCTTCAACATAATAGAAATATGTCTCTCCGGCAACGACTTGACTATCGGTAAAGTTATTTCCTCTTATACTTCTCAAAACTCTAAAATTGCTTTCATTTGCAGCTCGCTTAAAAATCCTGTATCCCTCAAGGCTGTTATCACTCGTTGCCTGCCAACTAAGATTTATTTCCCAACCGCCCGGTGTTGCGACTACTTCAGGCGGTAATAATGTAGGTGCTCTGAAATCGTATGCCACAGTAAAATAAACACTTTTATTGCCGTTCCAGTCAACAGCTTGTGCTCTGAGTTGATGTCTTCCGGTTTCATATCCGCTCATATCTAAAATAAATTCGACAAGTTGTTCATGTCTGTTTAAGACTTGAGTATGAACAATATTCCAAACATCGCTACCTTCAAGGCTTAACTCAACTGTTATACCGGCAAGCCTGACATTATCAATGCATAAGATACCGATTCTTTGCTGCTCGCTTATTCTTGAGTTGTTTCTCGGCGATATACTTAAGATTTGAGGATTAATATCATCGTCTGTAATTATGAAATGAAAAGTATCTGATTTTTGGCTTTCGTTTCCCACTCTGTCAACCGCTATAACATAGTAATAATAGTCAATTCCTACATTCATGTCGCTGTCAAAGAAATTGAGGTTGGTGTGACTATTTTTAATCAACCTATGGTTTTGGTCTTCACCTGTCGATTTATAAATCATGAAATACGAAATTAAATCCTCAGCCGAAGGTGCGTCCCAAATTAGCTCTATTCTGCCGTTTATGATATTGCTTCTCAAATTATTCGGTGGAGTTGGAGGTGTTTGTTTTATGAGGTATTCAATAATCGGTGTGTTCGTAAGAGAACTTGTATTGTCACTGGTATCAGCGGCGATTGCACGGACGTAAATATATCCGTCTTCAAAGCTGCGAATATCGAAATTATACGATAGAGAAACCATTACTCTGCCGTTAGCTTCAAGCGTTGCAATATCAAACCAATCGTTTTCATTCCTTGAATACTGGAGCAAAACAGATGATATCCCTATATTATCTGTTGCCGTAACAGTGAGCGGTATCACATTCGCACGTAGCGAAGGAGCCGGAGTTATTCTCGTAACCACCGGAGGCTCGGTGTCAGTAAATATGTTAACAACCAATATACGCCATAATGGGTTTCTGCTGAATGTATATCCGGTATCAATTGTTTTATTAATCTCCAAAACACTAAATTGTGAATTGCTGCTTTCAAAATTGACTGTTTGCCGACGCGTTCCGTTCAGAATAACTCTATGGTCATTTGTAGCACGGAAATTTTGGTCTGAGGAGGACGTAATTTGCGAAAAATCACCTTTAACCTCCAGCACGCCACCGGTAAGCAGGTTATTATGAGAAATTGTGGATTGCGTTACGAAATGTCCGTTTACGCTTACATAGTCGTATAAACTATTCATTCTTAAAACTCCGGAGCTCGATGAAAATGTTCCGTTGACGTTTCGGGTTTGAAGTCTTAAATCACCGTCAATGAGCAGATTTCCTTCCATGATGTTTAGAGTTCCACCGCTGATTATAACAGAACCCGGAACAAATAGAGTATGACCGTTTAAATTGAAAGTGCCGTTACTGTTAAGAGAACCTCCTATAACCAGTTCCCCGCTAAGAGTAATAGTTCCGCCATTAGTAAGCGAACCACCGACATTAAGATTGTATCCGTCGAAATTGAAAGTTCCGCTTTCAATAAACAAAGAACCTCCAATTTCTGTATCACCTAAAAGTGTGCGATTACCTATTATTCTTAAATCATGCTTCCATGTATTATTAACTAATGTAGCTGTAGATGTAAGGCGGATATTACTGCTGTTTATGATAACAGAGTTTGTTGGGAATAATTGGCTGATTACAAATACACTCGAAGAAATATTTACTCCCACGCTTGATGCATTTATAATCTCCAACGCGTTAAATCTTGAAGCGTTTATTCCTGCGCTTTGAAAATTAATTGCTTGTAATTCCGTACCGTTTAGTAAGACTTTATGTGTCCCGGATGCCATAAAATTACCGCCGCTATTACTAAACTGATTGAAGTTTCCGCCGATTTCCATTGTTCCTGCAGTCAGAAGACCGTTGTGAGAAATATTTGAACGTGTAGCAAAGCTACCTCTGATTCTTACACGGTCATCTGTATTTGTCATAATTAATCTGCCACTGCTTGCATCGCCCGTTGATGTTTGGAGCAGATAATTTCCGGTTATATCAAGCGTTCCGCCATTTATGTCAATTGTTCCGCCGGATTGAATTAAATCGCCGTTTATAGTAAGTGTATAACCTTTCAAATCAAGCGTTCCGCCGGAAATCAATAAATTACCTTCGTGGATTGTATCATGTTCGAGTTTCCAACCCAAAACACTCCCGTCAGCGAATGTTATCCTACAGCCGTTTTGAATTAATGTATCTGCATTAATGGCAATTGCAAAACGCACCCCTGCATCAGAATAATTCTGCAGTTCAAGTGTTGCAAATTTTGATGTAGAACTCGCAAAATTCACTTCTTGCAGATTGTTACCACTGAGAATTACTTTATGATTATTTGATGCATTAAAATTTCCGCCATTACCATTTATTTGTGTGAAGTTACCTTTTACCTCCAAAATTCCATTAGTCAATCTATCAGCATGATAACGTTGAGAGGCAGTTATAAAATTCCCGTTTACAAGTATGTAATCATTAACATTTGTCATGTTTAAAAGAGTACTATAATTAGTCCCTTGAATACTTAAATCATTATCTATGTACAGATTTCCGCCATTAATGTTTAGCATACCTTCGTTTACTACTACGGAGCCCGGAATATTTAATGTCCCGCCGTTAAGGTTAAATGTACCGCCGGCGAGTATTAATGAATCACCAATATTAAGATTATATCCATTAGGATTAAATGTCCCGCTTCCAATGAATAATGAACCACCTATCTCCATATCACTTGAAAGCATACGGTCGCCGGAAATTTTCAAATCGTCTTTCCACCTATTTCCAACTAATACAGCTACTCTAGTAAGGTTAATATTGCTACTATTTAATAAGGTAGAGTCTGTTGGTAGTAGTTGATTGATTACAAAGGCGCTTGATGAAAAGTCTACGCCTGCATTTGACGTATTTGTAATCTCAAGTGCATTAAACCTCGAATTTGCGGCTGTAGGATTTACAAAATGAATCGTTTGCAATCCTGTGCCGTTTAAAACAACTTTATGTGTTCCTGATGTTTGAAAGTTGTCTGCATTATTGTTGTATTGATTGAAGTTCCCACCAATTTCCATTATCCCTGCGCTTAAAAGTCCGGCATGAGAAATATTTGAGCGAGTAGCAAAGCTACCATTAATTATAACACGGTCGCTCGTATTTGTCATATTTAATCTGCCGATACTAGTACCGCCGGCAGAGGCTTGAATCATATAATTTCCGCCTACTTCAAGAGTACCGCCATTTATATACACTGTCCCTCCCGGCTGAGTAAGATTGCCATTTACTGTCAGCTTGTAACCGTTTAAATTGAGTGTTCCTCCGGAAATTGATAAATTACTGTTATGGACAGTGTCCTGTTGTAAAGTCCAACCCAAAACGCTCCCATCAGCAAATGTAATTTTACAACCATTTTGAATCAATGTATCTGTATTTAAAACATTAATAAAATGGATTCCATCACTCGAAAAATTCTGAAATTCTAATGTTGCAAATTTTGAAACGAGGCTTTCAAAATTAACTGTTTGTATATTACTTCCGCTTAAAATAACTTTGTGATTCCCTGTAGCTAAGAAATTGCTTTGGTTGTTTGTGAGATTTGAACTGTTACCGTTAATTTGTGTAAAATCACCTTTAACCTCAAGAATTCCATTAGTTAGTCGTGCACTGTGATTGGCATTGGTCTGCACAATAAAATCACCGTTTACAAGAACGTAATCATTTACATTTGTCATATTTAAAGAACCTGAGGAAGTAGAGAATGTTCCATCGAAATTTCGGTTTTGTAATCTAAAATCTTTGTCAATTAATAAATTCCCACCGCCTACATTTAATGTGCCGTTGGCTATTGTAAGGCTGTCAGAAACGATTAATTCTCCGCCATTGATGTTAAGTGTACCAAAAGCAAGGGTAACATTGCCCGGAATATCTAATTTTCTGCCGTTTAAATCAAATGTGCCTCCATTAATAGTAAGCGAGTCACCTACTGACAAATTTCCATTTAAAGCAATGGTTCCGTTATTTGTCAGCGAACCGGCGATATTAAGATTATTCCCATTAAAGTTGAATGTTCCACTGACAATAGTTAAGGAACCGTCTATTTCCATATTAGCGGGAAGTGTGTAATTTCCGTTAATTCCTAAATCATATCCCCACGTACCGCCAACTAATACAGCTGTTCCGGTAAGACGAATATTTCTGCTGTTTATTATAACAGAATCCGTGGGAAACAACTGACCTGTTATAGATACGATAGAAGCAAAATTTATTCCCTCGCTTGATGTGTTCGTAATCTCAAGCGAGTTTAATGTTGAAGCCATTATTGTCTGTAACTGCGTACCGTTTAGAATCACCTTGTGCGTTCCCGAAACCTGGAAATTCGTTGTGTTAATAATATCACCGGCGATTTCCATTGTTCCTGCAGTTAAAAATCCGCTGTGAGAAACATTTGAACGTGTCGAAAAGTCACCTTTGATTCTCACAAGGTCGTTTACGTTTGTCATATTTAATCTACCGGAGCTTGCGGCGCCGGTCGGTGTTTGAATCAGATAATCGCCGGATACATCAAGAGTACCACCTTTTATGTGTAATGTTCCTCCGGATTGAATTAAATTTCCGTTTACCGTAAGCATGTAACCGTTTAAATCAAGCGTTCCACCTGATAACAATAAATTGCCGTCATGGATGGTATTCTGCTCCAACGTCCAACCCAACAAACCTCCATCATTGAAAGCTATTTTACTGCTACCTTGAATTAATACCATTGTATTCAAAAACGTGGCGATATGTACCCCTTCGTTGGAGGGATTACGGAGGTCTAATATTGCGAATCTTGAGTTTGTGCTTTCAAAATCAACTGTTTGTAAGTTTTCGCCACTGAGAATTACTCTATGATTTTCTGTTGCAAAAAAATTATCAGTTCTGCCATTTCCGATTATTTGCGTAAAATCGCCTTTAATTTCTAATATTCCGTTGGTCAGTCTTCCGCTGTGAATAGAATTGCTTTGTGTTATAAAGTTTCCTTTTACGAGAACATAATCATTCGCATTTGTCATGTTTAAAATTCCGGAGCCGGACGAAAATGTTCCGTCAAAGTTTTGACTTTGAAGCCTTAAGCCACCATCAATTAGTAAATCTCCGCCACCAACATTCAACGTACCGCCACCTATCGTAACATTATCGGAAGCGATTAATTTACCACCATTGATGTCAAGTGTACCGGATAGAAGGTTAACATCGCCGGGAATATTTAATACTCTATTGTTCAGATTAAACGCACTGCCGTTAACAATAAGTGAGTCACCGATTGTTAAATTACCGTTAAGAGTAATATTTCCACCGCTTGTAAGTGAACCGCCGACACTAAGATTATGCCCATTAAAGTTGAAAGAAGAAGGATTTTCAAAAAATAACGAACCTTCAATTTCCATATTTCCGGAAAGAATGCGGTCACCGACAATTCTTAAATCATATTTCCATGTATTATTAATTAATATGGCTGTAGCAGCAAGACGAATATTACTGCTGTTTATTACAATAGAATTCGTGGGAAATAATTGGCTGTTTATAAACACAGTTGAAGAGAAATTAACTCCCGCACTTGATGTATTTGTAATTTCCAACGTATTAAATCTTGAATCTGTTGCTCGCCATGAGTTGTCAAAATATATTGTTTGTAATCCTGTGCCATTCAACACAACTTTATGTGTTCCTGATGTCTGGAAATTTGCCGCATTATTACCAAATTGATTGAAATTCCCGCCAATTTCCATTGTTCCCGCAGTCAAAAGTCCGCTGTGAGAAACATTTGAATGTGTAGCAAAATTACCTTTTATTCTTACAATGTCGCTTGCGTTAGTCATAATTAATCTGCCGATGCTCACACCTGCTGTCGGTGTTTGAATCAGATAATTACCAATAACATCCAAAGTTCCATTATTTATTTGCACCGTTCCTGCAGGTTGAATTAAATCACCGTTGATTGTAAGCGTGTAGCCGTTCAAGTCAAGTATTCCGTCTGTGAGCATTAAATTGCCATTGTAAACAGTATCTTGCTCCAGTGTCCAACCTATTACGTTTCCTTCTCTATGCTTCATTATACAGCCGTTTTGAATCAGTGTATCGGCATTATAAAATGTAGAAAAGTATATCCCCTCAGCGGAAAAATTCTGAAGTTCAAGTGTCGAAAATTTGGACGTAACACTCTCAAAACTCACTGTTTGCAAGGTGTCTCCGCTAAGGATTACCTGATGATTGCCTGTTGCGAGAAAACTATTGGCATTATTTGATTGTGTAAAATCACCTTTTACCTCTAATATTCCGTTGGTAAGTCTTCCGCTGTGACTATTCCAAGGACTTATAACAAAATTTCCATTCACAAGAATATAGTCATCCACATTTGTCATATTCAAATAACCGGATTGTTGTACTGTCAAATTTCCATCAATGAACAAAGAACCACCATTAATGGTTAAGGGGCTGTAATTGACTGTTACATTGCCCGGAACTGTCAAAGTACGACCGTTTAAATTAAAGCTACCCCAGTTAAGAATTAATGATTCACCTAAGACCAAATCTCCGTCAAGAGCGATTGTTCCGCCGCTTATTAATGAACTTCCGATATTTAAATTATATCCGTCAAGGTTAAGTGTTCCATGTTCAATAAATAACGAACCGCCGATTCTCATGTCACCCGAAAGGGTTCGATTCCCGGCAATTCTTAAGTCGTGATTCCATGTCTCATTGACTAACACAGCTGTTTCATGAAGATATATATTACTGCTATTCATGATGACAGAATCGGAAGGGAATAGTTGACTTGTCACATATGTGTATGATGTAAAATTTACACCTTCGTTTGATGTATTTTTAATCTCGAGGTCATTAAATGTCGAATTTTCTATTATTTGCATCTCCTTGCCGTTCAAAACCACCCTATGCGTTCCCGATGCATGAAAATTCTCCATATTAATGATGTGCCCGGAAATCTCCATCGCGCCTGCCGTCAGCAATTCATTGTGATAAACCATTGAATTTGATGAGAAATCACCACCAATTTTAACAAGGTCACCTGTATTCGTCATTATCAATCTGCCTGAACTTGAACCTTCTGTCGGAGTTTGAATTAAATAATCACCTGTTATAACAAGCTCGCCGTTGTTAATACGAACCGTTCCGGCTGGTTGAATAAAATTTCCGTTAACTGTAAGCGTAAAACCGTTTAAATCAAGTATTCCTCCCGCAAGCACTAAATCACCGTTATGGACAGTATTCCGGTCTAACGTCCAACCAGGTAAGTATCCATCATTAAAAGTTATTTTACAATCATTTTGAATCAATGCTTCTGCGTTAAGAAATGTGGTAAAATATAATCCCGCTACGGAATAATTACGGAGTTCGAGCGTAGCGAATTGTGAATAAACACTCTCGAAACTAATTATTTGCAATACGTTCCCGCTTAAAATTACTTTATGGCTATCCGTCGCAAGAAAATTATCTGAATATTCGCCTATTTGCGTAAAATTTCCTTTTACTTCTAATATACCGTCAGTTAACAGACCGCTGTAATTATACCACGCGTCCATTGTGAAATTCCCGCTTACAAGTACATAATCAGTTGCATTATTCATTTCTAATGCAGATATACTCCACCAATTACCTCCCCGGATGCTTAAATCTCCATCAATGAGCATACTTCCACCGTCAACAGTTATTCTCCCTCCAGAATCATCACTGCCGATTGTGACGTTGCCGGCAATGTTCAGTAAACCGGAATTTCCTATTGATAAGCTTCCGCCACTAATTATTACATTTCCCGTAACATTCAATATATAACCGTTTATATCTAAATATCCGGAATTTATATAAAGATTATTAACAGTCATGTTTTCAGATAAAACAGTATATTCATCTATTGTCAAATCTGAATGTATAGAATTTAAAAATGTTGCAGTCGTACCGAAAGAATTATCATCATAAAAATCCGTATTAATAGCAAGTGTCGAGGATATAGAGGTGATAAAGAAGGTCAATGCCAAAAATAATGATAATGCCCTTTTATTGAGTTGTTTCATGTTTTGTATCCTTTCGTTTCGGTGTAGATGTTTTTATTTTTTCTGCATACAATTGCATTATTTCTCGATTTGGGTTATAATTTACCTTATCTGTAATTTAGAAAGGGGATTATAATCCATGTTTAATTTAAGAGAACAAATTCAAAGATTTCTGCATTTCAACGAGTTCAATAAGAAGTTAAATTCTAAGACGATTAAAGCATATTCCATTGATTTAAAGCAATTCATAGTTTTCTCCGGCGGAGTGTTTGAAAAAAATTGTATAATCGAATATATTGCATCACTTCATCAAAAGTATAAACCCAAAACAGTTAAAAGGAAAATCGCCTGTTTAAAAGCTTTCACAGGCTATCTTTTGTTTGATGAAATTATTACGGAAAATCCGTTTGTTAAAATAAAAACGTCATTTAAAGAGCCTTTAATTCTCCCTAAAACTATACCCATTGAAATAATCCAAAAAATTTTATCTTACGCATATAACGAGCTTAAAAGCTTAGGCTTAACAGCAAAATACCGTAGAAAAGAAATCATTCGCGACATCGCTGTGTTAGAGCTTTTGTTTGCCACAGGAGCTCGCGTTTCTGAAATTTGCACATTAAAGAGTTTTAATGTTGATTTAAAGAATCATTTCATTAAAATCTATGGCAAAGGAAGCAGGGAACGCATTATTCAAATTGAAAATCCTGATGTTTTACAGGCTGTTAGTTTATATTTCGATTCATTTAAAAATGAAATTGAAAGCAGTGGTTTTTTCTTTATAAACAGGCTTCATAATCAGCTTTCCGAACAATCGGTTAGGTTTATGATTAATAAATATGTGAAATACATAGGTTATACCGAACATATTACTCCGCATATGTTCAGGCATTCTTTTGCTACATTTTTACTTGAGGAGGAGGTTGATATTCGATATATACAAAGGCTACTTGGGCATAGCTCAATTACTACTACGCAGATTTATACTCATGTTTCGTCGGCAAAGCAGAAGGAGATATTGGCAATGCGGCATCCGAGGAATAAGATTAGGGTGAACACAGGATAACTCACTATTATCAGTTATA
>Ga0123356_10007193_pt1 | contig 11138 bp, 7 predicted proteins | sample TergutEmb28metaG_2_FD_92546 | JGI IMG/M metagenome (GOLD analysis project Ga0123356, IMG submission 92546) | Embiratermes neotenicus P3 segment gut microbial communities from Petit-Saut dam, French Guiana - Emb289 P3 | ecosystem: Host-associated > Arthropoda: Insects > Digestive system > Gut ... | reverse complement strand
GACGGCGTGGAAACAAGGACGTGTACGCTTTGTAGTGAAACAGAAACCCGTGCAATCCCCGCAACAGGCGGCGGCGGAACTACACCGCCCACAGGCGGCGGCACTACACCACCCACAGGCGGAGGAACTACGCCACCCACAGGCGGCGAAACTACACCACCGAGCGGCGGCGATACAACAACCCCGACAGAGCCAAACGAACCGACAACGCCCCAAATCCCGACTGTTCCACCCACTTCGACAGAACCCGCACCCGAAGATTTCATTGACGATACAGTTATAGCGGAAATTCTGCAACAGGATAACCCCGTAATTGATTTAAGCGACCTTGACGGCACGGTGATTTCGGCAGATATGTTACAGGCAATCGCGGAAAACGGCGTTGACGTTGAAGTAATCCTTGATAACGGTTTCTCTTTCACGATTATAGCCGACAGCATAAGCGCAGACGCGGGAGCGTTCGACCTCGACTTCACGATTGAACTGACAGACACAGCGACCACAATAGACGGCGTGAAAATCCCCGCAAATTCAAAAGTAATCATGCCGAATATGACTGGCGATTTCGGCTTTGAGGTTAGATTTACTTTCACGGCTGAACAACTTGCCGAAGCGGGAATCAACGGAAACACCGTCAAACTGTTCCATATCGACCATAACGGCGTTGTTACGGATATGGGCAAGGTGAAATTAAACGCTGACGGCTCGGTAGAATTTACAATAAGCCACGCAAGCTATTATGTACTCGCCGAGGAAGCCCCCGAAAGCACGGCGACACCGCCGACAGGCGGCACAGGCAATGACGGCAACCCCGCGACAGGCGTTGCACTCGGAATTACTGCGGCAATAATTGCGGGAAGTGCGGCAGGGTTCAGCAGAAAGCAGAAAAAGCGTAATAATATAATCAGAAATTAGTATTTATATATTCATGCCGTCCGTTTCATCACGGACGGCGTGAGCATTTACAAGCAAGGGGGAAATGAAATGACCGAAACGGCAAGAATCCTCTATGTTCTTCAATACTTAAAAGAACATTCAGACGAGCAAAACCCGTTATCTACGGGTCAAATCCTTAACTACCTTGAAAAGCAGGGATTAAAAACTAACCGCCGTACAATTCCAAAGGACATTAAAATCCTTGTAGATTTCGGTTTTGACGTTATAACGGTAAAAGCCGCGCAAAACCGTTATTTTATCGGGGAGCGACACTTTGAAATGCCCGAATTAAAGCTACTCATTGACGCGGTTTTGTCCTCTAAGTTCATCACGCCAAAGAAAAGCGACATTTTGATTAACAAGCTGTACGGGCTTGTAAGCGAGAATCAGAGGAAAGAGTTAGCCAATGAAGCATACACCCTTGACATTAAGCCGTTAAACGAAAGCATATACATAACAGCCGATATTATACGGGCGGCGATACATCAGAGAAAGCAAGTGTCTTTCAAATACTTTGAATACCGTCCCGACAAAAGCAAAGAATTTAAGCATGACGGCTTTAACTATCATTTAAGCCCCTATCAGCTTATATGGAATGAGGATAAATATTACGTTATAGGCTTTTCCGAGAAGCACGGGAAAATTGTTACATTCAGAGTAGACCGAATGGCGCGGGTTAAGGCATTAAGCAAGGAAGCAAAGCCGAAGCCGCCGGATTTCGACACAGCCGAGTTTTGCAAGCGCGTATTTGAAATGTTTGACGGTAAAGCCGTAACGGTTGAATTAGAGTGCAAAAACGAGTTAATGAAAGTCATTATTGACAAATTCGGGGAAAGCGTTAATACCGAGGTTATTGACAAGAACCGTTTCAAGGTGATAGCTGACGTATATTTAAGCCCTACGTTTTACGGTTGGCTGTTTCAGTTCACGGGAAAAATGAAGCTGACCGCTCCCGCCGTTGCGGTCAAAGAGTACGGTTTAATGCTGAAAAACGCAGTTAAGTAAAATTTGTTGGCACTTTAAAATACCACCTTGCCCCGTTCACCTTGACAATAGAATATAAATATAAGATAATAGTAATACAGGCTTTTTATGCCGGAAAGGATTAACAACGGGCTGATGTGGAAATGAGGGACGAATAATGAGGGAGAGCCGGACATTAAAAAATATCAAGTGCTTATACGATATGTCAAGCCTTGACTATGACGTGATTTATAAAAAAACTAAGCTGCTCTTGGGGATTTACAAAAGCGTATGTTGGAAGTCCTCGGAACGGGCGGGGGAGTTTTTCGAGCAATTACAGCTTGAAAGCAAAAGGCTTGACGTTGCCCTTGAATTTCTCATGGAGTATTCAAGCGAATTAAGCAAAGACCGCTTTATGAGCCGTATATCTTCATTTTTCAAAACAAAATGGCTTGTTGAGGTCATAGACATAGCGTTAAACCACGTTTACGAATACCCCGACACTTACGCAAGGACGTACAAGGAAATAATCAAACTTGCCTATCTCGATTTTTACAGCAACAACGAAAGTGATATACTTGACATTCTGAACATTGACCGCTCGGTTTATTACGTCAAGAAAAAGGAAGCTGTTGCCCTGCTCGGTTTTGCTGTTTGGGGCATTGTTATCCCTAAATATTTACCGAAAGTTTCAAATAAAATTTCCTGTCAAGAGGAATCCGGCTATATTCACGAAGTAGACAGCCTTTGCGAAACCGCATAAATAGACACTTCCGCGAAAAAGTCTGCAATTTTGCAGACTTAATTACACACTAAATTACCGACCCCGCTACATACTGACAACAGACTTTGCCCGTGATACAATAGTATCATGGGAATAGTATGGGCTTATTCCCCGCTCTACGGAGCGGGGCTATTTTTTTGCCCGAAAATCCTAAATACAAAGGGCTTTGCCCCGCCGATTGCTCGGCGGGGCTTTTTTCATGCCCGAAAGTAGGAAAGTCATGTTGAGCAGTTACAGCGAAGCCATAGCGCGTTATCCTTAGTCCCCGCTTTGAATTTCATCAATCTAAAAAATTCAAAGTGAGGATTTACGGCAATGGCTGATATTAAGGTTTACAAAAACGAGGATTACACAGCTTCACGGGTTAAGCATGAGGACGGCACGGTTGATTATTTCATCAAGTATCACTCCGTCACGAACCCACAGGAAGTCAAGGTCACGGAAAAGGAATTTATGCTATATGCGGGTGAGTTCAAAAAAGCCATGCAACGGCAGAAGAAAGCAACGAGCCGCCACATCAGCGACAAGAGCCTTGACGATTTAGAACAGACAACGGGCAAAAACCCGTGTAAAAAGGATTTTGCAAAGCGTTCTGACATAAGGCTGTCTGTTGAAATGGTTCTAAGGACGTGTACGGTTATTCAACAAAGGCGGTTTACCTTACACCGTGATTACGGTTATTCTTTAACCGAGATTGCAAAAATGGAAAACTGCGACGAATCGGCTGTACGCCGCTCTGTTAGCGCGGTTGACGAAAAAGTTAAAAAAATATTTTTTTAGAACGTCCGAATACGCCCTATTTCTGTCCTCTTATTGTGAGAGTGGTTTTTCTCTCATAATTGAATACCCGCATTTCAAGTACATTCGTTTGCGAGATAGCGACAGGGGAAGCCCGCCGAGATTGCACACAGGCATAGCGACAAAGCCAAACCCCGAACAATCCAATAGTACGGATTGACCGCCACGACAACGTAAACGGTATAATGATACTCCTACCCAGCCCAGCCACAAGCAAGGGGGTAGCCCGCTCGGACGAGGGGGAATCGCTCTGTTATTCGTTTTATACGATAATGGGGGCGTTGTGATACCGCTACTAACGGTAGCTTGAATTTGCGCCTATGTCGAGGACAGGAATAAAACGGCAACATTCGGTACATCAGCCCGAAAGGGCTATTTAGATATATCGAACCCACAAACTACGGGCAGGCTACGCCCTGCCCGTCCTTGTGTGTTCGGTTGAGCCACATTTATATATACAACCTACTACTATATTAAAGGAGCGGTCAAGCTATGAGAAGCAAAAAAGAGGTTATGACGTTATGCGCTGTTTGCCATAGTCAATTTAGGGATAATTCCTCACGCCGGATTTATCGGACGAAAAAGAAAACACGAGATACTTGTATGTTTTGCAATACCCGCATGGGGTTTGATTATGTTATTAAAGACAAGAGAGGGGAAAGATAATGGATAACACATTAAAATTGAATACGTCAACAATAACGTCCCCTGTCGTGCGAGAGTATGAAGTAGGGGGCGTTAAATTTATAGTAACGGCTTCAACAAAAGCAGGGGCAAGGGAAAGCGCAACGGCGAAAGTACGCCGACTTATACGGAACGAGTTAAGCAAAATAGGCTAAATTTATTTTGTAAAAATGCGAAAAAAGGTAGACAAGGAGCGGTTTTTATGGTATAATAAGAGTATAGAATATTCCGTTTGCCTGTTTGCCGGAAATGGAGTATTAAATGTCAAATCAACATAAAAAGGCAACCGCGATTTATATTCGTACTGCTGTTAAAGAGCAAACAGGCGTGAACCTTGAAAATCAAATAGAAAAACTTCTTTGTGAAAAAGAACTGACCCCGAATTTCCAACGTGTAACGGTTTTTAATTCCTTAAACGCTGACACTATCGCGCTTGTTCGCAACAATGCGGCACACTTTTATAAAGGTAACGAACAGGAGCAGAACGAAGCCGAAAACTTAACCGCTCTTTATGAGCGATTAAGTCAAGAGGACAGTAACAACGGCGAAAGTAACAGTATAGCGAATCAAAAGAAAATCTTAGAAAGCTACTGTAAAAGTCACGGCTATACATCTATAAAGCACTATGACGAAGATGACGGGTATAGCGGGACAAACTTCAACCGCCCGGGCTTTCAGCGAATGTTAGCCGACATAAAGGCGGGGAAAGTTAAAAGGGTCATTGTAAAGGACATGAGCCGCTTGGGGCGTGACTATCTGCAAGTGGGAATGTACACGGACGTTGTTTTCCCCGAATACGGCGTACACTTCATAGCGGTTAATGACGGAGTTGACAGCACAAAAGGCGAAAACGAATTTAACGCTATTCGCAACGTATTCAATGAAATGTTCGCCCGTGACACAAGCAAAAAAATAAAGGCAACATGGCAGAATAAAGGCAAATCGGGCGAAAGGCTTTGCAATATTGCTCCTTATGGCTATATTAAAGACCCTAACGACAAGAAAAAATGGCTCATAGACGAGGAAGCCGCCGCCGTTGTACAAACAGTTTTTAAGCTATGTTTAGAGGGCAGAGGTCCGGCGCAAATTGCTAACTGGCTTCACGACAACCAAATTTTAACCCCGTCTGCGTATTGGGTATCAAAAGGCATAGTAACCCCTAACAAACCGACAAACGACCCTTGCAGGTGGGCAACGCGCACAATTTCCGATATGCTTGACAGGTTAGAGTATCTCGGTCATACGGTGAACTTTAAAACATATTCAAAATCTTTTAAGGATAAGAAAACCATGCACAACGACCCCGATAAGTGGGCTATATTTGAGAATACGCACGAAGCTATTATTGAGGAAAGCGTGTTTGAGATAGTACAGAACCTACGGAAAACGCGCAAACGCCCGACAAGGCAGGGTGATATGGGGCTATTTAGCGGTATTTTATACTGTGAGGACTGCGGGGCGAAAATGTACCTCTGCCGAGCCAGTACCATTAAACCCGAAAAAGAGTATTATATTTGCTCGAATTATCGTAATGACCGCAAACAATGTACGACACACCAAATCCGTAACGTACTATTAAAAGAAATCGTTTTACAGAATTTGCGAGAAGCAATAGCCTACGTTAAAACGCATGAGAACGAATTTATCCGCGAAGCTGCGGAAATATCCATGCGGGAGCATGACAAGGGGCTTTTAGCGGATAAGGAAGCGGTCAGGAAAGCTGAAAAGCGGATTGACGAACTTGATACCATTATAAAAAGGCTGTATGAGGACAATGTAACAGGAAAGCTGACTGACGAGCGTTTTGTGAAGTTATCCCGTGACTATGAACTGGAACAGGAAAGGTTAAAGCCGTCAATCGAAGCCATGCGCCACGACATCAAGCAAAGGGAGCAGAAAAGACAAAACACAAAGGCTTTTATCGCCGCCACAAAGAAGTACACCGATTTAAAGGATATAGACGGAGCGATAATACGCGAATTTATAGACAGAATCGAAATATCTGCCAACGAGGACGGACGAGGGCGAAAGCCACGCAAAGACCGTAAAGTCCATATCGTCTATAACTTTATCGGTGCATTTGATTTTAGCACGGCTTTGGAAATTACCAAAACCGAGCAAAAAGCAAAGAAAACGGCGTAACCGTGAGGTTACACCGTATTTCTTAAATAATTCTTACGTGAGGGGGCATTAACCGCCCTATAACAATTCTACTTTGCGTCATTCGTTTCCATATCAGGTGCGGAAGCAGATGGCGCGTCCGCACCCACGCTGCCGTAGCCGCCACCAGAGGGGAGCGGCTCATTGTTGTTTATCACAGGCTTTTTTTCATCTATCACAGCCTCACTGCCGTCGATTTCACCGCTTATACTCCCCATGAACTCAAATGAACCGCCGTTTTCGCCGGATGTGCCGGATAAAGTCCAAGTACCGGTACCCTCGAAGGTAAGCCTTAATACAATATCGTTTTCCGAATGAATCGGACTTGCCATTACGAGTAGACCGTTTTCAGGGTTGTGAACTACGAGTCCGCCGGGGGCTTGCGGGTCTTCCGCAAGGGTAAGCCCTTCACTAAGCTCTAATATAAGGATACCATGTACATCGTAAGTCTGGCTATAACTGTGCCAAAGAAGCCCGTCACGGAGAATTAAAAAATCAACTATATTTCCGTTAGTTACAGGTTTTAAAATATCAAGTTCAGTAATCTGTTCCGGAAAAATTTCAGCGTAAACTGCTTCATATTCGGGATATTCCGGTTCAAGTGCCGCTTGGAAAGTATTATCAATAATATTCTCACTACAGGCAACAAAAGCAAGCGTAAGTATTAAAGCAAAGACTATTAAAAGATTTTTTCTCACAGCGACCCTCCTGTATCCTCCGCCAGTGCCGCTGCTTTCTTAAACGCGCTGTGCAGTAAATGCGCGTCTATTTCGTCAAGCACATTGCCTATTTCCTCGGGCCAGGGTTTTTCTTTCAGTTCGCTGATTATTTCCTTTGCGGCTTGCTTGTCATATTTATTACACGCCGCTTTGATTTCTAAAAGCCTTTCCCGCAGTTCGGCTGTTTCCTTATCGGAAAGAATTACAATATCAATGGTTTCCTCCGGCATGTATTTATCAATAAGCGATTTCAGCACCGATATAAACACAGGGGTTTTATCCGACATCAGAGTGAAATCCCGCTCATTTCCCGCCTGCTCTAACTTGTACGCCACTGCCGAGAGCTCCGTTTCGCCTATATTCGCTAATGCGCTCTTCATTCCGTGGACTGTGGTAATGTATAATTCAACATCCTCGTCATTGAAGGGCAGATTTTTTTTGTACAAGCCCTCAAGCACGGCTACAGCGTTTTCAGCGTCCTTTACAAAATACCGCTCTATATCAGGTATTCTCTCCTTGGCTCCCGTGACAAAGGGGAGGGGAGTACTCTTTTTCTCCTTTTCGCGCTGTTCTTCCCGCGCCGCTTCCACAACCTCACGCGGCTTTTTATTACGTATGAACTCGTTAAGGATTTGATTCAGCTCGCGTGAGTCTATAGGCTTGGAAATAAAGCCGTCGAAGCCGTTGGATTTGAACATCTCCTCCTGACCGGCAAGGGCATTGGCTGTCAGCGCAACTATGGGATGGGAATATCCAAACTCGCGGATAAGCTTTGTAGCGACCACGCCGTTCATGTAAGGCATCATGTGGTCCATGAATATTATGTCAAATTGCTTGCCGGATTGAACCATTTCGACAGCCTCAATGCCGCTCAAAACCGTTTCGATTTGAAGCGAGTATGGCATCATCAATCCCTTTGCTACCTGTAGGTTCAGCGCCATATCGTCCACAATCAGAACACTGCCGTAAGGCATATACTCACGCACAATCTGCGCTTTTTTAAGCCGCGCCCTACTCTTGAAGTCAAAGGATTTAAACTTTTCTGCAAGCTCGGCTCCGCACACAACTGCCGCAACCTTTTTTTGCGGCAGACCGATTTCAAACACCGTGCCTTTACCCGGAGTGCTGTCAACCTTAATACTGCCTTCCATCATACTCAAAAGGCGCTTGGTAATACTCATTCCCAGCCCCGTACCGGCAATCGCCTGGTTAGCGTTGAAGCGGGAAAACTCATTAAACAGTAGGTGAATTTGGTCAGCGTCCATACCTGCGCCGGTATCGCTGACGCGGAATTTCAGCATGGTGTCATACTTTTCTTCTTCGGTAGGACTTGAGTTTTCTATAGGCTCTGAAAAAATTGAAAACTCAACCGTACCCTCGTCTGTGTACTTAAAAGCGTTAGAAAGCAGGTTATTGAGAATCTGCTTGATTCTGAATGCATCGCCGAAAAGTTCAAGCGGTGTATTTACGTCTAAGTTGATTTTAAACTCAATCGGCTTGCTTTCATACCGGAGATAATTAAGCTGTACAGTATCGTTAATCAAGCTCGGAATATCGTATCTGACAGGAGTAATATCTAACTTACCGGCTTCGATTTTCGACAGGTCTAAAATGTCGTTAATAATATTAAGCAGTAAATCACCGGAATCGCAGATTTGCGTGAACGCTTCCTCAACTACGGGAGGGTGGGTATCATTTTGCAATTGAATCTCGGCTATTCCGAGAATTGTATTCATAGGAGTACGGATTTCATGGCTGACTGTAGCGAGGAAGGCGGATTTTGCACTGCTCGCCGCTTCTGCTTCAGCTTGCTTTTTAGCCATAGCTTCAATTTCTGTTATGTCTTGTATTATTTCAACATACCCGGAGGTTTCGCCGTTTAAGTCGCGTAGGATTTCCACGTCAATTTTATAGAAAAGGTCATTATGCGTAAAGTACGTTTGCTTAACGCCGCGTCTGGCACAGAAAACGCCACATTCATCGGTGTTGCAGATATGGGTTTTAAGATTGCTGCAATGCATACCAATCATAGTATTCCGCTTATTTCCGGTTAAGTTTTCAACAGCGCGATTTACATATGTCCAGTTCATAAACTCGTCTGTGACCGATACCGGTAAAGGTATAGCGTCAAGAATTGAATGATACCAGTGGGCTAATTCTTCGTTCTTTTCACGTTCTTCGTTGAGCTGTTCTATTGATTTGCTTCGTATAATGGCGTTAACCATCATCAGCCCCGCACTGCGTAAAATGCTTATTTCCTCGTCTGTGAAAATCCGCTCGTTTCGGCAGTTGTCAAGGGTTAACATCCCCCAGAACCTTCCGCGCACATAAAGCGGAAGCACTACAACCGACTTTATGTCAATTGCTTCGCAAAACTCACGGAAATCGTCCGACAGCGTGGAAACCGCGCCGTGTATACAGTCGCCGCGCTTGAAAATACCCTCCCACTTGGGGAATTTTTCAAAAGGAATTCCCAGACCGATGGGGATTCCATCTAACTCTTCACCGTATTTACTGAGCCATTCATAACTGTGGATTATAGTTCTCGCATCGTTTTCTTCCGAATTACGCCAAATATGTACGCGGTCTGCATCTATGGCGCATCCGACGAGCTCCATGCTTTCGAGCAGTATTTCTTCAAAGCTATCGTCATTTTTAATAAGCAGAAGGGTTTCAGCCACAAGGTTTACGGTAGTGAGCAGTGCGTCGCGCTCAACGATTGACTTGACTAATGCCTTTTCCTTGCGTAAATCTCTTGTATAAGTAATAACAATATATTTGTTTTTATATCTTACCCGCACTAATGTTAAATCCACTAAAACCGGCGTACCGTCTAAGAGTTGATTCATCCATTCCAAGCGGTAAAAACCTTCGTCCAATGCCTTTTGAACAGCCATATTCTTTTTCTCGAGTGAAGATTTACCGTCTGGCTGAAACTCCGGTGAAAGCTCGTAGTATCTCTCTAAGTACTCCTGCTTGCTTTTCAGTCCGAAGAATTTCACTGCGGTTTGGTTGCAGTCTATATTGTTATATTTACTATCCCAAAAGTTGATACAAAGCGGAGAAGAGTCAATCATCAGCCGCATACGCTCTTCCATTTTGGCGCGCTCTGAGTACATACGTATAAGTATAAAGCTCAAAATCGCCGCCAACGTCATTCCGAGCAGGAGGAGAAACCATTGCATATTTTGCAAATTCTCATAATATGAATCCGTGCGGGTAACAACCCCCATATACCAGCCGTTATAAATCTGTCTGCCGGAGATTATATTTGATTCGCCGGTATAGGTTCTTATTCTTTGTCCGGAAATGCTCTCATCTCTTTGTAACATTGCAAACAGGTTAATATGCTCGGTTCCGAGCTCCGTCAAATGTCTGCCCACGAAATCAGGGTTCGGGTGAGCTATAAAGTTCATGTTACTGTCAAACAGCATCCAATAATTAACACTTTGACTTTGATTTTGGGAAGCAAACTCATAGATTCTGCTCAGCGTTACATTTAGAGCGACAATGGCTATACGGTTGCCGTCCTCATCGTATAAGGCGCGCGCATACGCGAGCACAACCTCACCCGTTATCACGTCTAAATACGGGTCAGTGGTGACGATTTTACCGTTTGCCTCAGTAGCTAATATAAACCAGTCACGTTCCTCGGGGACAAAAGCTCCAGACGCATCTAATTCCGCCCAGTCGGTATCGGGCGCAATCCCGCTGAAACCTGTTCGGCGGGGTAAATCAGGCATTTCATACAAAGCGAAAACACTGAGAAAACCCACAATCTCCGATTCATACCCGTAATTGGTGATATAGGTTATGTATGCATTTAATTCTTCAATGTCAGTATCGTGTGAAATCATTCCGCCTATGCTTTCAGATACGACGCCGAGCATTGTTTCAAGTTCATGCAGATTGGAGTAAAGTCTGGATTCCACATTGGTGAGCATAGAATCGGCTTCACGTTCCAAATGCTCGCGCTCTACATTTCTTGAATACATATAGCTCGAAAAAACCATAACCCCAAAAGCAATAAACACAAACAGCACCTGCACGTAAAGCAGGCGCCCGTCAAGCGCTCTACGAATTAAAGACATATT
>Ga0123356_10007192_pt1 | contig 11140 bp, 7 predicted proteins | sample TergutEmb28metaG_2_FD_92546 | JGI IMG/M metagenome (GOLD analysis project Ga0123356, IMG submission 92546) | Embiratermes neotenicus P3 segment gut microbial communities from Petit-Saut dam, French Guiana - Emb289 P3 | ecosystem: Host-associated > Arthropoda: Insects > Digestive system > Gut ... | reverse complement strand
GAGTTTTCACGCTTCAGCAGACTCCAATATATGGAAATCTAGGCGAGGCACTATGCCGAGCCGAGGGGTGGGATATGCGGGTGCGTAGCGTGGGCAGGGGTATGGTGATGCGTGAACAGTAACGAGAGTGTAAAGCACCCTCGATTTTGATATATCGAGGGTGCTTGGTGATTCAGGGTTTAGTATTTTCCGAAGTCATCCATGCCGGAGGGGTCGTATACGTCGGAATGGGATGATGAGGGAAGGGGTTCTGCGGGTTTTTTTCTTGAGGGGAGGCTTTGTTGTCCGAAGGATTGATTTTTGAGTTTGAATTGTGAGATCAACTCTTCGAGCATTGATGATTGGCTGCTCATTTCTTCCGATGCGGCTGCGGATTGCTCTGCAGTTGCGCTGTTTTGTTGTACGACTTGAGCGACCTGATCGATACCTGTGTTGATTTGTGTTATGCCGAGTGCCTGTTCCTCGGATGATCTTGCGATTTCACCGACGATTTGGCTGCTTTCGTTGATGCCGGATACGATGTCGGAGAGGCTTTCGGCTGTTTCGCCTGCGATTCGTGCACCGAGTTCGGCTTTTTCCATTGAGTTTTGGATGAGGCTGCCGGTGTCTTTTGCTGCTTCGGCACTTTTTTGTGCAAGGTTACGTACTTCTTCGGCGACGACTGCGAAGCCTTTACCGTGTTGTCCTGCGCGTGCGGCTTCGACGGCTGCGTTGAGAGCGAGGATGTTTGTTTGGAATGCGATGTCGTCGATGACTTTGATAACTTTGCTGATGCTTTGGCTGGCTTGGTTTATTTCGTGAACTGCCTGAGTCATGTCGCCCATTTGGGTGCTGCCTCTTTCGGCGTTTTGCATTATTGTGCTTGCAAGTGTGGCTGCGCGTTCTGCCATTGTTGCGTTTTCTTTTGTTTTTTGTGCGATTTCTCCGATGGATGCCGAGAGTTCTTCAACTGATGCGGCTTGTTCGGTCGATCCTTGTGCAAGTGATTGGGCACCGTCTGCGATTTGTTTGGAGCCTGTTGATACTTGGTTGGATGCGGAGTTGATTTCGCCGAACATTGTGTTGAGGTTGTCGAGTGTTTTTTGCATTGAGTTTGCTATGCTGTCTTCTTCGGAGAGTGCATGCACTTCTGTAGTGAGGTCGCCGCCTGCGATTTCGGCAAGGTTTTGTTCGATTTCAACAAGGTGTGCGATGATCCCTTTGAAGCCTCTTGCGCAGTCGCCGAGTTCGTCTTTGCGTGTTGCAAGATCGTCTGTTGTTTTTGTGATCGCTGAGTCGAATGTGAGCTTTCCGCGTGTTCCGATTTGTGAGAAGGCTCCTGCAATGACTGCGAGCGGTTTTGCTATGAGGCCTGAAATATAGAATGTGAGGAATATTGCTATGACTACTGCTGCTACAAGAACTACAATAATAACTGTTAATAATGTTGTGGCCATTGAATCAGATGCTTGATATGAGTCTTGTCCGTAAGTCATCATTTCATCGACGGTGCCTTCAAAGTTTGTGATGATGTCTCCGGCGATACGAACACAGTCGGGAAGCAGTACGGTTTTAATGCGTTCTATCGCTTCGGGGGATGCGTCTTTGGATGCTGTGTGGATGTTGTTTACTACGGGGACAAGTTCGTTTTCATATTTACGCATTGCTTCGTTGAAGAGTCTGAGGGCTTCTTCATGTTCTGTATAGTTTCTGAATGATGAAGCTGCGTCTGTCATGTCGCTGAGGCGTCTTGAAATGTTGGACCAGTTTTGGTCGACTGATGCTTGGTTGTCAACCATTGCCGCCATAACCATTTCACGGACATATACTCTTGCTGATTGGAGGTTTTCTTCAACTTTTCCGAGATACGGCATGGGTGTTGTTATTTGATAATACATATCTTGTTTTGCGCTGTTGATGTTGTTCATGCCAAAGATTCCCAAGACACCGACTACCACCGTCAATATGATGATAATCAAAAAGCTGACAATCAGTTTCATGGATACTTTCATATTTTTCATTGTTTACTACTCCCCTTAATAATGAATTTTTACATTATTTTAAATACCTTCAAGCACTATAACATAAGAAAATGTAAATTACTACATCTAAATTGTTAAAAAACTGTGTCAAATAAACGTTTTGGCGTTGTTTTTGGGAGGTCGGGATGATGGTTTTACGGATAGATAATAAAATTCCGGTCGGTTTTAAATCATTGTTTCACTTTTTACGAGCATGTCTTGCGAAAAACAACAGGGTTTGGTATTCTTTATATATGTTTAAATTGATTTCAAAATCCGCTCGCGCACGGCGCGGTGAATTTGTTACGGCGCACGGGGTTATTGAAACGCCCGTGTTTATGAATGTGGCTACGCAGGGAGCGATAAAGGGTGCTTTGTCGGGGCCGGACCTTGTTGAAGCCGGGTGTGAAACAGCGCTTGCCAATACATATCATTTGCATATTCGTCCGGGTGATGAGCTTATTCGTCGTTTGGGCGGGTTGCATAAGTTTATGGTTTGGGACGGTCCGATTTTGACGGACAGCGGCGGGTTTCAGATTTTTTCATTGGCAAAACTTCGTAAAATAACCGAAGAGGTTGTTACTTTTAATTCACATGTCGACGGACGAAGAATTTTCATGTCGCCTGAGGACAGTATTCGTATACAATATAATTTAGGTTCGGATATTATGATGGCTTTTGATGAATGTGTCGAAATTCCTTCATCTTATGATTATGTTAAGGAGTCTTGCGATCGGACATATCGGTGGTTGGTGAGATGCAAAGATGAATCGGTGAGACTTGCAAGGGATGTTCCGACGTCCGACGGTGTTACCCCCGGTGTTTTGTTCGGGATCAATCAGGGGGCGACGTACGGTGATTTGAGGATCGAGCATATGAAGCGGATCGCAGAGCTTGATTTGCCGGGGTATGCGATCGGGGGGCTTGCGGTTGGTGAGTCGAATCGGGAGATGTATGATACGATCGATATTGTTGAGGAGCATATGCCGGAAGATAAGCCGCGATATTTAATGGGTGTGGGTACTCCTTTAAATATAATTGAAGGGGTTGCACGGGGGATCGATTTCTTTGATTGTGTAATGCCGGCGAGAAACGGAAGACACGGGAAGCTGTATACTTGGAGCGGTGAGGGTTTTATCAATATTAATAATGAACAGTATAAAGATGATCAGAGTCCGATCGATGATATGTGCGGTTGTCATGTATGCAACACGTTTTCTCGTGCATATATCCGACATCTGTTTAAAGCCGGGGAGTTGCTGGCTATGAGGCTTGCTGTGATGCATAATCTTTATTTTTATAATGAACTGATGAAGAAGATAAGAAATGCATTGGATGACGGAACGTTTGATGAATTTAAATCGCGGGAGAAACAGAGATGTTGCTGATAAAGAGATCGGATTCGGATATATTGATAAAGGATGATAGGATCGATCGGGTGTCGAACAATATTTCGGTGACTGAGGATACGCAGATCGTTGATGCTTCGGGGTTGATCGTTGCACCGGGGCTGGTCGATATACATGTGCATTTTCGTGAACCGGGGTTTGAGTATAAAGAAGATATCATGTCCGGTGCGGCTGCGGCTGCGGCGGGCGGTGTGACGACTTGTTGTTGTATGCCGAATACGAAACCTGTTATTGATACTGCCGGTGTTGTTAATTATGTTTTCGAAAGAGCAATGCATGCGCCGATAAATGTATTGCCGATCGGAGCTGTTACGATCGGGCAAAGAGGTGAGCAGCTTACGGATTTTGCGGCTTTGAAAAAAGCGGGAGTCGTTGCATTGTCTGATGACGGGATTCCGATACGAAATGATGATATCATGCGTGAAGCATTACTGCTTGCGGATGCGAATGATATGCTGATCATCAGTCATTGTGAAGAAGAAGAGCCGATGGTTATCAGAGATGTAAAATTGGCTGCAGAAACAAGTGCAAGAGTGCATATTGCTCATGTAAGTACGGCAAGTGCGGTTGAGACAATCCGAAGGGCAAAGGCTGAGGGTGTGAAGGTGACTGCGGAGACTTGTCCGCATTATTTTTCTTTGACCGATGCAGTCGTTGCGAGGAAGGGGACTGATGCGAAAATGAGTCCTCCGCTTCGGACCGAAAGGGATGTTGAGGCGATAATAGAGGGGTTGTGTGACGGGACGATCGATGCGATCGCTACGGATCACGCTCCGCATTCGTGTGCTGAAAAGGCTTTGCCGTTTGATGAAGCACCGAACGGTATTATCGGACTTGAAACAATGCTTTCGGTAACATTGACACATCTGTATCATACGGGGATATTGAGCCTTGAAAGGATCGTTGAACTGATGAGTGCTGAGCCTGCACGGTTATTGGGTTTGAATCTCGGTTTGATCGAGGCGGGCGGTGCTGCCGATATCATTATATTCGATCCGGATGAAGAGTATATGATCGAACCTGATTTATTTTTTTCAAAAGCAAGAAATACACCTTACGGCGGTATGATGCTGAAAGGGAAAATCAAAATGACGATTTGTAACGGAAATTTCGTGTTTAAAGATGAATCTTTCATGTAAATCGTTACAGATACATTATATTAAAGGCAGCCATATTACTTAAATATAGTTTTTGTTTACAAGGAGGCGCGGTTATGTCATTTATGAGGTTGCAAGAGAAGATCAATGAATTTAAAAATCCTTCGGCGGTCGGTCTTGATCCGGATTTGGCGCATGTTCCGCCGGAGATTTTGAAAAAACATTTTAAAGAACTCGGAGAGACTTTGGAAGCGGCCTCGCTTGCGGTTCTTGAATTTAATGCAGGTTTGATCGATGCGTTGTGTGATATTGTTCCTGCAGTCAAGCCGCAGTCTGCTTTTTATGAAGCTCTGGGTCCTTACGGAATTTTGGCCCTGAGTAAAACTATCGATTATGCAAGATCGCAGGGTATGTACGTGATCCTGGACGGTAAACGCAATGATATCGGTTCTACGGCAACGGCGTACAGTTCGGCTTATCTCGGAACAACGAAGGTTGGTGAGACCGAACATATCCCGTTTTATACCGATGCTTTGACGATCAATGCTTATCTCGGGTCGGACGGTATCAAGCCGTTTATTGAAAATGCGGTGAAGTATGACAGAGCGATGTTTGCTTTGGTCAAAACTTCAAATCCTTCGGCAGGGGAGTTACAGGACAAAAAAATCGGTGACGATACCGTTTATACAACGGTCGGTGATTTGGTTGAATCGATTTCTCTCGATACAATAAATAAATTCGGTTATACATGTGTCGGCGCGGTCACCGGTGCAACGTATCCGCAAGAAATTGATTTTTTGCGTAAACGGTTAAAACATACATTCTTCCTTGTTCCGGGTTATGGTGCACAAGGCGGAAGTGCTGCAGATACGGCATTTGCATTTGATGAACACGGTCACGGTGCTGTTGTAAATTCATCACGCGGTATTATTGCGGCATGGAAAAAACGCGGAGGTGACTATGCAACCGCCGCGCGTGAAGAAGCTGTTTTAATGAGAGATGAACTTCGCAAAGTGTTGAAAAATTAAACGTTTAAGCTTCTATAATTCCTGACATCATTGTTGTTTCCGTGCCTTTTTTTGCCCATTCTTTTGCGATTTTGTTGAGGCCGAGGGAGTCGCTTGACATGTGGCCGGCGATTATTACGTTGCCGATGTTTTGTTCTTTAAGTTCTTTGGCGTCTTTTTCGGGGATGTGCATCATTACGAGAGTGCCGACTCCTGCTTCGAGATATGCTTTCAGGATTTTGGAACCCGGACCCGTTAAACCTGACATGAGGACGTAGATTTTTCCTGCGTAGCTGTCTTTGGAACCGACGCGTATGACGGGTTTTCTTGTTGAGTTTTTGTATTCATCGATTTCTTCCAATGCTTCAACAACATCCTGCACTTTGGTGTCCGGTTTGTTTTTGAATTTTTTATCCAAATGTTTTTGCACAATTGCTTCGCCTATGATATCAGCCGGTGTGTGCAGGCTGAGAAACGGCATGTTAAGGAGTTTTGCGGCGCTTTCGGAGCGTCTTGAGTTTGATACGTGTTGGCCGTAGCTCAGTTCATTTTTTCGTTCTTCCATGAGTTTTTGGCTTTTGTTTTTCGGTACTCCGAGTGCTTCGAGTTTTTGATAATGATCGTGGAGCACGTCGAGCATTTCGGTGCTTGTATTTCTGGGATGATGGCTGACGACACAGTCGTAACCGAGTTGTTTTGCGAGCATAAGTTCTGCGGTGTCCATATCGACGCCCATGAGCACTTTTTTTATGTTTTTTCCTTCAACGATTATTCCGCAGTCGGCGGGCATTTCATCAAGTCCGGCAGTTTTGAGAGCGATGTCCATCATTTCTTTTGTTGTCATTAAAAATTCCTCAGGCTTTCATTTAAATTAGTCAACAGAGCTTGGAGTTTTGTGAGTTTGTCGCGTTCTGCACGAATCACCGGTTCGGGTGCTTTTGAAGTGAAGTTTTCGTTGGAGAGTTTTTGCTTAATTTTTTGGATTTCGGAATTTGCTTTTGTTATTTCTTTATCGATGCGTTCTTTTTCTTTTTCGATGTCGACGAGGTCTGCAAGGGGCATAAAAAGTCTTGCATCATTTGTTACGACTGTTATGAGGGATGTGAGATCATCGGGAGGTGTGTTTGTTATTATAAGGTTGTTTGCGTAAGCGAGTCTTCCTATATAGGGGCGTCCGGTTTCGAAGATATCAGGTTTGTCGGTGACGATCGTGAGGTTTGATTTTTTGGATGGCGGGACATTCATTTCCGAACGTCTTGAACGCACGGCTTGTATGGCGGCCATGATCGATTCAAAGTCTGATTCTTCTTTCGGGAAGTGCAGTTCACTTGTGAATTTTGTGTATGAACGGATCATAAGAGGGTCGGAGGATGGTTGAAGTGATGTGAGTGATTGGTAAATTTCTTCGGTTATGAAGGGCATGAAGGGGTGAAGCAGGGTGAGGATCTCCGTCAGAATGTAAAGCAGGATGTGTTGTGCATTTTTTGCGCTTTCAGGGTCGTTTGCTTCATTTTGGATGCGGGGTTTTGTGAGTTCGATGTACCAATCGCAGTAAGTATCCCAAATAAAATCATAGATTTTTGCGGCTGCGACCCCCAACTCGTATTTGTCGATATTTTCACAAACTTCACCTGCGAGGGTGTTGAGTTTTGAAAGGATCCATTTGTCTTCAAGCTCGAGTTTTTGCGGCAGTTTGTTTTCCGTGATCGTAAGGTTCATCATTACGAAGCGACTTGCGTTCCAGATTTTGTTTGCGAAGTTTCGCATTGCTTCGCATTTTTCGGGGTAGAATCGCATATCGTTGCCGGGGGAGTTGCCGGTCACTATATTGAAGCGAAGGGCATCGGCTCCGTATGTTTCTATTACATCCATCGGGTCGACTCCGTTGCCGAGGGATTTGCTCATGATGCGACCGAGGTCGTCGCGAATCATTCCGTGGATGAAGACGGTATGAAACGGAGCTTCCTTCATAAACTCCATTCCGGAAAATATCATTCTGGCGACCCAGAAGAAAATGATGTCATATCCGGTGACGAGGACATCGGTCGGATAGAAAAATTCAAGGTCTTCTGTTTTTTCGGGCCAGCCGAGCGTTGAAAAAGGCCACAGCGCTGATGAAAACCATGTGTCGAGCACGTCTTCGTCACGGATTATATCGGGTGAACCGCATTTTTCGCATTTATAGGGATCGTTGCGACTTACCGTTATGTGATCGCATTTACAATACCATGCAGGTATGCGGTGTCCCCACCAGAGTTGGCGGGAGATGCACCAATCACGGACGTTTTCCATCCAGTGTGTGTAGATTTTTGAAAAACGGTCGGGGACAAATCTGATCGTTTCGTTGTTGACGACTTCGACAGCTTCGGATGCGAGGGGCTTCATTTTTACGAACCATTGTTCGGATGCGAGGGGTTCGACGACTGTTGTGCATCTGTGGCATGTGCCGATGTTCATTTTGTGCGGTTCGGTTTTTTCGAGGAGTCCGAGGTCTTCGAGGTCTTTGAGGACTTCGCGACGTGCTTCGTAACGGTCGAGTCCGTTGTATTTTCCGCTGTTGATTATTTTTGCATCTTCGTCTATGACGAGGATTTGTGCCAAATCGTGTCGATTGCCGATCTCGAAGTCGTTGGGGTCGTGACAGGGGGTCACTTTTACGCAACCTGTTCCGAACTCGGGGTCGACGAAGTCGTCGGGGACGATCGGTATTTCGCGATCCATGAGCGGGAGGAGTGCGGTTTTTCCGAGGAGGTGTTTGTATCTTTTGTCGTCCGGATGAATTGCGACGCCGGTGTCTCCGAGCATAGTTTCGGGTCGTGTCGTTGCAACGACAAGAAATTCGGATGTTCCGGTTACCGGGTATTTTATATAGTAAAGCGAACTGTCGCGTTCTTCATGTTCGACTTCGGCATCGGAAAGTGCGGTCGTGCATTTCGGACACCAATTAATAATGCGCTTACCTTTATATATAAGATCCTTTTCATATAAAAGGACAAATACTTCTCTGACAGCTTTTGAGCATCCTTCGTCCATTGTGAAGCGCTCGCGTGTCCAATCACAAGAACTTCCGAGCTTTTTGAGCTGCTCTACGATGCGGTTACCGTACATGTTTTTCCAATCCCAGACGCGTTCGAGGAATTTTTCGCGTCCGAGGTCATAACGGGTCAGGTTTTCATTGGTACGAAGTTCACTTTCGACTCTGACCTGTGTTGCGATCCCTGCATGATCGGTGCCGGGTACCCACAATGCGGCGAACCCCTGCATTCGCTTGAATCGAATGAGGATGTCCTGAAGAGTGTTATCGAAAGCGTGTCCCAAATGGAGCTGTCCCGTGACATTGGGCGGGGGGATCACTATCGTGAAGGGTTTTTTGTTTTTGTCGATAACTCCGGTGAAATATCCGCCGTCTTCCCATATTTTATAAATCTTGTCTTCAACTTTTTTAGGGTCATATACTTTTTCAAGCTCGCGCATGGTTTGTTTCTCCTGACAATAAAAATACTGACTTATACTATCATAAACATGTTTGTTGTTCAATAATCAGAATGTATTTTCAATAAACTTAAAAATTTCTTAAAAAAGTCCTAAAGTTAGTCATAAAACGTGCGATAAGATTATCAGAAGGGAAATCTTCAGTCATTAAAACTCAAAAGGGAACGCACGCCCCGGTAGAGTTAATGAAATAAAAAAATAAACAATATGGGTGCGGAGTAAGGATACTCCCACTGTCTCAACAAAATGAGGCGCCAAAAAGAAAGGAATCAAAATCATGCGTATCAACAACAATGTAACAGCTATCAACTCACACAGACAGTACGGAATCAACAACGGCAACATCGGCAAAAACGTCGAAAAACTCAGCTCAGGTTTCAGAGTAAACCGTGCGGCAGACGATGCAGCAGGACTCGCGATCTCAGAAAAAATGCGTACACAAATCCGCGGTCTCAACATGGCATCGAAAAACTCGCAAGACGGCATCTCTCTCGTACAAACAGCAGAAGGTGCAATGCAAACAGCACACAGCATCATGCAAAGAATGCGTGAACTTGCAGTCCAATCTGCAAACGGAACAAACGAAGACTTCGACCGCAGTGCACTTAACTTAGAGTTCGTTCAACTCGATAAAGAACTCACTCAAATTGAAGATACAGTTAAGTTTAACAACATGTCGATCTTCGGCAGAGGGTTCACGGTTCAATCAGGTGCCAACACAGGCGACGTAACAGGATTTTCAGTAGGCAGAATCGGAGACGTCGATACAACGATCCATACACAAGCATTAGCATCAGCTGCAATTGCTATATTGGATGGTAAAATCAACTCCCTGTCAACAAACCGTGCAGAGCTCGGTGCTATCCAAAACCGTCTTGAGTTCAAAATCCAAAACCTCGACAACTCAGCCGAAAACCTGCAAGCTGCAGAAAGTCGTATAAGAGACGTCGACATGGCGAAGATGATGACAGAGTTCACTAAAAACAACATCCTCTTCCAAGCATCTACCGCAATGTTAGCTCAGGCAAACGCATTACCGCAAGGTGTTTTACAGCTCTTAGGCTAAGTTTCGCCGCTTCATAACGGCGGTTAGTCGGAGCAAGAAACCGAGGTTACTGCCGTGGTATCGGCAAAGTGAATCAAGATTCACTCAGAAACAAGTTTTAAGTGCGTGCGAACAGCCCGGATCGATAAGGTTCGGGCTGTTAATTTGCCCGATAAATATGTTCAGAAAAAATAATTAAAATATTTTTGAAAAAACGCTAAAGTTTATTTTAAATATACCGATATATGATTACAGTAAGCGAAATATTGTTCCAACGCAAGGATGTGTTGTGTCAAAAATAACAAGGTGGTTTATACGTTCTTTTTGTACATGACATGTCTCGGAAATAAATTCGAGACCGGTTTGCGTGAAAAATATTTCAAAAAAGACTAAAGTTATTTTCAAAAGTTACGATAACATATAACAGTAAACTATTCATTGGGAATAATAAAAAACTATCCGGTGAACAGCAAGTAAAAATCAATGATAAACAAATGTAATTATCAAAGTTAATTTAATACAAAGACGCAAGGACGCGTTAAAAGCGAAGTACTCTTTACAGAGCGCACTTCACATGACAAAGCAGTAAAACCGACGGATTGGTATGCTTCTGTATAACGCGTTTCGGATGTCAATTCGAGACCATTCGGCGTTGGTAAAAACAACCGGTAAAAGTGAATGAATTTTGGGTGTAGGGCTATGAACCTATTTACCGGTGCATCATAAAAATGTCGATCAGCTTGATCACAGGAAATTGTCATTCATCTCAAAAGGGTGCGCGCCCCGGAAGAGATTTAAATGAAAAGTCTCGCAAGCGAGACAAAGAAGCAGTAAACAAATTAAATTATGGATGAGAGGGAAGGATTCCTCCCATCGTCTCTAATAAAGAGACACGAAAAGAAAGGAAGCATATCATGCGTATCAACAACAATGTAACAGCTATCAACTCACACAGACAGTACGGAATCAACAACGGTAACATCGGCAAAAACGTCGAAAAACTCAGCTCAGGTTTCAGAGTAAACCGTGCAGGCGATGACGCAGCAGGACTTGCGATTTCAGAAAAAATGCGCACACAAATCCGCGGTCT
>Ga0123356_10007191_pt1 | contig 11140 bp, 6 predicted proteins | sample TergutEmb28metaG_2_FD_92546 | JGI IMG/M metagenome (GOLD analysis project Ga0123356, IMG submission 92546) | Embiratermes neotenicus P3 segment gut microbial communities from Petit-Saut dam, French Guiana - Emb289 P3 | ecosystem: Host-associated > Arthropoda: Insects > Digestive system > Gut ... | reverse complement strand
CAGATGAACCTCAGGGCATCCGATCAGTTTGGGCTTCATTACGTAAGACTGCCACTCACCCAGAGTGCCACTATTGTCCATGGGAATGCCCTGAGGCTTGACTGGGAGGATATTGTTCCTAAACGGGAGCTGAGCTATATACTGGGTAATCCGCCGTTCAATGGGGCGCGTTGGATGAGTGCGACACAGAAAGAAGATGTGCTTCAAGTTTTTGAAAATCAGAAAGGCGTTGGCAATCTTGACTATGTAACAGCTTGGTATAAGAAAGCCAGCAGCATGATGAGCGGAACAACAATACGAGCAGCTTTCGTATCCACTAACTCCATCGCTCAAGGCGAACAACCAACGATTCTATGGAAACCTCTGTTTGAACAGGGTGTTTCCATCAACTTTGGTGTACCCACATTCAAATGGAGTAACGAAGCCAAGGGAAAAGCAGCTGTTCATTGTGTGATTGTTGGCTTTAGCTATCAAAATACCGAACCGCATATCAATCCATATTTACTTGAAGCACCCGCGGTATTCATTGAGCGCAGGATTAATCCTTTGTGTGATGTACCGCCAATGGTATTTGGAAACATGCCAAATGATGGTGGGCATTTGATTATTGAACGAGAGGATTATGCCGATTTCATTGCTCGAGAACCAAATGCTACAAAGTTCATCCGCAGGTTTTCCATGGGCGAGGAATTCATCAATAACATCCCAAGGTATTGTTTGTGGTTAAAAGGAGTGGTTCCGGGTGAACTGAGAAAGATGCCACTTGTTTTGGAGCGTATTGAGAAATGTCGCCAAACTAGGGCGCAAAGCAAACGCGAGGCTACTCGGAGACTTGCTGATTTCCCCATGCTATTTGGGGAGATTAGGCAGCCAGATACTGACTATATTGCATTTCCCAAGGTATCCTCTGAGCGCAGGAAGTATGTCCCAGTGGGCTTCTTGAGCAGTAGTGTTATCGCAGGGGACAAATTGTTCACAATTCCCAACGCAACCCTTTACCATTTTGGCATATTAACGTCTGGTGTCCATATGGCATGGATGAGAGCAGTTTGTGGGCGGCTGAAAAGCGATTATAGCTATTCAAATACAATTGTCTATAACAATTTCCCTTGGCCAGATGTAAGCGAAGCACAACAAGCGGACATTGGGAAATTGGCACAAGCCATACTTGATGCACGACAGATATATCCAGAAAGCAGTCTGGCTGATCTTTACGATCCGCTGTCCATGCCACCTGAATTGTCAAAAGCCCATCAAAACCTTGACCGGGTGGTAATGAAACTGTATGGCTTTGACCCCAAGACCACAGAGGTAGAGGTTGTTGCGGCTTTGATGGAGAGATATCAGGGGTTGCTATAGTCGAAAGGCAATGTTCTACATGTTGCGCAAAATGAAAGGGCGCCCATTGCGACCCTTTGATTGACACAAACATTCAGATATTGCTAGTATCTGAGCGTTTGTATTCTCGATCTCAAGGGGGACAAAATGGCCTCAACCGCAGAAGAACTCCGCCTTAATACTATCCGCTTCCTAGCAGTAGATGCCATTGAGAAAGCGAAATCCGGTCATCCCGGTGCCCCCATGGGAGCAGCTGGTATAGCCTATACCCTCTGGGACCGATTTTTGCGGCACAATCCCGCTAACCCCAAATGGTCCAATCGTGACCGCTTCGTACTATCGGCAGGGCATGCCTCAATGCTACTTTATGCCCTACTCTATCTCACCGGCTACGACCTTTCACTGGATGACATCAAGAATTTCCGCCAGTGGGAAAGCAAGACGCCGGGGCATCCAGAACGAGGCGTAACACCAGGGGTTGAGACATCCACTGGTCCATTGGGGCAGGGATTTGGGGAAAGCATAGGCTTTGCCATGGCCGAGGCTTTTCTGTCCGCCCGCTACAACCGCCCGGGATTTAATGTCATTGATCATTACACCTACACCATTTGCTCGGATGGCGACCTTATGGAGGGTATTTCTGCCGAAGCAGCCTCTCTTGCTGGACACCTAAAACTGGGTAAGCTCATCTGTCTTTACGATGATAATCAAATCTCCATTGAAGGATCAACCAGTATCACCTTCACCGAGGACGTGTCTGGCAGATTCCGTGCTTACGGATGGCAGGTAATCGGACCGGTTGATGGGCTTGACCTTGAGACTATGGACGCCGCCATCCGTGAGGCGCGTGCCGAGACCAACCGCCCCAGTCTCATTATTTGCCGAACTACCTTGGGCTACGGAAGCCCACGCAAGGGCGGCACAAGCTCCGCCCATGGCGAGCCGCTGGGAGCGGAGGAAACCATTGCAACCAAACAAAACCTCGGCTGGGAACACCTTGAACCTTTTATCGTACCCCCTGAGGTCTTGGATTATTTCCGTCAGGCACTTGTCCGCGGTGAGCGCGATGAAAAAGAGTGGGAAGACCTTTGGAAACGCTACGGTTTAGCCTTCCCGGATGAGTCCAAGGAGTTAAAGGCCCTCTTAAATAACGACTTACCGGATGACTGGGACACGGGGCTGGCTGAGTTATTCCAAGGCACTACCACCCCGCTTGCCACCCGCGATGCCTCCGGCAAGGTTCTAAATGCCATCGCAGCCAAAATCCCCACCCTTATCGGGGGATCGGCCGACCTTGCCCCCTCCACCAAGACTATTATCAACGGCGGGGGCGACTTTGGGGCAGATAACTACGCTGGGCGAAACCTCCGTTTTGGAATACGCGAGCACGCTATGGGCTGCATCCTAAATGGCATGTCTAAGCATGGCGGAATAATCCCTTACGGAGCAACGTTCTTTGTATTCTGCGACTACATGCGTCCCGCGGTGCGCATGGCTGCTATTACCGAGCAGCGTGCGATCTTTATCTACACCCATGACTCCATCGGGGTGGGAGAGGACGGACCAACCCACCAACCTATTGAGCACTTGGCCGGACTTAGAGCTATGCCAAGGTTGTGTGTCATCCGCCCAGCAGATGCCACCGAGACAGCTGAGGCTTGGCGGGTCGCCATAAACAACAAGAGGCAACCAACGGTTCTTGTTCTGTCACGACAAGCCTTGCCTATTCTTGAGCGCAATCAATTCGCTTCAGCCGGTGACCTAAAGCGCGGCGGCTACATTGTGTGGGAAGAATCAGGAGACCCCGACGTAATACTTATTGGCACAGGTTCCGAGGTACATGTCGCCTTGGAAGCAGGGCTTCTGCTTAAGGAGAGGGGAATAAAAGCACGGGTTGTATCGTTGCCATCGTGGGACCTGTTCCAAGCGCAGTCGCAAGAATACCGCGATCGCATACTACCCCCCGATCTGAAAGCACGGGTTTCTATTGAAGCGGGATCCACCCTCGGCTGGGAGCGTTGGGTTGGCGATGCCGGAAAAGCCATGGGCCTAGATCATTTCGGGGCCTCCGCCCCAAGCAAAGTGCTATACGAGAAGTTCGGGCTAACAGCAGAAAGAATGGCCCAAGCGGCAGAGGACGCACTAAAAAAGGCGACTTAGCCGTAGCCTAGATGGCCCTAAGTTGTTTTGCTATGCCGTGGTGCTCGGCGAGTCCTGCCCCAAAGGTACGAATATCTTTCCTCAGGAGTCCACAAGAACCAGTTGACCCTGCCGGATAACCTATTCCTCGTCTTCGCCCCATGATGGGGGGCATACATTAGACCTAATACCAAGCCCACCGCTAAACCTGCAGCTAGACCCAAGACGGATGCTTTGCCATTCACATACATTGTCTTCCCCTCATGGCGAGTTGCTATCTGATTATAACACACTTATACTATTATTAAAGAAAGGCTACTAGCTGGCTGGTATTACTCCTTGTTTGCCATTTCTTATTTAGTGTTATACTGAGGCTAATTCTTTTCAGGACCGGGAGATGAAAAACAAAGACCTGCTATCTATCAGCGACCTCACCAGTATTGACATCCACTTATTACTGGCCGATGCCGTAGAGTTACGCGCCGATGGCTGGGTGGGTGCCTTGGCTGGCAAAACGCTGGCCCTCCTGTTTGAAAAGCCATCGCTACGTACCAGGGTAAGCTTTGAGTTGGCCATGAAGCAACTTGGCGGCACGTGCGTTTATCTCTCCCCCGCCGAGGTGGGACTGGGTAAGCGCGAGTCAGTCAAAGACGTCGCCGGTGTGCTTGCCCGCTACGCCGATGTCCTCGCTGTACGTACTTTTGCCCAGGAAACACTACTGGAGATTGCCCGTTATGCCGATGTGCCAGTCATCAATGCCCTCTCAGATTTTGAACACCCATGTCAGGCCTTAGCCGACCTGCTTACTATCTTTGACCACAAGGAAGCCCTTAGGGGCATCCGGCTGGCCTATGTGGGAGACGGCAATAACGTTGCGCGTAGCCTCCTGCTTGCCGGGGCCTTGGTTGGTATGGACCTGCGCTTGGCCACTCCTGAGTGCTATGCCCTTGACGAAAAGACTATTGAACTCGCCAAAGAGTATGCCCAAGAAAGCGGGGCAGCTATTATGACCACAACCGACCCCATCTTGGCTGTAAAAGAAGCCGATGTAGTCTATACCGATACATGGGTGAGTATGGGCCAAGAAGAGGAAGGCAACCAACGCGCCCAGTCTTTCGCCGGTTTCCAAGTAACTCGCGCCCTCATGGCCGAGGCCGCTACAGGGGCTATCTTTATGCATTGCCTGCCCGCCCACCGCGGCTCCGAGGTCGCATCAGAGGTTATTGATAGCCCGGCCTCAGTAGTACTCGATCAAGCTGAAAATCGCCTCCACGCACAGAAGGCTGTGCTGGCCCAGATGTTAGGGGGCGCTGAGGTTGCTAGCCAACGTTAGGGTGTGGCAACCAATACTAAAGGCCGCCAACTTGTCATTGTGATATTTACCCCACAAATGACTGTTTAAGGCCAGATAATGCAGGTTTTCTGACTATGACACCTAATGTAAACCCAGAGATGACCCCAGCCAACCCAACTATTGGTCGCAAGCCAGTTGTGGCTATTGTAGGTTGCCAAAACGTCGGCAAGTCCACCCTCATCAATCGTCTTACCGGACAGCGCTTGGCCATCGTCGAGGACCTACCGGGCACAACCCGCGATCGCCTCAAAGTCGAGGCAGAAATCTTGGGCCGGGAGTTTACCCTGATTGACACTGGTGGATTAGAGCTTGCCCCTCAAGCCACTTTGGCTCAGGAAATCAACCGCCAGGTAGCACAGGCAATTGCTGAGGCGGATGTCATCATCTTCGTTGTGGATGCCCAATCCGGATTACTTCCTATCGACACCGAGATGGCCACCTTGCTTAGGCCAGCCAAGAAACCCATCCTGCTCGTTGCCAACAAGGCCGATACCGCCAAGTTCGCCCAGAACGCTGCCGAGTTTTATCGTTTGGGCCTTGGCGACCCCATTGCCATCAGTGCTTACCACGGGCGCGGCGTAAGTGACCTGCAAGATGCCATAATTGCCGTCCTCCCCGAGGCCCCCACTGTCACAATTAAGGCCCAGAATATCCCCCAGCTCGCAATTGTCGGCCGGCCCAATGTGGGTAAGTCCGCCCTGCTCAACGCCTTGCTTGGCGAGGAGAGGGTTGTTGTTAGCCCCATACCCGGTACTACCCGCGATGCCATAGACACCCGTCTTGACTTTGCTGGGCGACCAATAGTACTCATTGACACCGCCGGAATTAAGAAACGCGGAAGAATAGGTGGCGGCGTTGACCGCTACAGCGCTGAGCGAAGCCTTAGGGCTATTGCCCGCGCCGATGTCGCTTTACTTGTGCTGGATGCCACTGAGCCGGTCACTGAACAGGATTTGCATATCGCCGGCTTTGTCCAGCAAGCCTACAAGGGAGCTGTCATCGTAATCAACAAACAAGATTTGGTACCTGAACTGCAAAAAGAAGAGCTGACCAAATTCATACGTAGCCGGCTTAAATTCTTCAGCCACTCCCCTATCGTCTATACCTCTGCCGCCACCGGCGATGGGGTGGCGGAGGTTATCCCACCAGCGCTTGAGGTTTTTGCACAACGCCACCAACGCATACCGACCGCCGAGCTAAACAGTATTATCAGCCAGGCAACGGCCCGCCACATGCCACCAACCAAAAGGGGGCGTGTCCTTAAGTTCCTATACGTTACCCAAGCCGAGGTTAACCCACCAACATTCGTTTTCTTTGTTAACGATGCCACCATAGCCCATTTTTCCTACCAGCGCTTTTTGGAAAACTCCCTTAGACAACGCTTCGGTTTTCAGGGAACACCCCTCAAGTTTGTTTTCAAAAGTCGGGGCGGCAAGTAGATGCTTGTTAAACTTCTCCTGCTAACTATTGCTGGCTATCTACTGGGTTCTGTTCCTTTCGGGCTTATTATCGGTCGCATTAAGGCTAAAGTAGATATCCGCGACTATGGTAGCGGGCGCACCGGTAGCACCAACGTCCTCCGCACCTTAGGTCGAGGTGCTTTCCTTGCCGTTGCCACCTTAGATGTACTTAAGGGAACTATCGCCGTCCTGTTGGCAGGGCTCATTTATGGAGAGGGTTACCTCTCCATAGGGCTCTACCACCTTGGGCGACCAGGGGCCGTTACCATTGTTGCCCTAGCCACTGTGGCCGGGCATATCTGGCCCGTATTCGCCCGCTTCAAGGGGGGGCGGGGGGTTGGCACCTATATTGGCACTATGTTCGCCATTTGCCCAGCAGCTGCCCTCTTTGGCGGCGAGATCCTTATCATCGCCGCCGGACTGTCTGGCTTTGCCTCCCTCGGCAGTCTGACCGGGATCGTTGGGACCTTTACCCTACTCATCCCTCTAACTTTTTTATACGGTTCACCATTGGAATACCTCATATACGCCGTAGTTTCCGTCATCCTCATCGCCCTTATCCATCGCGACAACATTGTGCGTCTCCTCAATGGTCAAGAGCGCAAACTTAACCAAAAATCAGAAGCTCGCTCGGGCAGCCCAGCCTAACGACAGACTAAGCATATGGCCAAAATAGGGGTTATCGGCACAACTTCTTGGGGTATTACCCTCGCTGTACTACTCGCCCGTAATAAATACGATGTTAAGCTTTGGGCACGTAGCGAAAGCGAAGCTCAGGCCTTGCGCATCAAGGGACCGTCCGCACCCGCCCTAGATGGTATAGCCTTCCCTCCCAACCTTAGTGTTACCAGTTCGCTGCAAGACGCCTTACTGCTTACGTCAGCGGTTATTGTGGCAGTACCCTCACAGACCATGCGCCAAAACGTCCGCCTCTTCAAAGACCACCTCAAATCATTCCGCTTAATCGTGAGCGCCTCCAAGGGGCTGGAGATCGGTTCCAATAAGCGTATGTCGCAGGTTATTGCGGATGAGATAGACCCCGCCTATCACAAAAATATATGCGTATTATCCGGGCCCAACCTAGCCCGGGAGATTGCCCAAGGATTACCTGCGGCCGCCGTGGTGACAGCAACCAGTGAGGATATTGCCCGCAAGGCCCAGAAACTCCTCACAACCCCCAAATTTACCGTCTATACCAACCATGACATGGTCGGCGTAGAACTCGGTGGCACCCTCAAAAACATCATCGCCTTGGGAGCTGGCATGATCGATGGTTTGGGTTATGGTGACAATGCCAAAGCCGCCTTTATTACACGAGGTTTGACTGAGATGGCCGCTTTTGGAGTGGCGTTGGGGGCCAACCCCCTGACTATATCAGGATTGGCCGGACTTGGCGACCTTATCGCCACCTGTGCATCTTCTCTATCCCGCAACCACTATGTGGGAACAGAGTTGGCCCGGGGCAAAAAACTTGGCGATATCACCAAAGATATGAAAGAGGTGGCCGAGGGTGTAACCACAACCGCCGCCGTCTGGGATCAAGCCCGCAAACTCAGCCTCGAGATGCCTATTACTCAACATATCTATAAAGTCCTCAACGGCAAGGCGACAGCACAAGACGCCATCACCGAGGTTCTCGGGGCTTCCTATAAACATGAATTGGCGGGCAAACGCTGGAAGCTTTTCTCTTTTCTGGGAAAGAAAGGGTCCTAAACGAGGAGCGACCTGCCCGACCACCCTTGTGCCTCAATCGGGAGAAATAACACACCCGAATTTCTTTGTTCCTGCCCTGTCGTCCGCCGCCATAGCTTGGGGCATTACGTTTGTTCCTGGCAGAAATTACCATTTATCCATATGGCATTAGCTATTATCATTTTGGTTTTATGGCCGACAGAGACCCCTCTCCATTCCAGTTGTTTATGATTTTTGGGGCAAAACTTTACAGGTTGCGATATAATTAGGCAGTATTGAAAACTGAAACTTGAGAGAAGCTATGAGTAAAAAAACGTCCCCCAAAAGCCGTGCCCGAAGCAACCGAAGCAGGGTTAATATGGGCTCAAAAAAGGTTAGTGCCGTCCAGAAGAACCCTAACCCTGTATGGCGTATCCTCAAATGGGTTCTCCGTATCTTGCTTTTCGCCGCCTTGCTGACCCTGCTTATCTGGCAATGGCCAAATATTACCCGCTTTATCAGTAATCTAGTCTTGGGCATATACGAATTTCTGGGCTGGGGTTTAATCCTCATCCTCTTGACAATAATACTCATCCTCGTTGTGGCCTTTCGTGGGCGTCTAGTTGCCTTTGCCCGACACTACAAGCTCTACCTGTGGCACGTCCTTGTGGGTGCCGCCGCCCTGTTTGCAGCTATCTGGGGCATCTTGGCTTTCTTTTCTCTTGGCGGCGACGTTGGCATGGCCATTATCTCGTCAAACTCTACAGTGGGTCTCCTGCGCGTTATCGGCCTCATACTAGTGGGTATAATCCTTATAGCCCCCGGCGTCTGCTTCCGAGCCATTCGAGGATTTTTCCGATTCCTTGCCGGGCTATTCCGCCCAGCACCACGTCCCGCTGACGCCCCGGCATCACCCTATATGCCCAAGCGCGTCACAACAACACCAGCCACTGTCCCCCCAGTTACACCCAAACCCCACACAGGAGGGGTCATTACCGGGTCTACACCCGCTGAAAAGAGTTCATGGTTTCCGTCATTCAAAAAAGGCTCCTCCTCCGAGAGTAGTACAAAGTCTCCCTATGGGGATAGTTCTACAACGTCAACTAATACCCCGGTTTATAAAGAGGTCTTTCCAGTAAGGAACCAGAGCCCAATGACACCAACCCGTTCCGAGACATCGTCTGGGGATAGCCCGAAGTCTCCCTATGGGGATAGTTCTACAACGCGTCCTGAGAATAGCCAGGTAGCATTAGACGTCTGGAAGAGATACAGCGAAAACACAGCGCTTACTATTGCAGACGGCTGGAATATGCCACCGATTGATATCCTTGACCAAACCCGGGAAACAGAGTTTAGTGATGCCGACAACACCCAACGCGCTCAGGCTATCGAAGAAGCCTTGGCAAGTTACGGTGTGGCGGGCAAGGTAGTACAGATTAACGTCGGCCCCACCGTAACCCAGTTCGGTATTGAGCCCGGCTGGGACATCAAAACCAAGCGCGTAGTCGAGAAGGACAAGGATGGCAATACCATCGTCCGTGATGAAGAAGTTGCTCGCATCCGCGTCAAGGTCGAGCGTATCACCTCGTTGGCCAACGATCTGGCCCTCGCCCTTGCCGCCCCCACTATCCGTATTGAGGCCCCTGTGCCTGGTAAACCTATCGTAGGTGTTGAGGTTCCCAATCGGGTCTACTCCACCGTCAGCCTGAGAAGTGTCATTGAGACCAGCGCCTTCCAGAAGATACTATCCAAATCCAAACTCGCCATGGCCCTCGGCAAGGGGGCTGGCGGAGAGGCCGTATCTGCCGATCTGGCTAAAATGCCCCATCTGCTTATAGCCGGGGCAACCGGCTCGGGCAAAACGGTGTGTCTAAATGCCGTTATTTGCTGTATCCTCATGAACAGTAGCCCTTACGATACCAAGCTCGTCCTCATTGACCCCAAACGCGTTGAGCTTACGCCCTTTAATTCCCTACCCCATCTTGCCGCACCGGTCATCGTCGATACCGACAAGGCCTTGGCGGCTATGCGTTGGTTAAACGTCGAAATGGACAACCGCTATAAAAAGCTTGCCAGCGTCGGGATGCGAAATATCGAGGGCTTTAACCACGGCAAGACAGGTGCCGAGAAGATGCCAAATCTGGTATTGGTTATCGATGAGCTTGCCGATCTTATGATGGCTGGCTTCGACGAAGTAGAGCACATCCTCTGTCGCCTAGCCCAACTCGCCCGCGCTGTTGGTATCCACCTAGTTGTGGCCACCCAACGACCGTCGGTTGATGTCATCACCGGCCTCATTAAGGCTAATTTCCCCACCCGCATTAGCTTCGCCGTAACCTCGCAGGTAGACTCACGTACTGTTCTCGACACCGTAGGTGCCGAAAAGCTCTTGGGACACGGTGATATGCTGTTTGCCCCCACCGACGCCGCCAAGCCCAAGCGCCTGCAGGGCTGCTACGTATCCGACCCGGAAGTAGAACGACTGGTTTATTTCTGGAATAGTCAGAAGCGCGATGATGCCATGCTGATCAGGATGGAGGATATCATTGCCTTGAGCGCTACCCAAAAGGATACCGGAGAGGACCCATTAATGGAAACGGTACGTAAGCTCGCCCAAGAACACAACCAGCAGATTTCTGCATCTTTCCTGCAACGCAAGCTTAATATCGGCTATCCACGAGCCGCCCGCCTATTCGACAAGTATAAAGAGGAACTAGGACCAAACGGGGATGGCGGGGCCGAGACCATAGAAGACGATGAGGAAATTGACGACTCCTTGGAGTAGTCCCTACTAACCGGTCGTAGCCCAAACCCATCATCCTGCGACCAGCAGGAGGTCGCGGTCGCGCATTGATTATTTTTGTCATGTGCAAAAAAACTGTATTTTCTATATTCACCCGACAGTCATAACGTGCTAAAATTTTTATGCTATACTCCTTTGTTTAGAAATTGTCCTGCGCCGCCCAGCGGCGGGAAAGAGGCAGATATATGTCGGGGCACTCAAAATGGCACTCAATTAAACATCAAAAGGGCATAGCCGACGCTAAGCGCGGCCAGCTATTCACCAAACTCTCACGTGAGATCATTATGGCCGCCCGTGCGGGAGGGGCTAATCCTGAGGGTAACGCCCGCCTAAGATTGGCTATCCAGAAGGCTAAGGATTCCCGTATGCCGGGTG
>Ga0123356_10007189_pt1 | contig 11140 bp, 12 predicted proteins | sample TergutEmb28metaG_2_FD_92546 | JGI IMG/M metagenome (GOLD analysis project Ga0123356, IMG submission 92546) | Embiratermes neotenicus P3 segment gut microbial communities from Petit-Saut dam, French Guiana - Emb289 P3 | ecosystem: Host-associated > Arthropoda: Insects > Digestive system > Gut ... | reverse complement strand
AACTTTGATGATTAGTTCGGACCTAGATATGTTGCAAGTGGTTGACTACAATACGAAACTCTACGCCCTAAAGCGTGGTTTCACTGACATTGAGGAGTTTGACATTCCAAAGTTGGAAGAAAAGTATGGCATTCGCAAAGACCAGTTTCTGGACTTAAAAGCCCTGCAGGGTGATTCGTCTGATAATATTCCAGGGGTGCCGGGAGTTGGCCAAAAAACTGCCATCGCCCTACTGCAAGAATACGACAATCTAGATCACATATATGACCATCTTGACGAAATCAAACCGGCCTGGGCAAAGAAGTTATCCGAAGGCAAGGAACTTGCCTACATTAGTAAACAACTCGGCGAGATTCAGTTTGATGCGCCGATAAGGTTAGATCTCGATGAAATGGACGTACGCAAACTTGACACCGCTAAGTTGCGCGGAACGCTGCAGAAGCTCGAGTTTAGGTCTCTGCTGCGTCGTCTGCCAGACTTTATGCAAAGCGACGAGGTGATTGAAACCGAAGCACCAGACGAACCAGGACTGTTTTTTGCCCTGCCTGGTGGCAAGGTTGTGGTCAACGACGGCAAAGTCTTGTGCGCAAAATTATTGAAATTGCAGCAGGCTTTGCCTAGTATTGAATTTGATACGCGCATCGCTGGGTTTTTGCTGGGTCGCACAGAACCCGTCAGCGACGAGAAGTCGCTGAAAACATTGTACGACGAGCAGCTGAAGAAGTTTGAGGATAAGCCAAAACTCTTGCGCCTTGCTAAGCAGCTAGATTTCCCGATGCAGCGGTTGCTAGCAGAAATAGAAGCGCGTGGTGTCAAAATAGATTCGGACGGACTAGCGAAGCTGTCGGCGGACTTTGGCAAGAAAGTCAACACACTAGAAAAAGAAATCTGGGAACTTGCCGGCAAAGAGTTCAATGTCGGCAGCCCAGCGCAGCTGTCGGAAGTGCTGTTTGAGAAGCTACAGCTGCCTACTGCTGGTATCAAACGCGGTAGGTCTGGCACTTATTCCACTGGCAGAAGTGAGCTCGACAAACTCAAAAGTCAGCACGAGATAATTGCCAAGATCGGCGACTACCGCGAAGTCGCCAAACTGAAAAACACCTATGTAGACACTCTGCCAAAGCTTGTCGACAAAGACGGCTACTTACACACTTCGCTGCACCAAGACGTCACCGCCACGGGACGCCTTAGTTCGAGCAACCCGAACTTACAAAACATTCCTATACGCAGCAAATTAGGCCAGGAAATTCGCCGGTACTTCATCGCGTCGAAAGGCAAAGTTTTGGTTTCTGCCGACTACTCTCAGTTTGAACTGCGCCTAGCTGCGGCCTAGCCAACGACAAAGATTTGTTGAAGATCTTTGAAAACGACAAGGTTGACATACATCGCTGGACAGCAGCGGACGCTTACGGAGTGAAACTAGAAGATGTCACTTCTTCCCAGCGTCGTAATGCTAAGGTCATCAACTTTGGCGTGCTGTACGGGATGAGCCCACATGGCTTGGCAGCAGCAACAGGCATGAGTTTCTCGTCTGCGAAAAACTTCATCGAAAAATACTTTGCTGCTCGTGCGCCCATTCGTGACTACCTAGACAAAACTATCAAACAAGCCGAGGGAGAAGGCTTCGTTGAAACATATTTCGGTCGTCGTCGCTTGACTCCCAACGTCCGTGCTGGGAACTTCGCTATGAGAGAAGCGGCCAAGCGTGCTGCTGCTAATATGCCGATTCAAGGCACCGAGGCCGACCTAATGAAGATGGCGATGCTGAAGATTGATGAGGAGCTCCGCGATATTGCCCCGCAAATCTTGCAAATCCATGACTCCATACTGGTAGAAACCGCACCAGAAAATGTCAAGGAAGTCTCTAAGAAGATGAAGGATATCATGGAAAATATCTACCCCAAACTTGGCGTCAAGCTAAAAGTTGACATCAAAACCGGTGCCAATTGGGGCGAACTCTAGATTTCTTCTTTGCGCTCATCCCAGACGGCGAACAGACCAGCAAACTCATCGCCGGCCGAAGTCTTTCTTAGTAGTTTAATATTCTGATTCAGGGCACTGATTGCCCCACTTAAGATGTCGTTTTTCTTGTCTTCTTCATCGTCGGTGTTGGCAAATTCACTCATCAACTTTTGCCGGCGTTTTTCAGTCTGGATTATTTCCAGTTCCTTCATGAACGACAGCATCTGCACTCGTTTGTCACCCTCGATTTGTGTGGCGATGAGTTCTAGCTCCGACAACTTATCAGCAAGTTCTTGGTCTATCTCCAGCTCTTGCCCTAACAAGTGATACTTTACTTTCGCTAGCGGCTCGGTGAGATATTCATTGGGTAAATTATTTAATACACTGCGCAGGTTCTTCTGCGTCAAGGCAATAGCCAAGATACGGCTTAATAGCACCTGTTCGTTATGACGAGTTATAGCCTTTTGTTTCTCAATTTTTGGCTTTTTCAAAGGACGCTTTTCAGATACTCCGCCCTCGATCTTGGCTCGTAAACTGTCGAGTGAGGCGCCTGTTAATAATGATAATTTACTCAGATAATGTTCGGTTTCAACTGGATCCTTTAATTTAGTCAGGACTTTAGCAGCAGCAGTTGTTAGTTCTTTCTTCCCTTCAGCGGTTGTCAGATCTAGCTGTGTCGCCCTAGAGTCTATCACCCACTCCATTGCTGACTTTGGTTTTTCTATAACTTTCTTCCATAGTTCAACGTCCTTCTGAATAAGTTCGTCAGGGTCTTTGACTTCGTGCGGTAGCTCAATAACATACAAATTAAGGTCGAGGTCTTGCGCTAACAGCACCGCTCGCTCGGTGGCCACGATCCCCGCTGGGTCGTTATCAAAGCCCAGTGCCACTTTGCTAGTTAGTCGCGACAACGACTTTAGGTGGTTAGTCGTCAGTGCTGTGCCCGCACAAGCGACCACATTTTTTACCCCTACTTGGTGCGAGGAAATAACATCTAGATTACCCTCCACCAACACCGCTAGATTGCTTTTTCGAATCGCATCTTTTGCTAGGTGCAGCCCAAACACCTGCCGACCCTTGTCGTATAGAATAGTACCTGGTGTGTTCAAGTATTTTGGCTCGCCATCCGCAATGACTCGCCCGGTGAACCCCACGATCTGCCCTTGCCCATCACATAGCGGGATCATCATTCTCCCACGGAACATGTCGTAGCCTCGGCTACTTTCTAGGCCTGCTTTTTTCAGCTCGTCGTCGGTGAACTTCTTACTTCTGAGGAACTTCACCGCTCCACCAGCATCTGGAGCAAAACCGACACCCCATTCGCTCACCGTGTCTTTGGTTAGTTTTCGTTTGCTAAAAATATATTCTTGGGCTGATTTGTTTTTCACCATCTCTGTCTGGAAAAACTTCTTCGCCCAGATATTCGCTTCCAGGTATCGCTTTTTCTTGTCGGCATACTCACGGCTGTTACCAGAGTAGTCCGCTAGTTCGACATTGGCCTTGCGCGCCAAAAGCTCCAGAGCCCCACGAAAGTCTAACCCTTCCATCTCCATGACAAAACTAAATACATCACCGCCTTTGCCAGAGGAAAAATCATGCCAAACCTGCTTCTCTGGCCAGATGGCAAAGCTGGGCGTTTTTTCATTTGTGAAAGGGCTCAGCCCAAACCAATTACGGCCCTTGCGCTTCAGCTGCACATATTCGCCGATGACATCCTCAATCGCCAGTCGTCGGCGTACTTCCTCCTTTGCATCCATGTCTTGATTTTAGCATAAAATCGAGACTAGGACTGACCTTTCTCCTTACAGATTATGATTCTTATGTTGATTATGCTAAAATGCACAGTATGGACGAAGAACAAAATCAGCCGATACAACAGTATAGCCCACAGGAATATCTTGACCAAATTGCTGTTAAAAAACCTGGCCGGCTAGCATTTGTAGACAAAAAAATCCTAGTTTTAGTTGGCGCGGTAGTGTTGTTAGTTATCATGATTATTGTTTTGGTGGCGGTCAGCAGCACGCCCAAAACTACGACTGCGACAGATACACTTGCAGTTCGACTAGAAAACATGAGTACCTTACTAGGTTACAACACGGACAAAATTAACGATGGCGCGCTCCGTAAATCCATCGCCGAAACAAAGTTGGTTTTTGCTTCAGATAATTACCAGTTGGAACAAAGCCTAGCTCTAGCTGCCAAACCCGAGGTACTCGCCAAAGAGCCAGTTGACGATATCATCGACAAGCTCGACTATGCTGCAACCACAAACAACTTGTCACAAGAGTACAGGCAAGCATTATTGGGCCAAATCAGCCAGATCGTGTCCTCACTAAAAGAAGTAAACGCCGCTACGCCCAACACCACCATCGACCAAGCCCTAGCTAATTTAACCGAACTATCAGCTCGCCTTGGCAACTAGTTCGAAACTGTGTCGAATTAAGTCTTTGAGCTCCTCGTCTTCCAGCTGGCCCGTCAACAAAATTGTGTTCCAATGCTTTTTGTTTAGATGATACCCCGGCAGCACACTTTCGTATTTCTCGCGCAAAAGTTCATTTAGGTTCGGGTCACCTTTGAGCGATATTTTTAGAGGGTCAGACCCTTCACTAATCAATGCAAACATTTTATCATTCCCCGCCTTGTACACCGCTACGCCCTCACCAAACGGATAATCCAGTTTGGCGCCAGGCATCGACAAAACATGTTTTTCTACCTCTTTGTGGGTTTTCATTTCTTGAGCCGCCCGAGGTGAATTTTAAATTCTGCGATAGAGCCCTCGACATCGTCCATGGCACGGTGGCCTGCAGGTTTAGTAAACTTCTTACCAAACATGTTTTCAAAAACAATTTTAAAAACTGACACATCCAACATCTGGTAATGCAGTTTTTCGTCTAGCTTGGGCCATTCGCGCTCAATAAACTTCTGGTCTTGGTGGATCGAATTCCCCGCTAGGTAAATCGGTTGATGCGTATTAAAGTTTTGTTTAATAAATTTCAACAATTCAGCTTCGACTAACTTCGCAGATTTGCCGCTACTGTTTTGAGTCATTAAGGCGTCGCGTGTTTCTGAGTTTTCATCCCAAAACTCCCCGACCATGCGCTTTTTCATTAGCCGCGAGCTGACTTTAACTACATCTTCAAATCTAGCAATTTCGTTTAGTTTCCAGTCAGTCGCAATCGCGCCAACTTCCAAGATTCGGTCTTTCTTCGGGTCAAGACCCGTCATTTCTAGGTCAATCCACAGCAAGTTAGCTTTCGTGGTTTTCGCCATCTTCCTCATGCTCCTTTCTGCCCTCTTCTATAATCTTCTGATTCTGGCTACGGTCATAATCTTTGGTTGATTTAAAAGCATAACCCGGCGGGACTGACGGTCCGCGTTTCAGGGCGTTTCTTGCATTCTTTTCCTTGCTCGATAAATCTTTGAAGGCGCGGTATTTTTCCATCACATTTTCTCCACCGTTGGTATGCCCAACAGCCCCAAGCCAGTGTCTAGGGTCTCGGCGTACTTCTGCACTAGCCCCGCCCTTAATTGCTCACGCGGATCGCCAGCAACCTTGCTAACTTCATAGAACCGGTTAAACACTCCTGCTAGTTCGTAGAGATAGTTACATATTTGGTTTGGTGCTAATTCGTGTGTGGCTTGTTCGACAACCTCGCCGAACCTCGCTAGTTTGAGAGCAAGTTTTCGCTCGTTTTCGTCTAAGTCAGCAACTCGGGACTCTGTGCTTGCAGTATTAACTTTGCGCAAAATCGATTTAGCACGAGCACCAGCATATTGTAGATATGGTCCGGAATTGCCCACCAATGATACTGAACTTTCTGGCTCGTAAACCAAATCGGGACCAATGCGGTGTTTTAGAAAAGCATATTTAATGGCTCCCAGAACTAACTCACTCGGGGCATCACCCTGCTCTTTCTCAAAAGCACCTTTGGTTATTTCAAGAGCGTCAACTGCCCTAATAACATTTCCCTCGCGACTAGACATCTTCGTCCCACCAGTAAGCTTTACTAGCCCGTGTGTGAAATGCAGGGTTTTCTCTACCAAGTCTGGCCGGTATTGCTCGATAGACTTCAGCACCACCTTCATGTATTCCTTTTGTTCATTGCCAGTAATCACAATCGACTGGTCAAAATAGTAATCCTCATCCTTGATAAATATCAAACCCACATCTTTGGCCTCATAGGTTGGTAGGCCTTCAGAATTTATAAACACCCGCGTGTGTAGTCCGTATTTTTCTCCGTCAAAAATCACCGCGCCCATTGATTCCTCATAAACTCCCTTGGTAAGTTGCTCACGTACAACCTTTAGCCCCACCGGCACAGTGGCACTTTCTGGGATGTATTTGTCGAACTTCACACCAATTTGTTCGTAAAAAGCATCAAAATAATCATAACTCCACTGCCGGGTCTGCCAGTATATCTTTGCGGTCTCACTTTCATGGTCATTATCAGCGTGAATTTGGTATATTTTCTTGTTAACCTCGGCGATCTCTAACTTTGCCTCATCGTCAGTACTATAGGCCGAATTCCCCTCAACATAACGCTCGGCCAGCCAATCAGCACGCTCGTTTGTGGTCGTCAGCCCTTCAAGCTCGTTCTTATGGCGCATCGTTGCCCATAGACTTTTCGCTGCGTGTAGCCCAATGTCGCCGCCAAAGTTAGTGCGATAAACCTTGCCCCCTGCATTTTCAACCAGCCGCGTAATGGCATCACCCACCACACAGGTGTACAAATGCCCCACATGCAAAACCTTGAAAGGGTTCGGGTCAGAATAGTCAAAAACCACCACCTTGTCCTTATACAAGTCGGACTTGTATATTTTTTCCTTTAGTGAATCAAGCAAAACATAGTCACTGAGCGTGAAGTTGATAAACCCTGGGCCGGCGATTTCGGCTTTTGTGCCGTCCTGGGCCTGTTTTAGAACCCAATCCTTGATATTTTCGGCGACTTCGCAGGGGTTTTTGTTTAGTTGCTTCCCCAGAATCAGCGCCACATTAGTGGCATAGTCCCCGTGTTTATCATCTGGTATAGAAATATCCGGCTCAACTTCAATATCGAACAAATCTTTAACGGCTTTTTCTACCAACTTGGCAATGTCTTTCATATGATGATTGTACCATAATACTTAGGATCCCTCACCACTTGGTAGCCTGCCCCCGATTCGAACGGGGAACCTTCTCCTTAGGACGGAGCAGCTCTATCCATTGAGCTAGCAGGCCACAAGTGGTGAGGGACTCTATCCATTGAGCTACCGCGCCACGCTATTATATTGTATACTAAACTTATGTATTTGTCAGAAAAAATCTCGGATTTCATCGAGTATATCGGGTCAATCCGCAGTGAGAACACCGCGCGAAACTACAATCTGTATCTGGAACGGCTGATAGAATTTGCCGGAGATATCAAAGTGGGACAAATCACTTTTAATACAGTCACCAAATGGCGAGCCTGGCTGGGGCGATACCGCAATGACGCCGGCGATGGTTTGGCAGAGATCACCCGTAATTACCATATGATTGCCCTAAGGTCTTTCCTCAAGTACTTAGCGAAAAACGACATTGATTCCCTGGCACCAGAAAAAGTCGACGTGGGTAGTGCAAAAATCAAGGAGACTTCTTTCCTCACGGCCGAGGAAGTCCAGATGATGCTAGACGAAGTTGAAATAGAGGACGAAAAGGGCTTGCGTGATCGCGCGATTTTGGAGCTTTTGTTTTCTGGAGGTCTGCGTGTGTCAGAACTCTGCTCAATAGATCGTGACAGGATAAATTTAAAGAAACGAGAGTTTTCCATTCGCGGCAAAGGCAAAAAAGACCGCCCGATATTTATTTCCGAAGATGCCGCCGAGGCTCTGGAAGCTTACCTCGCTGGTCGGTTGGACCGCGAAAAGCCGCTGTTTATCAACATGTCTGCCTCTGGCAGGAACCAAATTAACCGACTCACCCCTCGCTCGGTTCAGCGTATCGTCACGAAATATGCCGACAAGGCCGGCATCACCAAACATGTTTCCCCGCATACCCTGCGCCACAGCTTTGCCACAGACCTACTGATGAATGGTGCTGACTTGCGTTCAGTGCAAGCCATGCTGGGCCACAGCAACATATCCACCACCCAGCGCTATACTCACATCACCGACCCGCACTTAAAAGAAATCCACGAAAAATTTCATCACAAAAACAAGTAGCGTCGCAACAATCAAAAACGGCCCAAAAGGAACTTTTGTGTTCGGTTTGGCTTTTTTAGTAGTCAACATGATAATAATAACGATCAAAGCCAAAACATTAGACAACCCGAGCACAGCGACTGCCCCTTGCCATGGTAGTAGTATAGCGATAGGAACCCCTAGTTTGACGTCCCCCAGGCCGATCATTCTACCCCGTGATACTATGTATATAACTCCGTAGAGAACCGTAATAGGAATTAGTGCTAGGGCGTGGTTGAATAGTACTGTTGAATAACTTTTTTGTTCAATTACTATCTCTGTCAAAACAAGAAAAACTGAACAAAAAATTGTTAGAATTATGATTAACTCATTTGGCAGTTTTTGGTGTTTAATATCTTGATGAAATAGCATTGCAAAACAAAGCAAAATGCCAATACCTGCTACCCCGCTCAATACGAATGCCCATTCCATGATACAATTGTACCATGAGTTTAAGTATCGGAATCGTCGGCTTACCAAACGTCGGCAAAAGTACACTTTTTAACGCTCTGACAGATGCTGGGGCATTGGCAGCTAATTATCCTTTTGCCACCATAGAACCCAACACCGGTATAGTGCCGGTACCAGACGAGCGACTGACGGTTTTAGCCAAAATGTATAATACCGACAAGGTTATTCCAGCGACAGTAACTTTTGTTGATATCGCTGGGCTGGTAGCCGGTGCTTCTAAGGGCGAGGGTTTGGGCAACAAGTTCCTCGCCAACATCCGCGAATGCGACGCTGTTGTACAGGTAGTACGGGCTTTTGAGGATGACAAAGTCTTGCGACACGACGCCAGTACCAGTGCTTCCCCGCTGGAAGATATAGAGATTATCAAGACAGAGCTGATGCTGGCAGATATCCAAACTATCGAAAACCACCTGCCCAAACTCCAAAAAGAGTTGAAGGCTGACCCGAAAGTTGCCGAAAAAGTAGAATACTTAAAAAGTGTTCAGAATGAACTACTTACTGGCTCGCTACCAAAGAATTTTGACGAGAATTTGCTCAATCTGCAACTTCTTATCACCAAGCCCGTAATATATGTGTTCAACGTATCAGAAAACGACTTAACGGATGACAAAAAACAGGAGGTTTTAAGTGAAATTGTTGCACCAGCAAGGTCAATATTTATTTGCGCCAAATTGGAGGAGGAGCTAAGAAGCCTATCCCCTGTTGAAGCTACGGAACTACTAGCAGACTACGGTGTCACGGAGTCGGGGCTCACACAACTTGCCAGAGCCGCGTATGATACATTAAGGCTGCAAAGTTTCCTTACCGCTGGGGAGAAAGAAGTGCGGGCTTGGACTATCTCCCAGGGCGCGACCGCACCCCAGGCCGCTGGTGTGATACATACAGATTTTGAAAAAGGCTTTATCGCCGCCCAAGTCGTCGATTATAACGACCTAGTCACCGCTGGCTCTGAATCTGCCGCCCGTTCACTGGGCAAAATCCGCACCGAGGGCAAAACCTACGTCATGCAACCAGATGATATAGTAGAATTCCGGTTTAATGTATAATACTAGTATGGAAACTTACTGTGACGAGGACAAGAGATATAAGTTTGATAGCCCACAGGACTTTCTTGATTACTTCTCTGAATATCCACCACTTACAAAAACGGATGATTTTGATGGTTCTTTATATGTTACATTTGGCGGCAGAGACTTTCGCTCGACTAATGAGTTTCTCGTTCAGGTCACTGCCTGGGGCTTTACTCCCGACGAAGCCGAAGCGTTATGCGCCCCGTATTTTCCTGAGTAAGTAAAACCTTTCTAAGTTTCCTTTTGCTCCTGATACTTCGCTATCTGTTCCTGTTGAATCTAAAAATGATACTTTGTGTTAGAATATGACAATGGGTAAGAAGTCTCTGATCTCTATTTCACTTGATGAAGATTTACGAAAAAAGCAAATCGAATCCGTAGATCCAAGTCTGCTTTATGCAAACCATAAAACAAAGTTGGGGTTCTTTTTCAACCCTTGGTCGAAAAACGGCCACATCCCAGAGCGCGCGCGGTACTGGAGGCTTAAGTTCAGACAAGAAAAACCTGGCTGCGGTTTTCCAGTAGACAAATACCAGCCAGTCGATAACGATTACAATTATCTGTCAGGCAGCTCGCAAAACAGCATCTCCTTCGCTGGGCATGCATCGATCGTAATACAGCTTGACGGCAGCACGATAATGACCGACCCTTTCTTCTCTGATAGAGCTATTGTCAAAAAGGAAGTTAGGATCGATTTTGATTTCGATAAGGTGCCGAATGGAGCAGTCGTCCTGATCAGCCACAGTCACCCAGATCATCTTGACAAATACTCTGCCAAAGTGCTGGCCAAAAAGAACACTGTTTTTATCGTCCCGCTCGGACTAAAAAAGTTTTTGTCTAAAATGGGTGTTGAAAAAATCTACGAGCTGGATTGGTGGCAATCGGCCGATATCAATGGCATAAAATACACGTTGCTACCGTCTCAGCACACTTCGTCACGCTTAGGTCAATTCTTTAATAGAACCCTATGGGGCAGCTACATAATCGAAGGAAGTAAAACTATTCTTTTCTCTGGCGATGGTGGTTATTTTATGGGATTTCGAGAATTTGGCAAGAAATATTCCATCGACTACGCCCTGGTCGGAGTAGGGCCTTATCATCCAAGGTGGTTCCAGGCTTATCGGCACATGAGTATAGATGAGTTCTTTCGCGTAGTAGATGCCACAAAAGCGAAGATTGCCATACCTATGCATATCGGTATAATCAGGCTAAGCATAGAACATATACTTGACCCACTATTCGAAATTGACGCGTTTTTAGATAAACATCCAAAATACAAGAAGCTGGTTAAGGTCATGAGAGTTGGCGAACGTCTAACGGTTAGCGAAAAATAGTTGTTTTAGCCTGATATTTTCTGCAACAAATAAAATCTTTCCAAATTCCCTTTTGCTCCAGCCACTTCGCTGTCGGCTTTTTGTTCAGTGATGAATAACTTCTTT
>Ga0123356_10007188_pt1 | contig 11142 bp, 6 predicted proteins | sample TergutEmb28metaG_2_FD_92546 | JGI IMG/M metagenome (GOLD analysis project Ga0123356, IMG submission 92546) | Embiratermes neotenicus P3 segment gut microbial communities from Petit-Saut dam, French Guiana - Emb289 P3 | ecosystem: Host-associated > Arthropoda: Insects > Digestive system > Gut ... | reverse complement strand
ATTATCAAATAAGTTAAAATTCTATTATTATAACTATGTTAAAGACAAATCATTTACAGAAGAATGGATTAAAAAGTTTATTTCAAAAAGTTAAGTCGAGTACTATAATTAATAAAAAATCCTTGAAATGATACATTATAAAAAAAACTATTGATTATTGAAAATATTAATTAATACTAATGATTATAAAATAAAATCTGAAATTATATTATGAGATCAATATTTCGAAATTTAAGGAATTCCTATAAAATTCCTATGATAATAGGTAATGTTATTAAACTGAAAATTGTAGTAACAATAACACAATCAGCAGTTAAGTTAAAGTCTAGCTTATAAGTAACAGCTAAAACTAAACTTAGCAAACCAGAAGGCATAGCTGCCTCAACAATAGCTACTGTATTTTCTATTCCTGAAAGACCAATGATATTTACTAAAACTAAAGCAATTATTGGAGCAATTAATAATTTGACTGCTACAACTAAGCTAGCTATTTTTAAATTTTTAAAAAGTCCTTTAAATCTAAGAGAAAGCCCAAGAGAGATCATTATAATAGGAACTGACATCGCAGCTAAATACCCAATAACATCTGTAGCTATTCCTCCAATAGGAATATTTAAAAGATTAAAAACTATTCCTATAATAACTGCCCAAAGAATTGGAAAGCATGAGATTTTTTTAATGACTTCTTTAAAAGTTCCTCCAAAGTTAATCATCAAAATTATACTTAAAAAAAGAAAGAATATAGGTGTTCCAAAATCATAAAAAATAGCTCTTATGAGAGCAGTTTGACCAAAAATTCCTAACACAAAAGGAAATCCTAAAAAAGCAGTATTTCCAATAACAACTGGAACTACAACCGACCATTTTTGTTTTTTTGAAAAATTTTTAAATGTTAGGATTATAAAAACTATCAAACCAGAAATAGCACCTACAGTAACACTAATAACAGGCATTATAGCTAAATCAAGGACGTTTGATAGGTCTGCGAAGTATAAAGAAGAAAAAATAAGACATGGCATAGCTACATTAAAAACAAGCTTATTTAAAACATCAATATCTTCTGTATTAAGTAAATCGATTCTTTTTAGAAAATAACCCAAAAAGATCATTATTAAAATAACAAATACAGTGCTTACTACATCAAGCATTATTTCACTTAAAAAATCAATAATTTCAAAATTAATGATCTATATAAACAATTAATAAACTACATAAACAATCAACAATTGTATAAGCAATTAAACTATGTTTTTCACTACATTTATTTAATATCATCAAATATGTCAAAATCTAGGTCAAAATTAACTATTTCATTTATACCAAAACAAATAAGCTAATATATTAAATAATATTTAAAAATAAAATAGAAAGATATTGATTGATTATAATTGATTAATCAACAATACCATCAGCTGTTATTTTAAATACACATTCACCTTCAGGTAAATGAGGAGAATCGACTAATCTAGCGATTCTTTTACCAGCTAAACCTTTTTTAAGCCAAATTCTGTAAGTTGAAGCATGCCCTAAAACATGACCCCCAATAGCTTTTGTTGGACTTCCAAAGAAAGCATCAGGTCTTGCTTGCACTTGGTTTGTGACGAAAACAGCTACATTATAGGTGTTAGCTATATTTTGAAGTGCGTGTAAATGTTGATTCAATTTTTGTTGTCTTGTAGCTAAAGACTCTCTTCCAACATATTCTGCTCGAAAGTGTGCCATCAATGAATCTACAATAACTAATCTTATATTTGAACCATTTTGAATTAATTCATTAATTTTATCAGCCATTAACATTTGATGAGCAGAATTAAAAGCTCTAGCTATGTGGATATTTTGAAGCATTTCCTCAGGATCCAAATCAAAAGCAGCAGCAATTTGCTCTACCCTTTCAGGGCGAAAAGTATTTTCTGTATCAATAAACACACATTCTCCATCAAGTCCCCCTTTGTCACTTGGAAGTTGGACTGTAACAGCTAATTCATGAGAAATTTGACTTTTACCAGAACCAAACTCACCAAATACTTCAGTGAGTGATTGGGTTTCAATTCCACCACCAATTAATTCATTGAAAGCTTCACTTCCCACAGTAATATAACCAACATCACGTCGTCGTTCCATCACATCAAATGCTGTTTCAAAGTCAATTGATTCGGCTTTTCTAGCTGCTTCAATAACTTTTTCAGCTACCCCTTCACCAATTTCTGCTTTTACAGCTAATTCTTTTGCAGTGGCCGTTGCTAATCTCATCATATCAGCGAAACCAGCATCTTTTAATTTTTGTGCGGTTTTTTCACCAACACTAGGCAAATCTTCAAGTTCTACCATAATAATCATTCCTCTATTTCTTTTATTATTTTTTTTGCTTTTTTTAATTCTATTTATGAAATTGATATTTTTATAAAGTATTATGAATTATAATATTATGAGTTATAATTTTATGAATTATAATTTTATAAATTCTGTTTATAAATTATAATTCCATGGATCTATAAATTATAATTCTGTAGAAAGAATCTTTTTAGGATTCAATCTGATCTCTTCATTATATTCATCAAAATTAACATCTGCAATGATTTTTATACCAAGTCCTGCTAAGTTTTCAACTTTACCTTCTAAAGCACCTTCATCACCACTATCTTCAACGATTGCAGCTGCTTCATCAGTGGTCATATCAAGGAGATTTTCAGCTAATTTCCCAAAGAATGTAATGGAAATATCATCACTATCATCTTCAATTCTAGCTGGAATCATCAAAAGATATCTTGGTTTTTCCACATCCTCTCCACAGTAATCACAAACATATTCGTCTTCTAGTTGTTCTAATCTATTGTTACAGTTAGGACATCTTGCAGAAAGAATATTGCTACCAAAAGTATCTCCTAGATTCCCACTGATTTTGACATTTTTATCATCATCCTCTAAATCTGCAATATTTTTAGAAACATATAAAATCTTTTCTAACTCTTCAAAAGAAGGAAGGTCTTTCAAGTCATCCCCTTCTGCTTTAATAATTTTAGTGCCACCACCTACACTCAATTCGATTTGGTCATTTCTAAAAGATACTCTAGGATTTTCAATCTTTAATGGATCTCCTACTTCGTAAGTTGCTTCTGCTTGTTCATTCCAAAGAGTAGTTCTTATGATTCCAGTTTCATCACCAATTTCCATATTTCTAACAATACCTGGAGTTCCATCTTGTCTTTGGAATTCATTAGGATCTTGAATATCAATGATTCTAGCTATCACTTTTATATTTGTATCATCTTCATCTAAATCACCAATTTTCTTAAGAGTATAAATCATATCCTCAAGTTCTGAAAATGATGGTAAATCTCCAGTATCTTCTTCAGCTAATTCAATGACTCTAGCTGTTTTTCCTATATTAAGTTCAACAGCATAAAGGCCCATTCTAGTTCTAGCATTTTCAATTAACAAAGCTTTTCCAGGCTCAAAACTATTTTGAGCTTTTTCATCCCAGAAGGATAGTCTAACCATTCCTGTTTCATCTGCTAAATCTCCAGACCGTACAAGACCAGTTGTTCCATCATCTCTTTGAAATTCTCTTGGATCATTCATATTTATAATTCTACCAAGAACATCGACTTCTTCACTATCTTCCTCAATGAGTTGAACTTCTTCAATTTTAATTGGACCTAGTTGAGCTTGATATTCCTTTAAAACATCGATAAGACTACTTTCTTCATCAGGGTTTGTTATGATTTGAGTATTCCAGTTTGTGTTAACCCTGTATCCACTTTCAGTATAATCATCAAATTCGATGTTTCCACCAGTTATTTTGATTATATCTCCTTTGTTGATATCTAAATTAGTATCATCACCCCAAAGAGTTACTCGGATAGGTCCCGTATCATCAGCTATTTCAATAGATTTAACTGCACCTTTAGATCCATCAGCTCTTTCAAATTCGATAGTATCTTGGATTTTAGTAACTAATCCAATTAAAGAAACATCTTTCATTTCCTGAGCTTCAGCAACTTTTAAAATTTTATCTTCGTATTCTGGAACTTCAAAGTCTCCTTTGATTATTCTTCCATCCCAATGACTTAAAGAAATTTCTCCATTTCTTTCTCTAGCTGCAGCATTAAGTATTTTTAAGGAATCTCCTTCATTTAATTCTAAACTGTTTATTAGTTCAGTATCTTTATTCCATAGAGTATAGCTAACTTTTCCAGTTTCATCTTGAAGTTCTAAAGAAGTAACTTGTCCTTCTTTACCCTCTTTCTCATAGGTTCTGATTTTAGGAACTCTTATAAGCCTTGCAATTATGTTTACTTCAGTGTCTGGTTCAATATCACTTATAAGAGTTATAGGTTCTTCATATTCTGGTAACTCGGAATAATCTTCACTATCTAAAACATCAATAGTTGAACGAGGTTGCAAATGGGCTTCTTTAGTTCCTGGCCTATATCCATCTTTAACATCTGCTCTGTTTATTTGGACAACATCACCCTCATTGATGTTTTTTAAGAGTTTTATGTTTTCAGTCCACAGCACAACTCTGATTTCTCCAGTATCATCAGCAAGTTTTAGATTAGCTAATTTCCCAACTTTACCTTTCCGACTTGTAAATATTTTAGGGTTTGAAATACCCATTACTCGACCAATGATACTCAAATTTTGAGCCCCAGATTCTAACTTGGAGATTTTATCCATAGCATGTTCTTCACTTTCAGATCTATGTTCATTTTTTTCAGTGATATATTCCCCTACAACAGTTCTAGCTATATCAAGGTCACTCATAAAGCTTATATCTTCATAATCTTTCTTTTTCTCATTCATTTTCTCTAAAAATTCTTCTTCAGAGATTTTGTCCTTAATTTTTTCATATTCTTCAATTATTTCATTATCCATACCAAGCCCTCACACTTTTTAATATTATTTAATAGTTAGCTATAATATAATCCTTATCCAAGAGAGCAAATGAAAAGTAATGTTTCGAAAATAAATTTTTCGTTAAATTTCTGATTTTTAATTATTTCCAAAGTAAAATTCCCATATCTCTTAAAAAAGAACCATATATCAATATTTTTCATTTTATTTCAATTTTTACATATATTTTTTATAATACAAAATATATTCAAAGTAATATATTCTTAATTTAATTATTAATGATTTAATAATAATATATATTGTTTAATTGTTAATAAAATATAATTAAACTACATATAATTATATGTTTTCATATATAATTAATTTAGCTATATTCAATAGTCTTTTAATTATCAACAAGTGATATAAGTAATACTCATTATCTACTAATTAAGTTATCTATTTAATCATCTATTAATTATTAAATCACTGCTTTTTATTAGAAACTATTTTTAAATTTCTATACAAGTAGTTAGTAATAACTAATATATAAATATTATTACATTCATCTTGAAAAATTGTTATCTAATAAAAGTAATCATACCATTTAGTAAAATTGTTTTCATATATAAAATAAAAAAAAAGAAAGAATATTGGTGATAAACCCATCAATAAGCATTTTTATTTCCTTTAGTCATAGTTTTCCACATTATTAAGATGTCCAAACCAATGTACCAATTCTCTACATACTCAATATCATATTCAATACGTCTTTTAATAGACGTGTTGCCTCTGTACCCATGTATTTGTGCCCAACCAGTTAAACCTGGCCTAACCTGATGTTTTACCATGTATTTTGGAATATCACATCGAAACTTATCTACAAAATAAGGTCGCTCGGGTCTTGGACCTACGACACTCATTTCACCTTTTAAAACATTGAAAAATTGAGGTAATTCATCTATACTTGATTTTCTGATGAAATCACCTATCTTTGTTTTTCTTGGATCATCCTCAGTTGTCCACTCAGATTTTTCCTCATCAACATCCTGAACTTTCATGCTTCTAAATTTGTACATCTCAAAAGGTTTTCTTTGATGACCTAATCTAACTTGTTTAAAAATAATTGGTCCTGGAGAACTTAATTTAATAGCTATGGCCGTTATAATCATGAGTGGTGAAGTAATGATTATAGCTATTACAGAAACTATAATATCAGAAGATTTTTTTATGAAACTATTTAAAGCATCATCTAATGGAACATATCGAACATTAATAATTGGTAATTCATCTATCATATCAACAGAAGGTTTTGAAGGCAAATATCTATAATAATCAGGAATTATTTCAGCTTTCATTCCATGATTTTCACAAATATCAACTAATTTTGTTAAATTATCATAATATTTAAGAGGAATCGTTATTATAACCCTATCATATTCATTATTTGACAGAAACTCTTCAAGTTGATTTATTTTTCCAATGACTTCTGAATTTCCAATTTTATGGCCAATTTCATAGTTATATCCTAAAAAACCACTTATAGAATAGCCTAAGAATTTTTTTGAAGTAATCTTTTCAGCAAATTTAACAGCTAATTCACCATCCCCTATAATTAAAACATGTTTTAAGTTTTGATCATTAGTTCTAATCCGTTTCAAAATTGTTCTGAAAGTATATCTTTCAATTATAGCAAATAATGTACTTAAAACTGCAAAAACAAATAATAGTATTCTTGAATAATCTGGTTGGTCAATGACAAATAATGTAGCTATTGATAATGCAAAAACAACGATATTCGCTTTTACAATTTGATTAGCTTCTGGCATCATGCTAGATTGATCTCTAAATGGTTTATATAAACCTAAAAAATAATAAGATAATAGATATATTGGAATTATCAAAATAGCCATTAAGAAATAGTTTTCAAAAGGAAGATACTTACCTAAAGGTGTGAATAATGTCGTTTGAAATCTTAAAACCCAAGCAACGATGAAAGATAAAATTAAAATAATTGCATCAATTGCAATTAATACTCCATTTAAAAATCGTTGGTTTTGTTTAATCATTCTATCATTCTATTATAACTATATTGTTTTAAAGTGAATTTTTTAAAGTGATATTTTTAAAATTTAGTAAAAAACAGATAATTTATCTAACTAAATAATTAGCATTATTAATTCATATTAATTATATATTATCTTATAAATTCATAATAAATATTGTGAATTTATAATATTTATAGCTATAAGATATATAAAAATCTTATAAAAATTTAATATAAACTTTAATAAAAAATAAAAATATTATTGATATTATATATTATTTTTAAAAATATAATAATATTTGACAATAAAATAAAAAATATAATATAAAATATATAACTTAATAAAAGAGTTTTATCTTTTAAAAATATTTAAAAATAGTTTAATTATCAAAAGAACAGCTATACCCAAATAGACAGCCATTCTTGTTAGTAACGAATATTCATTTATATAATGTTTATTATAAAAGAGATACATAGCCCTATAAAATTCATATATTAATTTTGATTTTTGCTTCTTGCTACTTGAACCTTTATAATGAATAATCTCTACTTTTCCATAATAGATAACTTTCCAATCAGCCTGTTTTATTCGATAACACCAATCAATATCCTCACCATACATAAAATAATCTTCATCAAAAAGACCTATTTCTTCTATTGTCTCTTTCCTAACAAGCATAAATGCTCCAACTAAGCTATCAACTTCATAAACTCCATTTTCATCTAAGTCATCTAAATTGTAATTATTATAATTATTAGACTTTGATTTTTTATTAAACTTATAAAATCCAAATAGCTTATAAAAAGAATTTTTTGGAGTTGGAAAGCTACGTTTAGCTGCATTATCTAATTTTCCATTTGGAAGAATAATTTTACAACCAACAACTCCCACATCACCATGATTTTTGATGTAATCTAGAGAATTATCTATAGACCCCTTCTTTACTATAGTATCAGAGTTTAAAAGAAGTATATAATATCCTTTTGATTTTTTTATAGCTATGTTATTAGCAGCTGCAAAGCCTTGATTAGATACATTAGCTACTAATTTCAGCTTTCCACTCGCTATTTCATTATTAAATCTTGATTCGAGTTTTTCATAGCTAGCATCTTGAGAATCATTATCAACTACAAAGATCTCATAAGATGATTTTACAGTTTCTAAAACTGATTTAATAGCATTTTTTGTTAATTCATAAGTTTTATAATTAACAATAATTATTGATAAATCCATTTAACCACAATTTTAAATATAATTAGTTAATTTATCTACTAAACAGCACTTTCTATATATTCTATTATTCTATATTTCAAAACTATTTAAATAATAGTTTAAATGTGTTTACTATTAATTTCCACTCAATCTTAAAATAATTTTTTAAATTAGAAGTCTTAAATTTTGTCTTTTTAACTTTTTTTCTATTACTTAATCCTTCTTTTATCCCTTTTAAATATAAATTTCCATACCCTTTTCTAAGGAAAAACAAATATTTTATTAAAAATCCTATAAATAAAAAGCCTATGTTAAGTAATATCTGAGGCCAAGGCATATTTTTATATATAATCCATATATTATTGCGAGCAGCTAAGGGTATCTTAAACTCATTGTACTTACTTCCACTTGAAGCACTTCCAACATGATAAACAATAGCATCAGGAGAATAAATATTTTTGTAACCATTAATCAATGCCCTGTATCCAATATCAACATCCTCCATATATGCAAAGAAATTTTCATCAAAATATCCAATTTCGTTGAAAATGGAAGCTCTGTAGAGTGAAGCTCCTCCACAGCTACTAAATATTTCTCGTGGCCTAGAATATTTATTTGTTGATTTAGCTATTCCCTCTCCTGATTTTTTTGTCCATCCAAGTAATGTATATTCATCACCAGCATCATCAATTAAATCAGGATTATTGTATTGTAACATCTTACTACTAACACTGAATATGTTATCATCTTTTTCTATGGATTTAACAAGATTAAATATGAAATTTTCTTCAATTTCAACATCATTGTTAAGTAAACAAATGTAGCTAGTGTTATGATTATTAGATAATTCAATACCTTGATTAACAGCTCGAGAAAATCCTAAATTTGTTTTATTTGAAATTAAATGATAGTTGATGTTAATTAGGCCATTATTATTAATTTTATCCTCTAAAAAATCTAAACTTCCATCAGTTGATCCATTATCAACTATAATAACCTCTAAAAAATAAGAATCATCTCTTTTAGATTCCATTTCTAAAGATTGTAAACAGCTATCTAAAAAATCCATACCATTATAGTTAGGAATAACAACAGAAACTTTCATTTTCTAGCACCATTTCTTAATACTTCTTTAATACTTAAAAAGATTAAAAATATCTTATTAAACCTATAAAAAATGTTAATTTGTATTGGGATATTTTTATTCTTAAAAGAAGATTTGAAAAGATCATTTTGGAGTAATTTAGTAGAAATTAATTCTTTATAAACTCTTACTGATTTAGATGTTCTATAAATCTTCAAAATATCTTCATTGGAGTTATCAAAATAAATATTGTTTTTTCTTAAATATTCTAAATCAATGATTTTATTAGCTAAATAAAGATCAAAAACTAAAAATTTTGATTTTTGAGAAGGTATTGGTACATTTTGATAAAAATAAGATGCTTTTTGTGATGAAAAATAATCAAATCTTTCTTTATTCTCACTAAATTGATAAATAGGAGTAGAAACAAATGAAATAGTTTGTTCCTCCTCAAACCCAAGTTCAATATTTTGAATTTTCAAAAGTAGTTCTTCAAAAGTAGATTCTTCATAAATTACTGGAACATCAACAAATAATGCATATTTAGATTTAGAATCTTTAATAGCTAATTTCTTGAAATTTTCATTTTTCATAATATTGAAATTATTTCTACTTAAGTATTCCTCAGAAACCTTAGATTTCAAGTTTTCATTTAACATTATTTCAAACAAATTTGATCTGTTAAATATTCCTAAATTTTGATTATAAACTGATTCAATAAGATTATCTAATTCTTCACTGTTTATTTCCATATCATCTATTATCAAAGAGACAAATTGATCAAAATTTTGATCAGCATTTAAAATTAGATTTTTATTAATACTTTGATGTTTTCCACAACTATAAATAGTTTCAATATCTTTTATGCTATCATCAGTAAACTCAAAGTCAATTCTCCTTAAAAACTCAGTTTTAATAAACATTTTTGAAAAAGTTTTATTGGATTTAAAGGAGTATAAATTAAGTTCTTTTGATTTTACTAAAATAAAATCAAAATTCGAATTGTATATTTTATCAAAACAGTTTTTTAACAAATCTAAAGACATTAAAGTGGTTTTATCTAAGTATAGTAAAAACTCACCATTTAAGTTTTTAATAAATTCATTTTTAAAATTGACATTTTCACTGCAATCTAAAGGTTTTATATATTCTTTTTCCTTGAAAAACTGAGGTAAAGTTTCAAAAACAGACCGAGTTATGAAAATTTCAAAATTAGGAGACTTAAAATTATGTATATTGTATAACATTTGAGTTAAAGATTTTCCTTTTATATTTCCATCAATAGCTATCGAAAAATAGATTTTTTTAACCATGTCTTTTTTTTCTAATATCAAATCTTCTAAATTTAAATCTTTGTTAGATTTTTTAAGTCTTTTCCATGAGTTAAGAGTCATTTTTGTTTTATAGTCAAGAATAATCTCTTTTACCTTTTCAAGAACATTTTTATCAGTTCTCCAAAAAAACCTATAAAATTGTGAAATAATTATAGATACTTGCCTATGTAATAAAGCATCTAAATAGACCAAATATTTTTTTTCAAACTCCAATAACTTTTCTTTATCATTAAAATGCATTTTTCTATATTTTTCGGAGTATTCTAAAAATTTATCATGTATAATTCTGTGGACCTCTAAATAGTCATTTAATGTTTTCATAGTAGAAGTTTGAGATATAGAATATTCATCAAAAAATGTTCTTTTATTATAAATTAAAATTTCATGAGGACATCCTACAATACTCTCACAAGAATAAACAAAAGGAAGCACAAACGCCCCATCACTTGCATAAGAAAGCAAAGGCATTTTTAAACCAGTTTCCATGATTTTTTTTCTAGAAAAAACCTTGTTTAAAAGTGACATTGTCCATATAATCTTTTTATCATGTGGTTTGATTGTTTTAGAATTAGAGAGTCGTTTAGCATTAATATAATGATGATAACTCCACATATCAACCATTGTCTGTCTT
>Ga0123356_10007186_pt1 | contig 11145 bp, 9 predicted proteins | sample TergutEmb28metaG_2_FD_92546 | JGI IMG/M metagenome (GOLD analysis project Ga0123356, IMG submission 92546) | Embiratermes neotenicus P3 segment gut microbial communities from Petit-Saut dam, French Guiana - Emb289 P3 | ecosystem: Host-associated > Arthropoda: Insects > Digestive system > Gut ... | reverse complement strand
TGCCGCAACTATATGTACACGGGCATACCATTGAATTATTAGTATCACAAGACATACGATTACCCTCCATCAATTCTAATTTGCCATTTGCAACTTGCCATTTGCAATTTAAATCTCTATTTCTCCGATCAAGTCAAACATCTCGCTATCAATGATGCGCACCGTCAATATATCGCCGGGTTGGATATCCCGCGCCGCAAAATATACCGCGCCGTCCACTTCCGGCGCTTGATATTCGCTGCGCCCGCGCCACCAGCCGGCGGCGTATTCCTCTTCCGCCGGCGCTTCCGCCAGCACTGTTAGCAAGCGGCCCACATGACGTTGCAGCCGCCCGGCTGTAATATGTGCCGCTATCTCCAGCATTTTCTCCACGCGATCACGTTTTTCCTCCTCTGCCACCTGCGCAGGTAAAAAATAAGCGGGCGTGTCTTCCTCGCGGTAATAGGGGAAAGCGCCCAGCCAGTCGAAGCGGGCTTGGGATAAGAAATCTAGCAGATTGGCGAATGCCGCCTCATCCTCGCCGGGGAAACCGGCCATCATGGTGGTACGCAGGGCCGCGTCCGGCAGATAAGCGCGTATCAGGGCTAGGCGTTCCAGCAACTGGGCGCGGTTCAGGCGGCGGCCCATGGCCTGCAAAACGCCGTCATCGCCGTGTTGCAGTGGCATGTCCAGATAATCGCAGATATTGCTATGCGCAGCCATCACGGTCAGCAGCCCTTCATCCACGCCGTCCGGATAAGCGTAGAGCAGGCGTATCCATAAAAAGGGCAGTTGCGCCAGTTGCGCCAGCAATTGCGGCAGCAGGCGGCGGCCCGCAATATCCAGGCCATAGGCCGTGCTGTCCTGCGCCAGCAATACCAGCTCCTTCACGCCCTGCTGCGCCAATGCCGAGGCTTCGCTCACTATGTCCGCTATGGGGCGGCTGGTATAGGGGCCGCGTAACTGCGGTATCAGGCAGTAGCTGCAATGGTTGTCGCAGCCCTCGGCGATTTTCATATATGCCAGATATGGCGGGGATAGCAGCAGCCTTTGTCCGTGCAGGGCCTGCCCCGCCGCTATGGGCGCCGGCGGCTGGTTCAAATGCTGGCTGATCAGCGCGGCGATGCGCCCGTATTCATGGCTGCCTAGAAAGGCGTCTACCTCCGGTAATTCCCGCGCCAATTCTTCGCGGTATTTCTCCACCAAACAGCCCACGGCTATCAGCAGGCGGCAGGCGCCATCCCGCTTATACTGCGCCAGCTCCAGCAATGCGCCGATGCTTTCTTCCTTAGCCGGCAAGATAAAACCGCAGGTATTGACGATGATCACCTGCGCTTGGCGCGCGTCCGCGCATAAGGGCCAGCCTTGCGCGGCGATCAGCCCGCGCATGCCCTCGCTGTCCACCTGATTTTTCGAGCAACCCAGGCTGAGCAAGAATACCGTGGGCGGTTCCTGGTATGATCCATTTAGGTTTATTCCGTGTGGATGCCATATCTGGCGTCCGTCTTTGTGCATTATTTCCTCATCCCTGTTCAATCATATTTATGATAGCAAAAGCAGCTTGTCACATGGTCGTTTATAACGCCGACTGCTTGCAGGTAAGCGTAAATGATAGTTGTGCCGACAAATTTAAACCCGCGCTTTTTCAAATCCTTGCTGATGGCATCGCTAAGCGGGCTGGAAGCAGGGATTTCTTCCATAGTTTGCCAATTATTTTTGACGGTATTTCCTTGTGTGAAGCCCCATAAATAAGCGTCAAAACTGCCGTATTCTTTTTGTACTTCCAAGGTACGGCTGGCATTGTTGATGATGGCGCGGATCTTAAGCTGATTGCGTACGATACCGGCGTCTTGCATCAACTCATTATATTTTGCTTCATCGTAGCCGGCTACAGTTTCAATATGAAAATCATCAAAAGCTTTTTCGAAATTCTCTTGTTTATGAAGTATCGTCCGCCAATTCAAGCCTGCTTGCATCAGATCCAAACAAAGTTTGGCAAAAAGTTTCTGATCATCATGCACAGGCGTGCCCCAAACTTCATCATGATATTTCATCATTTTTTCGTCATTTTCCGCCCATGGGCAACGGGTTATTTTATTGTTCATCAAAATCAGGGCCCCTTTTATATTTATTCTGCTGGAAGCGGTATTATGCAAAACGGATGCCCGGCGGGGTCTAACATTACTTTCCAGCTCTCTGAGAACTGTATTTCCGCTATGCTGGCGCCATAAGAGAGGGCGCGCCCTATTTCATTATTATAATCATCATTTGTAACATAGAAATCCAAATGCAGCATTTGTTGCTGCATCCCCGCGGCGGATGGCCATTGCGGCTTTTCGTAATCAGCGATTTCCTGAAACACTATCGGTGTCCCTTCCCCGGCGGCGCTTTTGACGATGATCCATTTATCGCCTTCAAAGAACTGGCATTCTTTTGTCCAACCCAACAGTTTCTGATAGAATTCCGAAAGTTTTTCCGCGTCATCTGAATCTATAACGATAGCCCCTAATTTCATCCTAGACATCCCCCCGTGCAAAAAACTATACTACCTTATACCTACTTTTTCGTGACAAATTCTATTATCCCTGCCGCTATCTGCGCGCACACAGTGGGTAATTTGGCTGGGTTGAGCATAGAAAATGCTTATAATGGACATCTCATAGTATGTGATACTGTGGCGAAGCCCTTCTGTTCGTAGAAGAGAAATGCGCGTTCAGCATTGCTTAAAACAAAAAGCTCCACATAATCGAGGTTTCGCGTTTTCCCCCACTGTTTTGCGGCGTCCATCAGTTTTGCGCCGATCCCTTTTGTCCGGTATGGCGCTGTGACGATAAAATCAACTATTTCCGCATACCGGTGCTGAACAATAGGGGCATACGGCAGTGTTTGCGATTCCCTTACATGTATAAGCCCCACGATCTCATCATTTTCCGCCGCAAGGAAGATAGCGGATTTTTCTTCGGTGATGACACTTCTGGGGTATTCGCCGCTTTCTGTTGCCTCTTGGTAATACTCGGGCTGCAACCCCGCATTGTAGTGCCAAAATTCATGATAAAGCAGGCATATTGCAGATATATCATCAAGTGTAGCAAGTCTTATTTCCAACTTAGCACTCCCCCCTAAAAATACCGTGCCCTTACAGTTTTGCAATAAATTCCGCAATCTCCGACGCCGCCTGCTCCTCGTTACCGCTATCCACACATAGGGCGTAATCTCCTGATGGTTCGCTGGGATAATGATAAAGCGGGTCATAGTAATGGGTCAGCAAAAAACCGATAACTTCTTCATAAGCCCCGGCTTGCAGGCGGTCGGCTAATTCGCCTGTACGCCGCACGCCGAATTTGCGCCGTAAAGGCGGCGATTGCAGGGCTGCCAGTATCGGCTGCATGTGGCAGGCCGGCGCATAGTCTTTTAGCAAACGTTGCGCGCGCCCTGCCGGCGTATCATATAATAATATGCGGGCGCCGCGCCGTATGGCATCGCATAAAGGCTCGTCCAGCAGCAGGCGGCCGATGCGCCGGCTTTCGCATTCCACGATCAAAGGACGCGCGGTATCTAAACCCGCTAATTCGTGATACAGTAGCGATTGGAAATACTTCTGCGTGGGCTGCCCGCCAAGGCCGATATGCCCGAATACACTGCCGCGATGATGGGCCAAACCCTCTAAATCCACCACTTGCAGGCCGTATTGATGTTTCAGCAGATGCAATACAGCGGTTTTGCCGCAGCCGGTCAGCCCATGCAGCACCACCAGTTGGAAAGGCAACGGCGCATTGACGCGCTCCATCAGCCAGCGGCGGTAATCGCGGTAACCGCCGTGCAAACGCAGGCAGGGTATGCCCATCAATTCCGCCGCGCCGGCCACGGCCTGCGAACGCAAACCGCCGCGCCAGCAGTACAGCACCGGTGCATGTTTATTAGCGCCCGCCCCTATCCCGGCCAGCGCCTCCATCAACAGCGGCAGTTTGGGCGCTACCAGTTCCAACCCAGCCAGGCGGGCCTGCCCCGGATTGATATTGTGATAGATTTCACCAATTTTTGCCCGCTCCGCATCGTCGAATAAAGGCAGGTTCAGCGCCCCGGGTATATGGTCAGCCGCATATTCCGCCGGCGTGCGCACATCAACATAGCAGGGGTTATCCAGTTCCCTGCTTTCGGCATAACTCAATCCACGTTTATCCGCAGTAGGCGGCGTTTCCGTAAGTATAGTTTATTCCTCCGCAAATGGCCTGCTTCGCAGCCCAAGTTTTGAGTGTTGGGTTGATGCTTGTTTTATCCCGCGTCCCCGTAAGTCTCGTGGAATTCGTCTATGGACATCAATATATCGCGTGGTTTGGCGCCCTTGGGCCCGCCTACCACGCCTTTGGCTTCCAGCATATCTATCAGGCGCGCCGCGCGCGGGTTGCCGATGGATAGCCGCCGCTGTAAATAGGAGGTAGAGGCTTGGCCGCTGGCGATGATGATGGCCGCCGCCTCATAAAACAGTTCGTCCACATCGTCTAAACGTTCCGCTGTTGTATCTTGGGAGGCTGCTTCCACCGCCGCCTCCACAAAACGCGGCGCGCCCTGATCGGCGCAGTATTGCACCAGCTTGAGGATTTCTTTTTCCTGTACAAAGCTGCCTTGCACGCGCAGCGGTTTATTGGCGCCGATGGGGCTGTATAGCATATCGCCGCGCCCCAGCAGCTTTTCCGCGCCGCCCATATCCAAAATGGTGCGGCTATCGGTATAGGAGGATACGGCGAAGGCGATGCGCGAAGGTATATTGGCTTTTATCAGGCCGGTTATCACATCCACGGAGGGGCGTTGCGTGGCTACCAGCAAATAGATGCCGGCGGCGCGCGCCATCTGCGCGATGCGGCAAATTGCGTCCTCCACATCGTGGCGGGCTACCATCATCAAGTCGGCCAACTCGTCTATGACCACCACTATTTGCGGCAAAGGCTCATCTTCCCGCGCCAGGTTATAGGCGGAAAAATCCTTCACTGCCGCGCCCACGAATAGCGTATAGCGGTTTTCCATCTCATTTATCACCCATTTGAGGGCATTGGCGGCCTTTTTATTATCCGTGACCACCGGGGCTACCAGATGCGGCAGCTTATTATAATGGGCCAGCTCCACTTTTTTGGGGTCGATCAGCATCAGCTTGACCTCATTGGGCTTGGCTTTGAAGAGTATGCTGCAGAGGATGCTGTTCAGGCAGATGCTTTTGCCGGAGCCGGTGGCGCCGGCGATCAGCAAATGCGGCATCTTGGCTAAATCGCCGATGATGGCTTCGCCGCCGATATTTTTGCCCAGCGCGAAGGAGAGCTTCGATTCGCTGGCTAGAAATTCCGGGCTTTCCAGCACCTCGCGGAAATATACGGTATCTATTTGATCGCGCGCCACCTCAATGCCGATGGCGCTTTTGCCGGGTATGGGCGCTTCGATGCGCACGGCGGTGGCGGCCAGCGCTAGCGCGATATCGTCGGAAAGGCTGACGATGCGCGCTACCTTTACGCCGGGCGCGGGCTGCAATTCATAACGCGTTACCGCCGGGCCGGCCACCACCTGCGTGACCGTGGCTTTTACGCCGAAATTGCTGAGCGAGCCTTCCAGCAGGGCAATGGAATCGGTGATGGCTTTGTTCAGATGCGGGTTCTTCGTCTTTACGCCATGCTCTATCAGTTCGACGGGTGGCAAGCGGAATTCGGCTATGGCAGCCTCGCCGTCAATGATGATTGGCGGCGTTTTATCCTCTTCCTTGACTGTTTGGGCAGGCTTTTCCTCCGCTGTAGCGTTCTTCGTCTTACGCCCGCGCGGCTGTTTGGCCGTCTTCGCGTCCATGGTGATTTCCGGTAAATATTCCGCGGCAAAACGGTTGAGGGGCGGCGCGGCGGCCTTTTCCGCCTCCGTTTTTTCACTGACCAAAGGGGCGGGGTCGTCATGGGTGATGATCAGCGGCATACGTCGCTGATCCGCCGCATCCGCCGCGGCTTGCGGCAACCGCCCGCGCGCCCGGTTATAGTTGATAATCAGGCGGCGCCCCACGGCGCGCAGTATATCCATCAGCGAGGTATCGGTAAATATCAGCAAGCCGATCAGGGCCAGCGCTATCAATATGATCAGGCTGCCGGAACGGCCAAAGGCCGCGTTGAGTACAAAGGCCAACAGGCAACCCACAAAACCTCCGCCCTCGCCGGCTGCGGCTTTCAACATATAAGTAGGGAGGGTGGGGGCGGGCTGCGCGAGTGAAGAAAGTGAAAACAGGCCCAAAAAGGCCGCCCAAATCATCAGCATGCCCCAGAAACGGACCCCGCCTTGCAAGCGCTTGCTGCCGGCCAGCAGCAGCGCCCCATATAATAGCAGGCAAATTGGCAGCGTGATAGCCGCGCCGCCGGCAAGAAAATGCATAAGTTGCAATAATAACAGGCTTACCGCGCCCAAGGCATTTTTATCCCCGCCGGCCGCCGGCGCCATAATGATGCAGCACAGCAGCAATAGCGCTACCGCCATCACGGCAACGCTGATGATTTCCTTTTGCCGCGTGGATAGCGGTTCACGGCTCTCCGCCATTTTACCGCGGCTTTCAATCGCTTTGCCACGGCTCTCCACCGCTTTGCCACGGCCCGCCGCCGCTTGGCCGCGATTCCTGGCTGCCGGGGCGCGGTTAGATTTTTTATTAGCGCTAGCCTTTGCCATTATATCACCCGCTTATTTATGTCATAAATAGTATTACTTCTATTTTCATCAAATAAATCCTGCTTGGCTGGAGTGATTGATTTCAACCGCGAAAGGCGCAAAAAACGCGAAAAAAAGATATAAAAAGATATAAAATACAAAGATGAGAATTGTCAGCAAGCTACATTGATGTAACTGGGTTTGCTTATGAATTATGGCGTATGATGTACCACTAAAACATAAATAGTCCACAAAGTAAATACACCTTTTTCGCGTCTTTGGCGTTTTTCGCGGTTATAAAAAAGCTAGAGCCTGAATAGTTGGTTTATCAGTACAGCTGCGGCTAAAGCCCAGCAGTAATAGGAGAAATAGCGCAAGGTTTTTTTAGCCAGCAGGCGCAGAAAAACGCGTATAGCCGCATAACCGCAGAGAGCGGCTGTCAGCGCGCCCAGCACATATGTGCCATGCAACTGAAAGCCGCCCGTACCCGCGTCCAGCACTTGCTTGGCTGCCGCGCCTAGAATAACGGGGATGGAGAGCAAAAAGGAGAAACGGGCCGCTTCATCACGCCGCAAGCCTGTGATCAGGGCGCCGAATATGGTAGAGCCGGAACGCGAAAGGCCCGGCATAATGGCCAAACCCTGAAACAGCCCCACCAGCAACGCCCCGCTGAGCTTCATATCCTCCATGCGGCGATTGCCGTTATAGCCATCCGATATACGCAGCAGTAATCCGGTAAGCAGCAATGCCAACGCCACCGCAATAAGCGAGGAGAACATCGCCGCAAACAAATCGTCCAAAAGCAGGCCCATCACCACCGCCGGAACGGTACCCACCGCCAACAAAGCCGTGGTTTTGCACCAGGGATGGCGGATAAGGGCCTTGATATCCTGCCAAAAGGCGGCGATCACCGCGGCCAGCGTACCCAGGTGCACAAAAATATCGAAGGTGAGCATGGGCCCTTCTATGCCCAGCAGGGCCTGGGCTATCACTAGGTGCCCGCTGCTGGAAATAGGCAAAAATTCCGTAAGCCCCTGCAAAATACCTAATAATATCGCTTCCAAGACTGTAAGCATAAGTTTTCCTCCCGGTCAAAGGTTTATAAGTCCATGGCTATTATACCCTTTTTGCGCCTTAACCGCAAGAAAAACAAGGGAATAGGGAACAGGGGTCAGGGATTATTGAAATCCTCATCCCTAATCCCTGACCCCTAATACCTTATTAGTCACTTACTAACGTATAGCGCCAACAAAAAACAAGTTGTTTTCTTTTTAACTTCACACTCCACACTTCACACTCCACACTTGCGGGCGCAGCCCGCGTTAGTTTAGTATGCTATTTGTGATGACAAAGCCGTTGATATCGGTTCTATAGTATGCTACATCCTTTTGTACGACAGTATATTCGTACAGGTTGCCGTGGCTGTCGGATATTTCCATATCCTCGAATACTATTAGTTGCTCATTACCAGCCGCCACGCTGACGCTTTGCATCCGATAGGGTTCGCCGTTACGAAAGATGCCCACAGTGATCACGGAAGGCCTGAAGCTGATGAAATTGTTATAATCGTTCCACATGACCGTCACTTCGATATCGGTCGTGGCTACCTGCGGCTTAGTAGCGCCGTTGACGCGGATCACGTTGACATTGTTCAAGGTGGCGGTGGCGGTATTTGCCGGGGTGGCGCCATTATAACCGCTGACAGTGCAGGATTTGGTCGATTTTTCTTTTTGGCTCACGGACATGCTGAATAGGCTGCCGTCGGGATTGCTCCACTCTTTGGCCGGGGCGGGCAGGGAAGTATAGGGCTGATTATTCATCGACCAATATTCCAGGGATCTGACATTATTGACGGCGAAAGTAGTTTCCTTGCTCCCGTCCGACTTTATGGCCAGGCCGGCTTTGGAACTCCTGGCATAGCTGTTATAGATGAGTACTTCCTTGGGGCTGTTCATGACCAGCGTCGCGCCTTTATCCAGCCAAACCACGGGCTTTTCCTTGTTATTGCCGAGGGCCAGCAGGATCAGGATAGCGTCCTCCTCGACCGTCATCAGTTTATGGGCGGCGAATAAGCTGTTTTCGAGATAGAAATCGCCATAGGTTTCAATTCTCACCTCCGCGCGCTTGCCGATATATATCTCGTTGATCTCTTCGCCTTTCTGGAAGACATTATTGCCGGCATAAGTGAATTTGCTGTCGTCTTCAAAACGGATATACTGGTCATTGTGCGGTACTTTGATAAAGCCCCAATCTTTCGGCTTGCCGCCGCCAAGATTATCCTCCACATTGATCACAGCGCCGGCAGCGACGGTGAGCCCGCCGCCCTTGCTGCTGATATGGAATAGCTCCATCTTACAACTAGCCGCGTCCTTAACGATGTTGACATTACCTTCCAACCTCACATGACGGGCGGCGGCAACCTCGCTGGGGTGAACCGAGTGCCCGGGGATCAGGGTTATATCGCAGTCACGGATGATTGCGGTACTACTCTTGGCTTCGATAAGCTGCGCGCCAGTATAGGCAACATTCTCATATGTCAGGGTAATGTCGCCGTATGTGCTGCTATCGGGGATATGCACGATGCCGTGATGGTTATAGCCGAAGATACTCATTTGCCGCACAGTAATATCTTTCAGGGTCTTTTTCGCCTCCAGGCGTAAGGTATAGCTTGAGCTGTTAGTATCAATGGATGTCAGCGAATAGCCGTCTCCGTCTATCACCAGCTCAGGCTTATGCGGATTGATGGTCACGGACTTTTTTTCCATCACAATATCGCCGGTAAAGCGGATATAGGTGGTGGCGGCGTCTTCTAAGGCCGCTTTAAATTGCGCGAAATCAGCGACCTCCACGCTATTGGGGGTGGCCAGCGCCGGCATGGCAAAAGCCAGCACGATGATTGTCAGGATAGCAATAGTTAAAATTCTTTTCATTTTCATACCTCCAAACATTTATTTATATTTATTGCCCCTTTTATTTTGGAGTAGGCCTCTCCATTTTTTGCCGCGTATCTTCTGTCACGCGGATAAACTGCTATAAAACTCCCCCCTTTTCCCTCCTTTCCCGTTTTTAGCATACTTTCCTTTATGCGTTTTGCCTGTTTGTGCGGTTAATAAGTAATAATATAAGGCTATAAACATAGTATAATTGTAGGATATTCAAATAGAATTAACCAAGCAGAATTATAGGTTAATCATACAGCGTTCAATAAATAGGATTCAATATACCGTATACTTAATAAGAATACACTACTTTGGTAACATTTTCGGCTACAAATACAAAATTTCCTTCAAAAATCGCGGGAAAAAAGAAATTATGTTCTAAATCTACACCTTTACAAGGCTTAACACAACCATATTCCTACGCTACATATACATTCAACTTACCAATTCAGCGGTGAACTTGATTCTATGATTATGCCGGTGAAAAATCTTGTTATTTGGGACGTATTAGCGTATACTAGGTGTGGAAGGAAGAATGATTTCCCTCATTATAATAATAGGCGTATAAAGCATTGGAGGAAAAGACGTATGAACAAGAAAACGCTATTCATTATACTAGCCATTGTGCTATTCATCATCCTGCTCAGCGTCTTGGCCGCGGTATTTTTGACCGCTCCCAAGGAACCCAACAAAGATCAAAATATCGCTACCGGCAACAGCGCTGGCGCCGGTGTTGACATCTTGGAAAAAGCGGTCGCCTTGGCGGCTACGCCGGAAGGTATAACGGTTCCTTATGGGACGTCCGCTCAGGCAATCGGTTTGCCTGATACGGTTGTGGTCATCTACGCGGATAATACCGCCGGTAACCTTTCGGTCTCCTGGGATACGGCTAACTATAACGGCAATGCGGCGGGAACATATATCCTGGAGGGAACGCTGCAAATGAGCGGCGCGGCTGCCAACCCGGATAATGTGCGGGTAAATATAACAGTTGAGGTGCAAGACAATTCCGTGATTTCCGCAACCGGCGCCATCGACGCGCCCGCCGAAGACAATACAGAAAGTACGCTGGCCCCAGAAGAAGACGAGGTTTACAATTTCCGGGTTTATATGGAAACCACGCAAGACAGCTATAAAGCCGGCAATACCTTCTCTGTGGGCGTGATGCTTACGGGCGATGTCAACTATACCCAAGTGATGGCCGCCATCACCTATGACGCCGGGCTGCTGGAATACACCGGGCATGGGGATTTGACCGCTTTGGTGGCGGAGGTAAAGAAGAGTGGCGCGGATAAAATATCCCTGCGTAATGTGCCCTCTATGAACATGGTGGCCGGTGAGCCCTGTGAAACGCCGGTTAAGTTGGTTACGCTGAAATTCAAGGTAAAAGGTGGCTTTGCCGCAAGCAGCGTCGATACCGATATATCCTTCGACTCCCTGATTGTTACCCCTGCGGCAAGCGCCAAGAACGCAACTACCGCCCCCGGCGAGGCATTGAGCATTACCCTTAGCAAATAAGCCTGCGGGCTGCTTTGCAGCCCGAGTTTTGAGTTTTGAGTTTTGAGTT
>Ga0123356_10007185_pt1 | contig 11145 bp, 9 predicted proteins | sample TergutEmb28metaG_2_FD_92546 | JGI IMG/M metagenome (GOLD analysis project Ga0123356, IMG submission 92546) | Embiratermes neotenicus P3 segment gut microbial communities from Petit-Saut dam, French Guiana - Emb289 P3 | ecosystem: Host-associated > Arthropoda: Insects > Digestive system > Gut ... | reverse complement strand
GGTGAAAGTTGTTGTTTGTTTTGGTTAGTCGGGTGGGGGTGTTTTTGGTGTTTTTGTCGGTGTATTTGGCGGATTATAGTTGTTTTGAGGTGTGGTGGGCTAATGTGGAAAAGGTGTTGGTGGCTTTGGTGTTTAAGTGTGCAACTTTGCAGGAAGCGGTGTACACCTACTTTGCAATCTAATTGTTAAATTAATTAACTATATCTGCAGTTGGCTGCATGGGGGTGTAATTTTTTTCGGCAGGCGTAATGATAGTGGGTTTTTGGATCTCTATATTTTTATGTATGAACAGGACACCACAGTTGAGATCTGCAACGTTTTCTACGGTAAAGCCATTTTTTTGGAAGTGATATGTGAGGAGCCACTTCAATTCGTCACTGTGTACCTCAATCAACCAAGTGGACACATTGGAGAGCTTTGCACAGTCAACCAGATGTGCCTCGGCGCCTTCGATATCCACTTTAACGATATCTGGTAAATAGCACGCTATCAACTCGTCAATCTTTTGAGATGAGTCGATACAGTCATTTATTGCATTTAACCATATTTTATTTTTAGAGTAATTCTGTAGTTTTTTGTACAGTTTTGGGTCAGCCTCGACGGCTATAACGCTTATTGAGCCCTTCTGATGGAACCAAGCTGCGGTGCTTCCATAATCAGCACCCAGATCCAGAACCGTTTTTCCGTCAAAGGGGGTATAGTTCCAGTGAATTTCGTAGTCCTCTCCCAAGTACGGCATGAGCATCCCCGAGAAAGAGTAATAGACCCGTTTGATTCCATCAACAATGTATTTGTCAAATACACCATGGGGATTTGAGATTAAGGTATCTATTTTCTGTTTTATTGTTGCCATACAGGTTCGTTCCTAAAATCTGATGAATCGTACACATAGAGATCGATGAAAAGACTGTTGGGTTAACTTGTGCATGTCAAAATAGCACATACACAAGTATTAACATCATAAAACTCGTATGTCTACACTATATTTGTATGGGCACGACTTATTAAGAATTGGGTTCAATACGATATAACTTGCAACCCAGCCAACAAGTGTATAGACCCCCCGAATTTTAGGTCTAAGCGCTCAAGACACAACATCTAATAAGCAACTAAAAAATAGCACTGAATCCCCATATCACAGCCAACCAACAGTAGATCACCTCCAAAAAACACAACAAACAACCGCATCAGATTATTCGGAGAGTCTCAAAAATAATAACCCACAAATCAAAACCATATGCAACCTAAACCGATGCCAACTCCAAATTAACCAACCCCTCCACCACACTCAACACACCACACGTGGGTTTCCTCTGAGGGATCACACTATTCTTATGCAACCGCAAAGCCCACTCCCTAAAAAAGAGATAAAGAGATAAAGCAAGAAAAATGATGGGGATAGCCATAAAGCCGTAACTATTCCAGCCAAAAACTGTGAGCAGAGCAAACCGGTAGAGCTGCAGCATAGAAAAGAAGAAAAGAAAAAATCAGTTTGGAACTTATTTTTCCCGCTTAAAAGAGCCATGACCACCTGCACTGGTAACAGTAGCAATCACAGCTTCACTTACGCGATCTAAAACCTCTTCTGCTCGCTTCCATGTATCCGACGCTACCTCCACACTATACTTGGGTGCAGCAATAACGGCGAACTCTATCTGGGCATCTTTGGCTTTTTGTTGACTCACAGCGTTCTTGAAAGCATCCTTGATACACCGTACCCCATTAGGAGCCATGCAACGTACCTCAATGACACCACGAACTTTCACCATCTTGATTTTTATACGCTCTTCCGCCACCTGAGCAATAACTTTTGCAATATTTTCAGGTATACCCATCTTAACGAGAAAATCAGAACCTTCTTTAACTGTCTTTTCAAAACCCTCGTAGAGCCCAAACTTCTCCTCCAGCGGCACCGCAACAGTTTGTTCAATCTGCTGGAGGGGTAACCCTGTTTTTTCAGCAACTGCATGAAGCAGGGCATCAGCTTTACGCTCCTTTTTCCAGGACTTAATTTTCTCTATACGCTCCCGCTTCGTAACCCGCCTAAGACTAAGATCAATGTGACCCTTTTGGATGTCTACACGAACGACTTTCAAAACGAGCTTTTGGTTTTCGCGGACAAAGTCACGGACGTTTCGAATACGAGCGCTCGAAATCTCAGATATATGGAGAAACCCTCGCTTGCTATATTCATCAAGGTTAGCGTACGCTCCGTAGTCCATGACGGTTTCTATAGTGGCGATTACTAGATCGCCTGCTTCAGGATACTGGGGATTATTTTCCGACATCACGTTCACTTTTAGCGTTAAAAATTATTACGCCCAAACAAAGTCGTACCTAAGAGATAAGGGTTTCCGATTCCATAGCAAATTCGGGGTGGATTCCTGTTTTTTTAGCTAAACGTTTTTATCTGTAAAAAACTGCTTAAGATCATGAAGCTCGCTGAAATCGCCATCTTGCTACGAGAAATTGTTGACAGATGCCCAGGTTTGGATGGAAACATCATCACACTTATTCCTCAAAAAGCTATGTACCCAGCCTATCAAGGCTACCACATAAACATCAAAGGTAATGTGAGCAGGGAAAGCTTGGGTGGACTTAGAAAGGTTGTAGAGGGCCACGATTTGTCTATGCAAATAAAATCTGATTGCGTAGTCATCTACGAAACCAAACCCATCTAGTCAGTGGACAATTTTCACGTTTTCGAATTTTTGTCGGTTATTATAAAGCAGACACAAAGCTATGGTATTGGCGGAAAGGTTTTCGGAGGACATAAAAGAGCACTTAACGGTATTCAAATTTCACAATAACCTGATTCAGTGACATTTCGTCACCTAGCCAGCCGGCACTCGGCTAGACTAGGTGATGCTTACGTTCTGAATGTCAAAGTACCGTTTCGCTAAAAAGCGCAGACGTTCGGCGTTTTTACCGTTCTTACCTATTGCGACGCCCTTATCTTTGGGGTTTATTGTAATGACTGCCATCTTTTAGCCATCGGTACGTTCAGTTACGCGAATTTCGCGAACTGTTGCGGGTTTTAGCGCATTTTTCATGAATGTTGCGGGGTCTTCGCTGAATTCAATGATTTCGTGTTTTTTTCCGGTCATGCGTTCGAGGGTGTGGATATTGCGTCCACCTTTACCGATTGCTACACCAACTTGGCCTTGGTTGACGATAAATATGGCACGTTCTTGTTCTTCGTCAATGATACAGTCTTTCACGCTGGCACCACTTATGCTTTCAAAGAGAGCTATGTAGCGCATTTCATCGCATGTAATTTTTATGCCTGTTGTCAGTTGATTTTTTTCCTCCATTAATTTTGTTACTGTTGCTCGACTAATTTGAGAATGTCGCTGTCCCCGGTTTCGCGGATGCTCATTGCAGAGATAATGAAGAATTTACTGCAGACTTCGGCTAGATCCATTGAGCCACCTTTGTATGTTATTATAGGGACTTTTGAGATTTCCCCATAGTATTCTATTTGTTCTTTTATGTCTTGTGGACAGTTTGCAGCTAAAACAATCATTTTAGCTTTCCCTGTTTTTGCGTTCTGCAATGCAGTATTGGCTCCAAAGGACACCTTACCTGTCTTCACTGCTGACGCTAATGCTTTATCTATGTCTATCATTGTTCTGTTTTTCCTCCATCTTTATTTTGACGTTCGAAAGTTGACATGTACAATTCAACTAAGCCTGTTCCGATTGGTATAGATTGCCCAACTATAACGTTTTCTGTTACGCCAGCCAAAGGATCACTTTCGCCTTTAACAGCGGCTTCAACGATGTTGGGAACGGTGATTTCGAATGCAGCACGCGCCAGAACACTGGCTTTTTTGCCACTAATACCGTGTCTGCCGATCTGTTGGACATCGCCGGTGGTGGTCATCATATCGGCTACAAGCATAACGTGTCGGACGTCAACGTCTAAGCCCTGATCTTCTAGGACACCTTTAGCTTCGTTGACAAGTGCGTTACGACTCGCTTCGACTCCGAGGGTTTTAGCGATTTCGTGGATGTTGTTAGTGGTTGTGCGTGAGGTGTCCACACCGTCGACTTCGAGCACCTTGCTTAGGTTTGAGCCGTCTGTGCGGATAACCCATTCGCCTCGTTCCTCGGTGACCAAGACACGTTTAATGTCTGGGACACCCTTAACTTGGAAGTCGGGTACTTTGGTGAGCATCCGTTTGATTTGCTCGGCTTTTTTAGGTTTGATTTCAACTGTGTTGTCGGTAATTGTTACAGTGGCGTTTTGGAGCTCTAGCTTTTCTTTGAGTTCCTCCATGGTGATGTTGCGGTCGTCCATCATTTGTTTGTTGAGTTCAATGATGATTTCTTCGCGGACGGGATCTTCGTAGATTGCAGATGCAAGGTTTTCCACACTGGTGTAGATGATGTTGCGGGCGACTTCGACGGCGGCTTCTTTACTCTTGGCGTGTTCGCCGGTGAGGTAGATGGTCATGATAGGGGTTGAGGGGATTCTGCGTGCATCTACGATTTCGATGAGACGGGGTAAGCCTAAGGTGACGTTTTGTTCTTTAACGCCTGCATAGTGGAAGGTTCTAAGTGTCATCTGTGTCCCGGGTTCGCCGATTGACTGTGCAGCTACGATGCCAACTGCTTCGCCTGGCTCCATTAGGGCACGTTTGTACTGTTGGGCTGTAACTGAAACGGCTCTCTCGACGCCTTTTGTGGACAATTTGGTTTTAGTAAAGTTTTGCTTGAGCTGACTTAGCAGTATGGGGGTGATTTGTTCTTCGACCCCTTTAAGCTGTTTTTTGATAAAGTCTGCTGAAGCTGGTTGGACACCTTTGTCTTCGCCCAAGCGAACTTGATCGATAAGTCGGCTGACGTTGACTGCTTTACCGTGGTCGCTTTTTGCGGGGTCAACGCCGTCTTCTCCGTAGCGGAACTGGATGATATCGCCTGCGCTGTCGCGGACAGTGCTGTCGTATTCAAGGCGGATATGCTCAAGTGCGTTGATGAGTCTGCGTTGCATGTAACCGCTCTGTTGGGTACGGACGGCTGTGTCGACTAGACCTTCGCGGCCACCCATGGCATGGAAGAAGAATTCAATTGCGTCGAGGCCTGTTTGGTAACTGTTGTATACGAAGCCTCTTGCTCTTGGGCGAGGGTCGTTTTCTTCGAAGTGGGGCAAGGCGCGTCCGGCGTAGCCTCTTAGGATACGTTTACCCCGGACTGACTGTTGTCCGACGCAAGCGGCCATTTGACCTATGTTTAGGCTGCTGCCTCTTGCACCGGTTCGGGTCATGACGATACCTGCGTTCTCGAGGGTGAAGTCGTCATCTGCTATTTTGCCGGATTCGTCTCTGGCTGTTGAGAGTTCATGCATAACATAGATCTCGAAGGATTCTTCGAGCGTTTGTCCTGGGAGTCGTGGGAGGGTCCCGTTTTTGTAGTTAACAATGTGTTCATCGATTTTTTTCTGGGTGCGTTCCATGGTTTTTGCCATGCGGCTGCGTGCTTTGGGGGAGAGAACGAGTTGGTCGTAGGTATAGCTAAAGCCACGTATGGAAATGAAGGTTTTTAGCATATGGGTTATGTTGTTGAGGAATTCTCTACCTGCGTGGGTGCCGTAGTCTTTGATGATTCTGTGGAGCAGACTTTCAGACTGTTCAGAGCCGATGCTGCGACGGTCGATGATGCCTGAGACAAGTTGGCCGTTTCTGACGACGACGTAGGCGTCGTGTTTGCATGTTTCTTCGTCGCATTTGGTGCAGCCTTGGCAAATGTTGGCTTTGAGGATGTAGTTGAGGGTTTTTGGAAGGAAGAGGCTAAAGATTTGTTTACCCGACCACATAGGTATGGGTTCGGTGATTTCTGGTTCGGGTAGGTCGCCTTGGTAGTTGGTGGTGGTTAGTAAGCGATCGATTTGTCCTCGTGTTAGGTAGTTGCCTCGTTTAGTGAAGTAATAGGCACTTGTGACGAAGTCTCTGATGGCCCCGATGATGGGTCCCCCGAATCTTGGTGAGAGAATTTGATCTTGTACCTGCATGAGCAAGAGCGATTCAGTTCGGGCTTCCTCGCTTTGCGGTACGTGGAGATTCATTTCGTCGCCGTCAAAGTCTGCGTTGTAAGGTGGGCAGACACAGAGGTGCATACGGAAAGTCTTGTAGGGTAACACACGAACATAGTGTGCCATGATTGACATGCGGTGGAGTGAGGGTTGGCGGTTGAAAATTGCGATGTCACCGTTTTTGAGGTGGCGCTCAACGATGAAGCCTAACTCGACGGCCTCGGCGATTTTTGTGCGGTCAACAACGAATTCGAGGCGGATGCGTTTGCCGTCTGGGCGGATGATGTAGAGTGCGCCTGGATAGGTTTCAGGTCCGTTAACGACTAGTTTTTTCATTTCCTCAATGTTCCATGCGGTAACTTTTTCAGGGACACTAAGGCGCATAGCGACGTCACGAGGAACTCCGACTTCGTTGATGTCAAGGTTGGGGTCAGGTGAAATAACTGTGCGTGCGCTAAAGTCGACACGTTTGCCGCTAAGATTACTTCGAAAGCGGCCTTCTTTGCCTTTGAGGCGTTGGCTGAGAGTTTTGAGTGCTCTGCCGCTACGGTGTCTTGCGGGCGGTATACCGGAGGCTTCATTGTTAAAGTAAGTGGTAACGTGGTACTGCAGCAACTCTGAGAGGTCTTGGATGATAAGAGTTGGTGCACCGGCTTCCATGTTTTCCTTTAACCGTTGGTTGATGCGGATAATGTCGACGAGTTTGTGTGTTAGGTCGTCTTCACTGCGAATACCTGACTCCAGAGTGATTGATGGGCGAACGTACACGGGGGGGACTGGAAGGACCTGGAGGACCATCCATTCGGGACGTGCCACTTTGGGGTTAAAGCCCAAAATTTCGAGGTCCTCGTCGCTAATACGTTCAAGTCTTTCGCGTATCATGCTGGGGGTGAGTGGTTCGCTACCTGCTTCGGTTTGCTCGATGAATTTGGTTGGTTTTTCGAAAGTAATTTTGTATTGGGGTGCTGCACAGTAGGGGCATTGTTTAGCTTTGATGTCGGCCATGATCTCTTTGTAGACTTCGTCGGGGATGGTCCCTAAGAGTTCGCTGAAGCGTTCGATGCGTTGCCGGGCTTTCTTTGAGGCATCTTCGCTTAGGAGGATGCGTCCGCATGTGCGGCAGGTGCTTTTTAGGAGGTCAAAGATGATTTTGGTGAATTCGATGTGTACGATTGGCACAGCGAGTTCGATGTGGCCGAAGTGCCCAGGACATCGGATGGCTGTGTTGCCGCATGTTTTGCAGCGTTGGCGCGGTTCGAGTGTGCCAAGACGACCGTCCATTAAACCTGCGGTGATGGGTGCGCCGTCTTCGTCGTAGGTGTCGGGGGTTTGGATTTCGACGACGGATTGTTTTCTGAGGTCTTTGGGTGAGATTAAACCGAAAGAGATTTCGTCTACTACTTTGTGTATTAATTCTTCCTGTTGTGACATGGTTAGGCCTTCTCTTTTAGTCTGAGTTTGGGGGTAATACAGAGGCTTTGAAGCTCCTGTAGCAGAAGTTTGAAAGCGTATGAGACTATTACTGGGGCGATTTTTGCTTTTTCATCGCAGATTTTGCAGACGTAGCGGCGTTGTTTCATGTCGAAGTAGGCGATTTGTCCGCAGTTTTCGCAGATGTAGAGAGTGTATTTGTCGGATTCTTCGAGTAGTCTGTCGCGGAGTAGCATAGCGGCACCGTGTCCGATGAGGCAGTCGCGTTCCATTTCACCGAACCGTAGACCACCACCCCTGGCGCGGCCTTCAGTTGGTTGGCGTGTGAGCATCTGGACTTGTCCGCGAGCACGGGCGTGTATTTTGTCAGCAACCATGTGGTGTAGTTTTTGGTAGTAAACAATGCCTACAAAGATGTCAGCGACGAATTTTTCACCGTTGGTACCGCTGTAGAAGACTTCGCTGCCTGTGTGGCTAAAGCCTTGTTTTATGAGGTTTTTGCGGACTTCGTCGGGGCCTTCGTTGGTGAAGGGTGTTCCGTCACCGGGTTTGCCTCTTGCTGCGGCGGCTTTGCCTGAGAGTGATTCGATGAATTGCCCGATGGTCATACGGCTGGGGATTGCGTGGGGGTTGATGATTAGGTCTGGAACCATGCCGTCTTCGGTGAAGGGAAGGTCTTCTTGAGGAACTATTAAGCCGATGACTCCTTTTTGTCCGTGGCGGCTGGCGAATTTGTCGCCGAGTTCGGGTATGCGCTGGTCGCGGACGCGGACTTTGACGAGTTGGCTGCCTTCGCCTGATTCAGTGATAAATATGCCATCTACGATGCCTGTTTCAGATGGGCGCATATCGATAGATGTATCGCGCATGCTGGGGCCTTTGACTTCGAATTCTTTGTATTCTTCTAGGAATCTGGGTGGGCTGATTCTGCCGATGAGGACGTCTCCGCCGACTACTTGTGATTCGAGGCTGATGATTCCGTCGGGTTCGAGTAGGCGATAGTATTGTTCGCCTCTGTAGCCGCGAGTGCCTGCTTCGGGGACGATGAATTTGTCTTTGAGTCCGCCGAGGTATTGACGGCATTCTGCTTCATATATGCGATAGAAGGTGCTGCGTGCTAAACCGCGTTCGATGCTGGCTTTGTTGAATATGATGGCATCTTCCATGTTATAGCCTTCGTAGCTCAAGACGGCTACGACACAGTTCTGACCTGTGGGGCGTTGCTTGTATCCCATGACTTCCATGTTTTCAGTTTGAACTAAGGGAACTTGCGGATAGTGGAGGATATGGCTGCGACTGTCGACGCGGTGGTGGAAGTTTGTGCCGTAAACACCCAGGGCCTGTTTTGCCATGGCTGCTTGGTATGAGTTTCGGGGTGACTGATTGTGTTCTGGATAGGGAATAGTGGAGGCGCAAATGCCCAGGATTGTGTAGGTTGCAATTTCTACGTGTGTAAATTCGGGGCCTATGGAGTCATAGTTTAGTGCGATGTAGGCGTTTTCTTCTTCTTCAGCGTCGAGGTATTCGACTAAGCCGTTTTTGACCAGGTCTTCCCAGGTCCATTCGCCCTGTCCGATTTTTTCGAAGTGTTTGGCTTGTAGTTTGGGTATGCCGTTTTCTATAATGATAAGGGGGCGGCGGACTCTGCCTTCGTCGCAGTTAGCGTGAACTTCTTCGGTTTCGGTTTGTTGCTTTGAGAAGTAGGTTACGTTGACTTCTGTTGAGATTTCACCTGTGCGTCGTCTCTGGCGGAAAGCTTGCACCATCTCTTTTGGGTTGTTGCAGTAGCCGATTATGTTTCCGTCCACGAAGACTTTGGCACCGTTCATGCGTAGTTCATTGGTTGCTTCGTAAGCAGGGATTGTGCCCATTTCGAAGAGTAATTGTTTTATGCGGTCAGGGTTAACCCCAACAGCGATGGATGCAGATAGGGCGAGGTTTTTTACGAGACCGCAGTTTGAGCCTTCAGGGGTTTCGTTTGGACAGAGTCTGCCCCAGTGTGTGGGGTGTAAGTCTCGAGCCTCAAAGTTTGGCTGGCTCCTAGATAGGGGTGACTGGAGCCTTCTGAGGTGGCTTAGGGTAGAGATGTAGTTTGTGCGGTCTAGTAGTTGGGTGATGCCAACTCGTCCTCTGCCCCAGTTCCCAGTTGCCAATGCGTGCTGGAAGCGTTCGGTGATTATGCCTGGACGCACGGCGGCTGAAACGGTGATTATTGGGCCTTTTACGCCGATGCGTTCAAGCTGATATTTGATGTCTCGGGTTAGGTTGCGGAAGGAGACGCGGAAGAGATCAGCAAGCAGTGGACCACCTAAGCGTAGACGTTTGTTTTTGAAATGGTCTTTGTCGTCGGGTGTGCGTCTGCCCGTTTTGAGTTGTATTACGCGGTATGCCATTTCGCCTAGGAATATTGCTTTTTCGCGGCGGTTTTTGTCACTTCTGCCCAAATGTGGTAGGAAGTTTTTGTCTAGGGCGGTTTCGGCTTTCTGTAGTCGATATTCTTCGACTTGTCCGTGGGCAACACGGTTGCCGATGAATAGGATGGCGTCTTGGGGTGTGTCTACACCGATAGCTTTTTCGAAGGATGCACCAAGTTGGGTTTGGATGTCAGGGTCGAGGCTAACGGCTTCGGCTATGTCTTTGTCTTTTTCAAGTGAGAGGGCGCGCATGATAACGACGAATGGAATTTCTGTGGGAACACCGGGCATGGTGACGTAGACGGCGTCGTCGCTTTTGAGTTTGAGTTCGATACGGGCACGGAAGCCGACGGTTGTGGAGAAGATTTTGGCCTGGTAGACGGGTGAGGTGCCTTTCTCGTCTATGTCGACGATAACACGGTTAGGTGCCAAGTCTTCCATAGCAACGATGACACGCTCGGAGCCGTTGACGACAAAGTATCCTCCGGGGTCGTCGGGGTCTTCGCCTGCGGCAATGAGTTCTTCGCGACTAAGTTGGCTTAAGAAACAAAGTTTGCTCTTGAGCATGACGGGGATGTTGCCGATGTAGACCAATTCGGTGTCTTGTTCGCGGCCATCTATAACAGGGGTCATTTCTAGCGCGATGGGTGCGGAATACGCCAAGTTTCTTAGGCGTGCTTCCATGGGGTATATTTCGTGTTTTGTGCCATCGACTTCGGTTGCATATGGACCGGTAATGCGGCTTTGCGGGTCGATGACCCAGATTTGTCCCAGTTTAACTTTGTAAGGACTTTCGGGTACTTCGATGGGGATTTCTCCGACTTCGTCAACGACTTCTTGGAGGCCGTGGTCTATGAATTCGTTGTAACTGTCGAGGTGTTGGCGAACTAGGCCTTTATCGTTGAAGAATGTTTTGAGAAGATAGTGAATGTCTTCTTTTTGTATTTTTTGTGCAGTCGTCAAATTTTTAGTTCTCCCATAAATTTACTATAAAATTAGGATAGTTACTGTGATTTTTGGGTGATGGGGTATTTTTCATCTTACATTTCCTCCGATGCTGGGTTGGCCAACTTCGAAAAAGGATATCCGTACTTTTCTAAGAGCACAAACACATGCCACATACCTTTCTTATAAACTTTTTTATGAATAGACCTTAGTCCCTATTATTTTTGGTGTTTTTGATGGGGGTTGGGGGTTATTTGCTTGATTTTTTAGACTGTCAGGGTTCCCGATATACGGAAATTAACCACCCCGCAGACAATATCGG
>Ga0123356_10007184_pt1 | contig 11146 bp, 9 predicted proteins | sample TergutEmb28metaG_2_FD_92546 | JGI IMG/M metagenome (GOLD analysis project Ga0123356, IMG submission 92546) | Embiratermes neotenicus P3 segment gut microbial communities from Petit-Saut dam, French Guiana - Emb289 P3 | ecosystem: Host-associated > Arthropoda: Insects > Digestive system > Gut ... | reverse complement strand
CAGCAAGCCCCGGAAACCTTGTAGTATTCATGCTTTGTATGCTCGCAACGGTACTCATAGTATGCGGCTATGTTAGACTGAAGAAATAGAATGTAAGTGCGTTATGATCCAGCCGTCAGTTGGCTGTTTGCTACGGGTTTTTAGCGTAAGTAGGGCGACAAGACCCGTACTAGCGAAAAATTCGGAGTAAATTGCCTACTGAAGGCTACAAAGGCTACATTTAAAGTAATAAAAACAGTTGTAATAAATGTACAGTTAGTGTAGAATGTTACACCGTACATTAAATACCGAAAGGATAGGAAACCAACATGCCATACACCACAGAAAAAATAAGAAATATCGCACTACTCGGACACGGGAGCAGCGGAAAGACCAGCCTCGCCGAGAGTATGCTATTCTTAACAGGCTCCTCCGACAGACTTGGCAAAGTAAATGACGGTAACACTGTCGGCGACTCAGATTCCGAGGAGGTAAAACGCCAGATTACCATATACCTAGCAACACTTTTTACAGAACATAAAGGATGCAAAATCAATATCCTTGACACCCCCGGCTTTTTTGACTTTTCCGGAGAAGTACTTGAAGCGTTGCGAGTTGCTGATGCAGGTATTGTTACATGCACCGCAAAAGATGGTATCAGCGTCGGATTTGAAAAAGGCTGGAGTGTCCTGTCTGCTAATAAGCTTCCACGGGCAGCATATGTATCAAAAGTCGACGAGGAAAATGGTGACTTTGATGCCGTTCTTGAATCACTTCGTAAAAAATACGGAACATCAGTATGTCCGCTGACAGTCCCTGTAAAAAACGCATCGGGAAAAATAGAAGGCGTATATGACCTGGTTTATCGCAAAGCCTATAGTTTCGAAGGCGGTAAGCAAAAAGAGATTCCCGTGCCTGATAGCATGAATGCCGAATTAGAAGCCCTATATGAGACGTTTAATGAGAGTATCGCAGAAACATGCGAAGAACTCATGGAAAAATACGGTGAGGACTACACGACCGAAGAAATCATCAAAGGTGTAAAGATAGGACTAAAAGACCTCACGCTCTTCCCGGTTTTCTGCGGATGCGCAACAACAGGACTCGGGACGATTCCGTTACTGGACGCGATTGCCGATTTCTTCCCGTCACCACTCGATAGAAAAGAGCAAACCGAAGAAGGCAACGATCTCGCTGTCGATCCTAATGGAACGACTTGTGCCATCGTTTATAAAACACTATCCGATCAGTATGGTAAGTTCAGCATATTTAAAGTTTTATCCGGAAAGATCACGTCAGATATGCAGCTTGTCAACACACGTACAGGCACAACGGAAAAAATGAGTAACATCTTTAAGATGCAGGGTAAAAAGAGCATCGAAACCAAGGAAGTTATTTGCGGTGACATCGGTGCGGCATCCAAACTTTCTGACACAAAAACCAGCGACACATTAAGTGATGCAAAGAACAAGATCACAGCAAAACGGATTGAGTTCACACCTACATGCTACTCAATGGCAATAGCTCCAAAAACAAGAGGACAGGAAGACAAAATTGCTGCAGGGCTGGCAAAGCTAGGCGAAGAAGATGTTACATTCACATTCGTAAACAATGCAGAAACAAAACAACTTGTTCTCTCAGGAGCAGGAGACATTCAACTTGATGTACTTTGCTCAAAACTAAAAGACAAGTTCGGTGTTGAAGTAGAACTGTCGCCGGCACGTGTGCCATACCGTGAGAAAATACGCAAAAAGTACCAGGTTGAAAGTACGCATAAGAAGCAGTCCGGCGGTGCAGGTCAATACGGTAAAGTCGTAATCGATTTTGAACCGGGCGATACAGAAGATATGATATTTGAGGAAAAAGTATTCGGCGGTAGTGTTCCGAAAAACTTCCATCCGGCAGTTGAAAAAGGCCTACGTGAAAGCATCCAGAGAGGACCGCTGGCTCGCTATCCGCTTGTTTACCTGAAAGCAACCCTGCTTGATGGTAAATACCACCCGGTAGACTCATCAGAACAAGCATTTAAGATGGCAGCACAACTGGCATATAGGGAAGGCATCCCACAGGCAAACCCTGTTATTTTGGAACCGATCGGCTACTTGGCAGTCACGATTCCCGATTCATATACAGGAGACATAATGAGTGACCTGTCAAAAAGACGTGGCAGCCCAATGGGCATGAACGCAAATGCTGACGGATTGCAAGTTATAGAAGCCGAAGTACCGATGGGTGAGATGTCAAGTTATGCAATCGATTTGCGCTCAATGACACAGGGCAGGGGTTCGTTTACTATCAGGTTTGAAAGATACGAGGAAGCACCGGCGCCCATTCAAGCGAAAATAATCGAAGAAGCAAAAAGCTTGGCAGAAGCCGAGTAGTTACCGGGTAAATACATAAGAAAATTAACGGGGGTAGTCCGGCAGGACTGCCCCCAATACAAGAGGATTGGTATTTGGATTTCATACGTGAATTATTGCAGGCAATGAGTGGATCATTATCTAATATTGACGGTGATTTTATGTCATACGTTACGATGATAATTCGCTTTATTTTGCCTGCTCTTGCTGTAATCATTATTATTCGATGCACCAGATCGCTTCTGAATGAAAAAAGCGAAGGTGAGATCTGGGGGCAACTCCGATTTCCAAACGGGACATTATACGACCTAACACACTGGGAAAACGTGATTGGAAGGGCAAAATCATCTGATGCCTTCATAGATTATCCCACCATATCACGAAATCACGCTGCAATAATTCGCGATGATAAAGGTAATTGGCGTATATATGACGTTGAGTCGAAAACAGGAGTTGTTGTAAACGGTAAAAAAATCGAGAGTGACGACGGTATACCCGTAAGTTCCGGTGACAGTATTGAGCTTGGTGGTGTTGAGCTGACGTTCATAGCTGCCGATAACACGGATGAATATGAGCAATCCGTAAGTCGCACCCGACCCGGACGATTCTTTAAGCAGCATACTACATTGATTTACGTGACAGAGTTCCAGCTTCTGCTCGGGCTACAGTTGTGTATTGCTGCCGGTGATGCGCTGACATTTGCACTTCCGTTTTCCTTTTTTGCACTGATAGTGTTGATGTGGACATGTTACTTTATTACACGTGCGCTGAAACGGGTCGCATTTGAAGTTGAAACTATAGGGTTTTTCTTGTCTACGATAGGGCTGTCAGTTGTTGCGTCAAGCTCACCGTCAGAGCTTACAAGACAAGTTATTTTTATTATTCTGGGTTTGATATTGTTCTTTGCAATGGGATGGATACTGCGTGATCTTGACAGAGCAAAATTTATGCGTAGACCGATTGCAGTTCTCGGGCCGTTGATGCTTGCTGTAACGCTTATTTTTGGAACAAGAGTAGGTGGAGCTGTTCGATGGATAAACATTGCGGGGCTGACATTTCAACCATCTGAATTTGTCAAGATAGCACTGGTATTCGCCGGAGCTGCAACAATGGAACGTATGTTCACCCGGAGAAACTTGTTTGCATTTATCGGATTGATGGGCATATGTATGGCTTTCCTTGCACTGATGACAGATTTCGGTCACGCTCTTATCTTCTTTGTAGCGTATCTGGTCATAGCATATCTTCGCTCAGGAGATTTTGCTACGATATCTCTAAGTATTGGAGGCGCAGGTTTTGCAGGCTTAGTAGCACTCGCCTCAAGACCTCATATAGCGGGGCGTTTTTCAACATGGGGAAAAGCATGGGAATTTGCTGATGGACGCGGATTTCAGCAAACACGTGCAATGACAGCAGCAGCAAGCGGCGGCTTATTTGGAATCGGTGCAGGTAATGGATGGTTCAAACCACCGCGCGTTCCTGCTGCAGATTCCGACTTGGTATTTGCATTGGTCAGTGAAGAACTGGGACTGATAGTCGCACTAGCAGCGATTTGTGCACTCTTAGTTTTTATAGTTTTTTCTGTTCGTTCTGCTAATGCGGCTCGCAGTTCATTTTATGTGATCGCTGCTTGTGCAACATCAGCAATAATGGTCTTTCAAATGCTTTTAAATGTGCTCGGGTCAATGGATATCCTGCCATTTACGGGAGTAACTTTCCCGTTTGTTTCAAAAGGAGGAACGAGCCTTGTAGCATCCTGGGGAATGCTTGCATTTTTTAAAGCAACAGATACCAGACAAAATGCCAGTTTTGTAGTTAAGACACCTAAGCGTCCAAAGTACAGTGGCGGCGGCACTATCACATACAAGGAAGTAGAAGGAGAGTTCTGGGAAGAGGAGGAAAAGTACTATTGAATAAAGTCAAAACAAGAGCACTTTCTGTCCTTTTATTAGTAGCGATAGCCCTGCTTGGAATGGGCTTCTACGTTTTCAGATATGTGATATATGGCAGCGAATGGGCTTCAGCACCGTTTAATGCAACAGTGTTTCATAAGGGGATGCTTGCATCAGGAGTTGTCAGAGATAGAAATGGCGTCATCCTCGCTGACGTGATTGATGGCAGACGAGTGTTTGCAGAAAATTCGGATGTGCGCCGTGCAACACTGCATGCAGTAGGCGACTTGGAAGGTAATATAGGAACAGGAGCTCTGAATGCTTTTGCTTCGGAGATGATGGGATATAACCTTATAACCGGCTCATACTCAAGAACAGGAGCCGGCAAGGAAGTATCGCTAACTATCGATTCAAGACTAAATACTACCGCATATAGAGCACTCGATGGTCGCCGCGGTGTCGTAATGGTAAGTAATTATAAAACGGGCGAAGTGTTGTGTATGGTATCAAACCCGACATTCGATCCTGCAAACCCGCCTGATAATGTTGACACCCCTGCACTTGAAGGGGTCTATGTAAATCGTGCGATTCAATCAACGTACACACCCGGCTCAACGTACAAGCTCATAACTGCAGCAGCAGCTATTGAGCAGATCAACCGGATATATGATGCTACTTTTACTTGCAATGGCGAAGTTGAAGTAGGTGGTGGTAGTCTTACATGTCCCGGTGAGCATGGAACTGTGGACATTGTACGAGGGATGCAAGTTTCATGCAATATCGTATTTGGAGAGTTGGCACTTTCTATGGGTCCGGATATCATGGCAGATTATGCAGAAAAGCTTGGCTTTACGGAAAGAAGCAAAGTTGGCGGAATAATAACAGCGAGAGGCAATTATGACAAAGCTCGTGATGGATCTTTAAATCTTGCTTGGTCCGGAGTTGGTCAGTACAACAACACAGTATGTCCTGCAACAATGCTGCGTTTTGTCAGCGCTGTCGCAAATGAAGGTAATGCTGTTGAACTACAGCTCCTGAAGAGAACAGGATTATCTGCAGTTTTTCCGCCAAAGACGGAAAGAGTGCTTAACAGAAGTACTGCAATGCAACTAAGTGAGATAATCGAAATTCAAAATCGAGAAAGCTTTCCCGGTCTTGAAATACACGCAAAATCAGGTACCGCACAGGTTGGAGGAGGTCGTGAACCGCACGCATGGTACGTGGGCTACATAACAAATGAAGATTATCCTCTTGCGTTTGTTGTAGTCGTAGAAAACGGAGGCGGAGGATTTGCCGTAGCAAGTCCAATAGCAAACAGAGTACTGCAAGAAGCAATCGGCAGATAGTAAGACAGGGGGACGGTTCTGAGACAGGGGGACGGTTCTATTGTCTCGCTCATCGAAATGAGTGAGACAATAGAACCGTCCCCCTGTCTCAGAACCGTCCCCCTGTCTCCCCCTGTCTCTAAAAACAAAAGCCCAAGCTTAACTAAATAAGCTGGGCTTTTTATTATTTCTTAAGTTACTTTGTTCCGAAAATCCTGTCTCCGGCATCGCCGAGACCGGGAACGATATATCCATGGTTGTTGAGTTGACCGTCAATTGCGCAAGTAATGATATCTACGTCAGGATGCATCTCTTCCATTTTTTCTACACCCGGAGGTGCTGACAGAATCGTAAGAAGCTTGATAGAGCGAGCACCCGCATCTTTTAGAAATTGTGCAGCAGCTGCAGCTGTACCGCCCGTTGCGAGCATTGGATCAAGAATAAAACAATCGCGTTCCATGATATCAGGAGGCATTTTACAGTAGTATTCTATCGGCTGCAGTGTTTCAGGATCGCGATAAAGTCCTATATGAGCTACCTTTGCAGAGGGTATCAAACCAAGTATCCCGTCGACCATACCTAACCCGGCACGAAGGATAGGAACCAGAGCAAGTTTTTTACCGGCAAGAGCATGAACTTTTGCTTCGGCTACCGGTGTCATAACCTTGACTTCCTCCAGTGGCAAATCGCGCATGGCTTCGTAACACATGAGCATAGCCATTTCGCCCACTACTTCTCGAAAAATCTTAACTCCGGTGTCAATATCACGAAGTATTGTCAGTTTGTGTTGAATAAGCGGGTGTGTAAGAATCGTTACTGCCATAAAAACGATCATTCCTTTCGTAAATCATCAAATTTTTTCATCTGAACCATACTACAACATATAGATGTTCATGTCAATCAAAGAATACTAAATATAGTATGAATTTTTTTCGCACTAATTTGATATAATTTGAACAAAAATGCGATTAACCTCTTGTCTTATAGCTCAAAATATTATACCATAAAAGTCAATATAAAGTGGAGGTCATATCGTGAATAAAAGAATAGAAGAACTAAAAAAAGAGGTCTTAAACGCTAATCTGGACTTAGTCAATCATGGATTAGTTATCCTTACATGGGGAAATGTATCCGCCTACGACAAGGAAAGCGGCTTGGTAGTGATAAAAGCAAGCGGTATCGAGTATGAGAATATGGGTGTCGAGCATATGACAGTGACTGACCTTGACGGAAAAATCGTAGAAGGTAAGTTTAAACCATCATCAGACCTACCTACACACCTAGTATTGTATAAAGCGTCTCCTGGTATTGGTAGTGTTGTTCATACACACTCAGGATTTGCAACGATCTGGTCGCAAACAGGAAAAGCTATACCATGCCTCGGTACAACACATTCTGATTACTTTTGCGGTGAAATACCTAATACACGAAAAATGACTCCGGAGGAAATAAATAGTAATTACGAGGAAAACACAGGGCATGTCATCGTCGAGCGATTCAAGGATTTAGACTATGCAAAAATGAGAGCGGTTCTTGTCCATAGCCATGGTCCGTTCGTTTGGGGCGACACTCCCAATGATGCTGTACTAAACTCTGTTGTACTCGAGTATGTTGCCAAAATGGCATTCTGCAACTCGGAAATGGCGAATGGCAAACCGGATATAATCCAGGAAGAACTAATGCTGAAGCACTATAACAGAAAATTCGGCAAAGACGCCTACTACGGCCAAAAATAGGGAAAGATAAATAATAATAAAAACCTTGCATTACGTTACACTTAGTAGTATAATGTTTCACAGTCGCAAACAAAGAAAGCTAGTAGTATCAATGCATTGCGGGTGTTGCGTAATGGTAACGCTCCAGCCTTCCAAGCTGGCCACGTGGGTTCGATTCCCATCACCCGCTCCAATAAACAAGGGATGCCGAATGGCATCCTTTGTACTACAGGAGAAGCAACAATGAAGTTTTATGAGAAGCAGGTTGAGACAAAAACCGTCTATGAAGGACTGATCGTTAATGTCAGGCTGGACGTTGTGGAACTGCAAAATGGAAATAAAGCTAAGAGGGAAGTGGTCGAACATCCGGGTGGTGTTTGTATAGTTGCGGTAACTAATGACAATAAAGTGCTGATGGTCAGGCAGTACCGATATACCATGGAAGAAGAAATGCTTGAGATACCGGCCGGAAAGCTTGAGATAGGGGAAGACCCTTTCGAATGCGCTGTCAGGGAACTATCGGAGGAAACAGGCTATACAGCAAAAAAATGGATAGACCTTGGTGTGATCTATCCATCCGCAGGAGTATACAGGGAAAAGCTATTCCAATACCTGGCACTCGACTTGCAACCCGGGGAGATGCACCTTGATGAAAACGAGTTATTAAGTGTCGAAGAAATCGATATAAATGAGTTGATAGACTTGATAATGGCAAACAAGCTTAAAGATGCCAAGTCGATGATAGGCATTTTGAAAGCAAAATCACACCTCGAAAACCCGTCAGTCTGAAATTTCAGCCTCACCCGCTTTTGAAGTGAGTACCGTATTAAACAATAATGCCGGTGCCGTAAAGCATAATACACAACTTACGATCGTTGTTAACAGGATCTCCGGCACCATGTATGAACCGTTATAAGAAAGTGAATAGAGCCAAACCGGCATATTCTCGGCGTAAATGCCCCATACGATCATACCTGATATAAAGTGGCAGGCGAAGCGCAGAATTAGACATAATGGAGCTGCAAAAAGCAGTCCAAATTTCTTGCCTTTAAAAAGACCTGATAAACCAAGCACAGAAAAAGCAAGAATATAATCAAGAAGAACAACTGCGATATATCCCTCAACGGTTCCGGTCGGTGGGGGATAAAACTGTTGCAGCATTTGCAGACACGCATAGATGAACCCGCCCGCCAGACCCCATGGGAGACCGTGACGCAAGCCGATCATCAAAATCGGCAGCATCGATAGGGGAGTCACCGAACCGCCCCAAGGAAGCTTGAACGGCGTAACATAGCTGAGGACAAAGCCCAGAGCGACGAGCAGCGCTGACTCTACCATAGCACGGAGATTTTTGCGAAAATCTGAGTTTAACAAACAAATACACCTCTTTTCATAATGTAATGAGGTGCATTTTTGTTTCTTATTCCCGACGGCAGCATTATCTGCATCCGGTATAAGGGTTTAGCGCAGCATTTCGCGCCCTCTCAGCCGCCTGTCGGCAGCACCCCATTATTTTTTTGCATTATATCACAAATGTCTCTGAAAGTCTACTATTTCACCATACTAGCTACTTCAGCAGCGAAGTCATCTTCCTTCTTCTCAATACCTTCGCCTTTTTCAAAGCGGGTGAAAGCCTTGACCTTGATGTCGCCGCCAAGTGATTTAGCAACTTGCTTAACATGCCCATCGACAGTAATTTTGTTTTCTTTGACAAAAGCCTGATTCATGAGGCAAATGTCTTCGAAGAACTTGTTTATTCGACCTTTGACCATCTTCTCTGCGACTTGAATCGCTTTGTCCTCAGGAAGATTCTTAGCCTTGTTCTCTTCTATTGCCTTATTAAGCTGGATTTCTTTCTCTTTTTCAAGCTCTGAAGCATCGACCGATTCAGAGTCGAGATACATTGGGCGCATTGCTGCAATCTGCATTGCAAGGTCTTTACCAAGCTCAGTGACAGTGTCCATATCGGATATACCGGATACTTCCAGATTGACAATAACACCGATTTTGCCGCCGGCATGAATGTAAGGGATGCTGAGCCCTTCGGTGTAACGAATAAAGCGACGCACGGAGATATTTTCACCTATAACCAGAATCATTTCCTGTTGTTGCTCTTCAACGGTTTTATCCAAACCGGGGAATTTGCTTGCCATAAGAGCGTCAACATCAGCAGGATCGTTTATAGCTACTGCTTTTGCGACTCCTTCGACAAAATCAATGAACATTTCATTTTTTGCAACAAAGTCTGTTTCTGCATTGACTTCAACAACGACGCCAACACCATCGATAACGGCTGCATATGCAACACCCTCAGCGGCTATTCTGCCTGCCTTTTTTTGAGCAGCAGCGAGTCCGCGCTCTCTGAGATAGGCGATAGCTTTTTCCATATCGCCTGCGGTCTCTGTAAGAGCTTTCTTACAGTCCATCATACCAACTCCGGTTGCTTCACGGAGTTCTTTTACATGTATAGCAGTAAATGACATTTATCTCAAATCCTTTCTACTCAGAAGGAGCTTCTTCTGTCTTTTTAGTTGTTTTTCTGGTGGTTTTCTTCACCGGTTCTTCTGCCGGTGTATCCTCTGCAGCTTCGGCGGGAGCTTCATCTTTTTTTGCCGGAGCTTTTTTTCTTGTGGTCTTTTTTACCGGCTCCTCAGCAGATGCTTCTTCAGCAGGAGCTTCTTCCGCAGCTTCTTCATCTTTTTTTGCCGGAGCTTTCTTTCGTGTTGCTTTCTTTACCGGCTCTTCGACAGGTGATTCCTCAGTTGCTTTTTCTTCTGCAGAAACTTCAGATGCAACTTCTGCAGCTTTTCTTGTTCTTGGAGCTCTCTTTGGTTTTTCTTCGGCAACAGCTTCCTCAGCAGGTGCTTCGACTACTGCTTCCGCCACAGGAGCTTCAACGATCGGCGCTTCCACAACAGGGGCTTCTACCGCAACGGCAGGTTTTTCAGCAACAGGCTTTTTATCAACCGGCTTTTCTGCGACAGGTTTCTCGACAGCCGGTTTTGCTGGCTCTTTATCAGTAGCCTTCTCTGCAGATTCTGTAAAATGCGTTATTGGCAGAGGTTCGGCGGCGGACTCTGTAGCAGGTGCAGCAGGTGCAGCAGGTGCAGCTGGAGCAGCTGGAACAACACGTGCAACTTCACCCTGTTCAGGCGAATCAGCCGATTCCACTGTGTCAACACCCTGGCGACCTTCAATAACGGCATTAGCCATTGCTTGCGCAATGAGACGAATAGCGCGGATCGCATCGTCGTTACCGGGGATAATATAATCGATCTCGTCGGGATCGCAGTTTGTATCAACGATCGCAACGATGGGGATACCAAGCTTACGTGCTTCGGCAATAGCGTTGCGTTCTTTGCGCGGGTCTATAATGAACAGCGCAGCCGGTAGTTTTTTCATATCTTTAACGCCACCGAGATACTTTTCGAGTCTGTTGATCTCGCCGGTGAGTCTTATTACTTCCTTCTTAGGCAGGATGTCAAAAGTACCGTCTTCCTGCATTTTGCGAAGTTGTGCCAAACGATCGATACGCATACGCATCGTTTTGAAGTTTGTGAGCATTCCGCCAAGCCAGCGTGCATTGACGAAAAACATTCCGACACGTTCGGCTTCCTCTTTAACAGCTTCTTGTGCTTGCTTCTTTGTTCCAACAAACAGAACTGTCCCGCCGTTTTCACTTACATCGCGGACAAAGTTGTATGCATCCTCAAGTTTTCTTACGGTTTTTTGCAAGTCGATAATGTAGATTCCGTTGCGCTCCATATAGATATATTGAGCCATTTTTGGGTTCCAGCGACGTGTTTGATGACCGAAGTGTACTCCGGCCTCCAAGAGTTGTTTCATTGATACTACTGACATTTTTTTCCTCCAAT
>Ga0123356_10007183_pt1 | contig 11146 bp, 6 predicted proteins | sample TergutEmb28metaG_2_FD_92546 | JGI IMG/M metagenome (GOLD analysis project Ga0123356, IMG submission 92546) | Embiratermes neotenicus P3 segment gut microbial communities from Petit-Saut dam, French Guiana - Emb289 P3 | ecosystem: Host-associated > Arthropoda: Insects > Digestive system > Gut ... | reverse complement strand
TTATTATGGAGTTTGTAGAAGGGAAAACATTGGAACGCTACATTTATACTGAAATAGGATTGATACCCGAACAAAAAGCGCTGCCATTGTTTCTGGAAATACTTGATACCGTTGCCTATTTGCATGATAATGACATGTTGCATTTAGACATAAAAACAAACAATGTGATGTTGCAGCCTAACGGAAGAATCAAGTTAATTGATTTAGGTATTGCCTCGCGTATGAGCGATGCCGCTACTAACACAGCAGGTTTTGGTACGCCTGCCTATATGCCGTCCGAACAGTCGGAAAAAGGCAAATGCGGCAGATATACAGATATTTTTGCTCTGGGCGTTGTGCTGTTTGAAATGCTGACAGGAAGGCTCCATTTCACTTCGCAAAATCCGGGTGCAAGATCGGCAAGCGAGGAAATCAAGCATAAAATTAAATATGAGGCAACTCCACAAATGAAGCAGTTTTATCCGCCAATAAACTCCAATTTGCAATCTATCGTAGAGCGTGCATTGGATAAAAGTCCACACAATCGGTATCAATCGTGTGAAGAATTTCAAGATGAGATTAAAAACTATATGTATAAACATAAATTAAAGTATTAACATTAAATTATTTAAGTATGAAAAGCATTACTATTGGACGCAGTTCGGAAAACGATGTAGTTATTCCCGACGGTTGCGCAGGCAGAAAACACTGCCAAATTATTCAAGACGATAATGGCAATTATCGTTTAATTGATCTCCAATCACAAAACGGCACTTAGAGATGCGTGCATGAATGAAGTAATTTATGTAGTGCAAAAAATTGAAACAGATAAAAACGGAAATCTTTCAGCAATTAAAATAAGTAAAAATTAAAAAATATCTCAAAATGAAACAGCTCATAATATTGTTAATAAGCGTCTTGTTTGCAGTAGCTTCTTATGCCAATAGCCTGCATTTTGTCTATGTCAGGTTAGACAATTCAATGAATACTGAAACTTTAAAGAAACAAATTGAGAAACTGAAAAACAGTTTTTCCGACAGCGATTTTATTGTGTATTACAGCAATGAAAGTACAGCAATGGATAAGCAATCATGGGACAGAAATAAGTTGTTTGGTCAAATCAACAGTCAAAACTCCTCTCTCGCAGTTTCCATTCCCGATGAACTTGAAAACATCTCTGTGCATCTTGAAAATTATTTGCACTCAGCATCTTATAATGATGTTACTTTTCACTTCTTTGTTGGTAACGAGTTTTTCAATAACAGCCATCAAGATATGTTATTGGCAAGATTGCTGATAGTTAATAGTTTAACGCAGCCAAAATACAGTGTTACGTTACAGTACTATCCTTGTGGTGCTACCTACAACCAAGAAAAAATGAAGTTTAATCCTGAATATAATATTAATCTACAAACAAAAATAATTTCGGTTTTATGAAAAAAAGATACCCATTATTAGTTTTTATATGCCTGCTAATCTGCGGACTATCAACGGCGCAAAAATTACCCAAACAGTGCAAAGTTTGGTTGCCCGAATACATTGCCAATACCACTAAACCTCAGCCCGATTGGACAAAATCTCAAAAGTGGCAGGATTTTGTAGTGGCTAAAATAAAAAGTAATAACTTCGGCAAAGAGAACACCATTGTTTGGCAAGTATATAGCGACAGAGCCAACAACAAAACCTACACCGAGCCGAGTGTTTCGTCTGCCGCTCATTCAAAACTTAGGTTCATGGAACAACTCAACGTGGCAGATATTCAAGACGGGTTTGCCTTAGTGTATAAATCCTTTTATGCAAGCATGGAAATAGAAAAAGATGCCAAATGCTTGGGGTGGATACCGGTTGATAATTTGCTTCTATGGGAAGAGTGCCCGCAAACTCACAGTAAAATCTATCAAAAAGCATTGGTGGTACACGACCCCTCAAAACACAGCTCGCAAGCTGAAAAAAATCCGCCATTTTTCTTAGACCCCAGTAATAAATCAGAGACAAATCCAAATCAAAGAGCAAAAGACCTTGAAATTTACTTTGTAATGAAAACAGCGATAGTGGGCGATATAAAATATTATCTTTTATCAAGAAATATGTTAATTACCGACAATATGCAAACCGTATATGGCTGGATGCCAGAAGAGTACATTACCGAATGGAACCAACGTTTGCTGATAGAGCCAACTTTCAACTCGAAAGCAGTGGAGAGGTATAAAAGAAATGGCATCTCTCCCACTATTTTTTATGAACTGGACGATGCAAGACAACTTTGGACAAACGAGGAAACCCAAAATCCATTATGGTTGTATCACGATTTTAATACTTCAAGGATGCACCAGTATGAAATGCGTAACCCCATTCTTTCTCAGGGAGAAATTGCTGCCGATATTTATAGTGTGGCTTCTATCTCTTCAATGGCGTCTCAAAAAATTGACCCCGAACTTTTAAAAAAAATGGAATTGTTGAAACAAGCAAAAGATAATATTAATGTGATATTTGTGATTGATGCAACTGCTTCTATGAAAAACTATTTTCAGTCGGTGGCAAATGCATTATCAACCATTATGAAAGGTAATTTTAAAGAACAGATGAAAGCCGGCGTTGTGCTTTACAAAAATTACGATGACACAGAAAATGTTGAATTTAAAAAACTGACCAAAAATATAGACCAAATATCTTCATTCATAACTCAAAAGCAAGAAACATTGGGGCGTTCCGATGCCGACGATTATTCAGCAATGTTTCTTGGCTTGGAAACGGCATTAGATGCACGAAAAATGGGGTACTCGAATGCGCAAACCAATTTTATCATTCTCATTGGCAATGCCGGTAATCGCCGCACCGACCCCAACGAGGTCAGTTGGCTAGAGAACGTTGCCAAATTATCTCAAAAAATGTTTGATAACAGAATAAACTTTCTCGGTTTTCAGGTTAACCATGCCGGTTCTACGGCTTACGATGATTTTGCCATTCATTTACTAAGGCTGCAAAAAGAATTGGCTGATAAATATCAAAAGAAAATAAAGAGCGGAACACTGGAATATGAACTGCATACCAACCGCTTTTATGTTTTAACGAGAAAAGGAAGCAACAGTGAACTACCTGTTTATGCCTCTTACAGATATGCAAATGCAGGTGAATCGGAAACAATGAGCGGATTAAGAAAAATAGTGGTGGACAATATTACTGATTTTCAAAATTTTGTTACCGAACAACTTACAGTATTAGAAGCAAACAGCGCAGCTGCTAATACCGATGCAGGCTATCTCATAGAGCAAAAATTATCGGAAATTTTAAGATTGTACGATTGGAGCGAAGCCGACATCAATAAATACATCTCCTATTTGAAAGACGGTGGAAGCACCAAATTTATTGGATATGCGCCCATAAAAACAAGCAAATCGCAGCATCAACTTTTCGATTATGTATTGTTCTTTTCACAGAACGAATTAACGGAACTTATTCAGCAACTCTCTGCTATAAATGCGTCGGATGCTTCCGATGCAAAAGCATTTCAAGACGCCATTGTAAAAATGGGGCAGGCAATGCTTGGGCAGTTCAACGAAGATGAAATCAGAAATATGGATATGGATAAACTACTCGGACAAATTTACGGAATACCTGTGCCGATAAATCTTTGCGGGCTCGACATTAGGAAAATCCCCAATATGGATAAAGATGATTTGAAAGATTATATTGAGATGTTTAAATTAAAACTCAAAATATTACAACGGATTAATGCAGACAGTGATTACAATGGGCGTTTTCAAAGAAACAGGAATACCTATTATTGGATCCCTATGGACGATATGCCGGGGGTTTATGCGGATTGTAAGGATTTGAGATTTAAAAATTAAGAGATAGAGATGGGTAGTTATTTTGAAATAAAAAATTTGCGATGTTCGTATGAATCTAAGGCTACTAATCCGAAAGTGGTCTTACAGGTTGATGAGTTGTGTATTCCCAAGGGTGAAGTGGTTTTTATCGTGGGGCGATCGGGGTGCGGAAAAAGCACTATTTTGGAAGCGCTGGGACTGATGAATAACACAATTTTGTTTGCCGAAAAGTTTAGTATTTTCCCCGAAGGAAACAAGGAAATTGATGTTACAAAAATTTGGAAACAGCGAAACAGCGTGTTATCAAATATTCGCAAAAAATATTTCAGTTTCATCTTTCAGCAAACCAATTTGATGCAAAATTTCTCAATTTGGGAAAATGCTATGATCCCGCAATTGATAAAAGGCGGAAATAAAAATTACGACGACACTTTAATGCAAGTGGGCTTGCAGCAAATTCTTGATGAGAAAAAACAAATTGTGGGCGAGCTTTCGGGCGGGCAACAACAACGCCTCGCTTTTGTGCGCGCATTTTTGCCCGATTTCAAAATACTCTTCGGAGATGAACCCACCGGAAACCTGGACCCGGAAAATGCAGATAATTTAATGAAAATTATTGCCGATGAAATTCATAACAGCAAAGATAAAACTGCAATTATTGTTTCGCACTCGCCGGAATTGTCGGTAAAATATGCCGACCGCATCATTAAAATCCATGACGAAAAATCGCAGCACGGTGATACTTTCGGAATCATTGATAGCGACAGTATTTACGAAAAACGAAATGAAATTTGGTTTCATAACGACACCGGAATTTCAAATGATAACTTAAAAAACAATATACAATGATGGGCGAAAAATATACGAATATATTTATAAAAAAGGAGCTTAAGTCAATTGTTGGAAAAGGTTGGAAAAACTTTTGGATACTGTTTTTCGTATTTGCCATTACTATTTTCGCATTGGAATTTAGTAGAAGTGGCGTAAAATTCTTAGAATACAAAATGAGCGACCCTTTTATAAACTGGATTGATGTACGGCACCAAACCAATTTTGAATTATTTAGAGGAGAAACAGAGCAAGAAAAAGAGAATTACAATATCGCCACTATAGATGCAGACAATTACATTTTGGAATATGTTTTCACGAAAGATTACAGAATGATACGTGTGGAAGGGCGTACTATTTCTTCTGAAAGTAAGTTGCTCGAAAAGATTTTGCACAAAGATAATCTCATTGTAGTACGCGAACAAAAAATAGATAAACGAGATTATGGTTGGATTGTGACTATAGATTTGATGAATCGGCTTGGCTACGAAGATGGCGCACACTATCCGCTCTATATCAACTATACATTTCCGGGCGCACCTGAAAACTTGAAAAAATACGGACTAAAAGAACACAAAGATTATTTTGAGATTCCCATTCCCATCATTGCTGTTGTGGCGCAACTCCCCGATCTGCTTGATCTTATTGCGCCTACCTATTTTATGGAACAAAAAAACAGTGGTGGCAACCCGTTTATAATACCCAACCACGAAAACTATTTCCACGACCTGTACTTAATTGCCGAAAAACCTGATAAAGATTTTGAAGATCGTTTAAAATCCTGCTTCGATAATGCAGGGTTGCTGTATGATGATGATTTTGAAAAAGAAGAGATAGACAACTTGTTACGACCTGCCACACAATTTAGAATTACCATTAGAGATCTTGATTACCCGAAATTAAACAAAATAGTTGATCAAATTTGCGAAAACGAAAAAGACCTGTATCGTACTTACGATTGGGCATTCGACGGAGGTTACCGACTACAACCCAACTATTTGTCGTTTATGTTTAGCGACCTTGAGTATGTAAAAGCATTTTCTGTTTGGGCAAAAGAGCAACACGGCATCAGAATAGATATGGCGCAAATTGAGGCAAAAGAGAACTTTCGCACATTCGAGATTTTGGCTTATCTGCTATGCTTGTTTATCTCCATGATTGCGATTGCCTTTGTGGCTATTTTCCTTTATTTTCTCATTGACTCACATTTCCGTAAAATTTCTAAAAACTTGGGCACCATTATGGCTTTTGGATTGGGCAACAAGCAGATTATACGCATTTACCTTACCGTATTCTTGTTAATGATTTTAGCAAGTTTGCTGGCTGTAATTGCGGTGCTTGGCGGTGCTGAAATGCTATTTAACACGATGAACTGGTGGCAATATGAAGGAAAAATGGCGCATTTTTCTCTTTGGGACATTTGGGTAATGATTACCATTCTTGTTATTCCGCTTGTTTCGGCATTGGCAACGGTGGTTTTCTTACAATTTAAACTTAGGGCTACGCCGGGGGATTTGATATTTGAGCGAAACTTATAATTAATTAATAATTAACAATTAAGAATTAAGAGATGAAAATCTCCCCCGCTGGCGGGGGACAAAGAGGGTGGAAAAACTGAAAACTGATAACCGAAAACTACAAAGCGTTCTTTGACTTCTTGATTTACACGCAAAAAAATGGTTTTGCCATTATGAGATAGTTGTATGATTATTATCAAATAATCTCACCTGCCCACAATCTTTCTAAAAATATTTTCCATGGAAGGATGAGGATATTCCCTACAAGTCGAGGTAAGGGGTCATTGCTTATCAGAATTACTTTTTTTACGGTATATTCTTCGGTAAATGCTTTTAATCCACGTAAGTGTCTTTCTGTAGATTGTTCTGTAGCTTTTACTTCAATAGCTACTTCATGGTCGCCAAGTACAAAATCAATTTCTAATTGCGAAGCTGTACGCCAATAATAGATTGGATATTCCTTTTCAGAGTAGCGGCTGTGGGCATATATTTCTTGATAGATAAAATGCTCAAACGCTTTTCCAAATAACTCTGTTCCCTGTTCTATGCGTCCTCTGCCGAGCAAATTATTGGCAATACCCACATCAAACAGATAAAATTTCGGGGCTGTGATTACGCGCCGTTTTGGACGTTTTTGAAAAGAGGGTAGATAGCGCCCAATGAGTGTATCTTCCATAATTTGGAAGTACTCTTTTACCGTTGGAACGCTTACTCCGCAATCGGAAGCAATGTTGGTGTAATTGACCATTTCACCATTTGTGAATGCTGCGGCTTCGAGAAAGCGGGCAAAAGTACCGGCATCTCTAAGGCGTGCTTCTGCAACAATTTCATCACGCAAGTAGTTGCCAATATATGCCGAAATCATTCTTTGAGCATTTACTGCATCATAGTGGCGCGGTAAGAGTCCGTTATTGATTGCCCGTATTAAATCGAAATCGGGAATCTCTGCGCTTACAAGTGGATATAACTCATATCGCAATGCCCTGCCGCCCAACAAATTTGCCCCGGAGCGAAGAATTTTTCGTGGACTTGACCCACTAAGAATAAAACGTACTCCATAATTGCTTATCAACCAATGTACCTCGTTGAGCAGATCGGGTATTCGCTGTATCTCGTCGATGATTACAGGTGTTGTATTCAAATTTGCCAAAACGGTTTCGCGGAGTATGTCCGGCTTAGCGCTCAAGCGTTTATAGTCGCTCGAAATCAGTAAATCGAACCACAGCGCATCGGGAAAAAGCGTTTTAAGAAGCGTACTTTTTCCTGTTTGCCGTGTTCCCCACAAAAAGAGACTTTCTCGCTCGGAGCCTGAAAATAACTGTTTTCTGCTATACATATTTTATTGTTTAAGACTTAAAATTACATGACAATCTAAAGTGTAACTTTAAAATTACATGATAATTTAAAGTATATTCGAGCGCAAAAATAAATAAAACTTTGAAATTAAGCATAGATAACTAAAAAAAACAAAACTGCGTGTAAATCAATACCCCCTTTCCCTCGCCGGCGGGGGCAGGGGGTGGAAAAATTCCCCTTCAAATTTTTGAAGGGGTGGCTCGCGAAGCGAGACGGGGTAGTTTAAAATTAAAAATTACGAATTAAAAAATACAATAACTTATAAAATTATAATTATGATAAAAATTTTAAAAATGGGGCTGGTGGTTTTGGGAGTTTTGATGGCAGGGGAGGTGAATGCACAGAAATGGCACATTTGTGAACGTGATACGATAGGAGATAATGCATGGGGTACTATTCACAGAGACCAAAAACACGAAATTATTGGCGCTTGCAAAAACTTTACCCAAGCACAAATAAGCACTTTTTGGGAAGGCGACATCCCCGACAATAAAGCTGCTATGGTAAGATACGCCGCCATAAACAAGGTATTTAAACAGGATTTCGACAGTGTTACTTTGGTGCTCAATGGAACCGAAATTGCCGGAAGCAACATGGTTAGAAAAGATACCACTTTTACATACATAGATATCGGCGCAGGTAAAACCTATTTTAAATGGGCTATTAATTTTGCTGAAAAGAATGACACTAAGTGGACGGTAATGAACGGTCGCTCAAATGCCACCATTACATTTAAATTCTATTTGGATAACGATTCGGTAGGAATATTTACTGTCAGCAATTTGCCCACCATCAGAATTGATGACCTAACCATTACGCAATATCTTTCAATCATTGACGAATCTTGGGGTGGCGTCAATGGTGACTCAAATGGTGTGCATCGTAACCAACCGAGCGAAATAACAGAGACATGCAAAAACTTTACCCAACAAGAAGTAACGGATAATTTTAAGGCAATGACAGAAGGTAACCCGCCTGTTAATGGAAATACAATAGCGATGACCCGCTACTTTGAGGTAAATAAAATTTATAGCGTTGATTTCGATAGCATTCACTTCAAAATTAATGGAACTGATTTTTGGAACGCTGTTAGAGAGAAAAATACAGGATTTTCCTATTTCGACAGTTGCGGTTATACTTTTTTCAAATGGGCGGTTACTTATGCCGATTTTATAAATGGCGAATGGGTAGTAAGATCTGAACGTTCCGGTGCTAAAGTAGAATTTATTGCTTACTTTAACGACGAAGAGGTTTCTAAGATGGAACCTTTCAATTTACCTATCATTACTATTGGGGACCCCTTATTTATTGCAGATACTACACACACCATTTGCAGTGGTGAAGAATTTATCTATAAACCGAAAAAGAATAACAACAATACTGTACCACATGGAACAAAATACACGTGGAATACCCCCATTAATGATAATATTGAAGGAGCAAGTGAAAGTATTGAGGTACATTATTTTTATAGTGGCGAATTAATAAACAATAACAATACAGCGGATACTGTAACATTTGAGGTGACTGCTACTGTGCCTGGCGGTTGTGATACAACAACGTTTAATGTAAAGGTAATAGTGAATCCGTTGCCGGTGGTAACCATTACAGTTCCCAATCCTTCTGTCTGTATAGATGGTGATTTGAATATGGCTGGTGATCCATCAACGGGCGGTACGTGGACATGGGAGAGCAGCGCTACAAACGTAGCAACAATAGACAAAGAAACCGGCGAATTAATTGCTGTGGGAGCAGGTGTAACCGACATAATTTATACCTATACTTATAATGAAACCGGTTGCACTAACAGCGATACCACAACGGTAACAGTGCATGCAAAGCCTACGGTAGCAATTTCTTATTTCAATGGCGCAGTAAAAGACACAATAAATGAAGGTGATGAAATTACAATGTGCCAAAACGATTCATTATTTTTCGAGTTTACCGGAACACCTCCTTATGAGTTACACTATACTATGACGGGAATTTCAGAATCATCATTTAATCCGCCACCATTTATAGTTTGGGATAATGATACTGCTATTGTTGAAGATTTTACAGGAAAGTTCATATTCAAGATTGAAAGTTTTACAGATGGGAACGGGTGTGAGGGAGATAACATAGAATTTAAGGTAACGGTAGAGCAGTGCTATAGCGTAACCTATGACTGTAACGACTGCGACGACGATACAACAAAGCCCACAGATGATAAGAAATATTTTGCCGGCGATACTGTAGAAATACAAGTTCCGGATACTACTACTATGAAAAAACCTTGCCACATTTTTATAGGCTGGGCGTTTGAAAAGGATGCGGAAGATCCTAATTTTTTGTATATTGAAGGTGAATTTGATCCTCCAACATTTGACATTACTGGTACTACAATACTGTATGCGGTATGGGAATCTGATAGTGCTGTGGTTGAATTTGAAGAGCTTGAAAGTGAATATTGTCAAGGTGAAGATAATATTGAGTTACCTAACCATAGTGAAATAAATGGAACTTGGAAAAAGGTAACAGAAGACGGAGAGGTGGAAGTAGAAGAAATAGATCTTAGTTTTTCCGGTCCTTTTAACTACATTTTTGTGCCGAATGAAGGAGTGTGTGCAAAGCTATTTTCTGTTGAAGTAATGGTTTATCCAAATCCAACACTTGTATGGGATGAGAACAGTGGTGATACTACACAGGTAGTATGCTCGGGCTATGAGATTGCTCCCATAGTGATAAATTTTGGTGGAGGAGCTAATGGTATAGAAAATCCCAATTTACCTGAAGGTTTGAACTTTGCAGTAAATACTGAAGATAAAACGGTAACTATTAGCGGTACGCCAAATTTTTCACATAGTCCGATCAATTATTTAATTACTGCAAATGGTGCTAATGAGTTTTGTGATGAGAAACAGCTTACTGGCACGATAACTGTAACTGAAAAACGGATACCAACTTTTAATGTACCGTCACTTACTTATTGTGAAGGCGAAGATATTCCAAATCTGCCGATAGTTTCCAACGAAGAGATTACTGGTATATGGTTTCCTGAAATTAATCATACAGAAACTACTGAATATACGTTTACTCCGGCAGATGGACAATGTGCTACTACGGCTCAAATTACGATTACGGTAAATAATCTTTTGACCCGCACCATTGACGTTGATATTTATTATGGCGATACTTGCTATTTCTATGGCACACCTTACTATACAACCGAAAGCGGTATTACACACCAACTCTTGAATGAAATAGGTTGCGACAGCGTTGTAACGTTAAACTTGACAGTTAATCCAAAGCCAATTACCGTTACCGCTGATGCAAAATCGAAGATCTACGGAAATGTTGACCCCACTTTGACATATCAGATTACAAGCGGTTCATTAGTTGGAACAGATGGACTTACAGGCAGTTTGTCAAGAGTAGTAGGCGAAAATGTAGGAAATTACCAAATTCAGCAAGGAACTTTAAGTGCAGGAGATAACTACATAATTGATTATGTCCCTGCGATACTCACAGTCAATAAAGCACAACTAACAGTTACCGCCGATAACAAAAGTCGTGAATATGGCGTGATAAACCCGCCATTCACAATTACTTATTCGGGATGGAAAAATGGTGATAATGTAAACTCATTGACTACCC
>Ga0123356_10007182_pt1 | contig 11147 bp, 14 predicted proteins | sample TergutEmb28metaG_2_FD_92546 | JGI IMG/M metagenome (GOLD analysis project Ga0123356, IMG submission 92546) | Embiratermes neotenicus P3 segment gut microbial communities from Petit-Saut dam, French Guiana - Emb289 P3 | ecosystem: Host-associated > Arthropoda: Insects > Digestive system > Gut ... | reverse complement strand
TTTATCTCGTATTTATAAAATCAAAATAGGTAATGATTGGGAGTTGTCAGAGATACCTAAAAAGACCCTTAAAATCCTTGAAAAACTAGATAAACATATTACCAAAAACCTGCAGAGTTAAGGATTAAAAAAGAATTTTATATTTTGTATGGTTTTCTGTGCTGCTTTTTGTTTGTTAAGCACAGGACTAATACAACCAATCCAAACAGCCAACGCAGAGAGCCTGTTACATGATGAAGCAAAACATGACAACTATAGACACAACACTACTGGCGATATAATTTCCTATCCTATTACTGAATCTGATAGAGATTTGAGTAATCTTACACGTGAAGAAACATTAAGACGTGCATGTGTACCTGGATTCTTTACCCCTGAACAGACTGCCATTCAGGACAAGGAAGACAATGGCGACGGACAAAGAGGAACAAACCCGCTACCAATAAAAGCACTAATTCTTATTGACGAAGAAGCCGAAGACTACTACTACGGAATGTATGACTACCTAACAGAGAACTATCCTTGGTACTTCTATTTTAATCCTTATTATAACTGTGATTTTAGTTGGTGTAGTTATTGGGCAGAAAATATTCTAGAGGGTGGGCACTCTTATATGGAGTCACAATACGGAATTAATTTTATAGCCTGGCACTTTATGCCATGGGCATCCAACAATACCGCAAATTACTATGACTTGCTATATGAAATGAACAACAGCATTAATCCAGCGAGCTATGGTTGTGACATAGTAGTGTTAATGTCAGGTCAAGATGGTTATGATCCCAACGGCACAAGAATTGCTGGAGCCGCATTTCGCTATACTCCACCAAATGGTCCACCATATTTTGTTATGAATATAAACGCCTCCTATGGGGAGGAATGGGAGTATGGGGTGCATCAGGGGTGGCATGGTAGGCCGCTTGACCATCTTTTTGCTCATGAAGCCTCACACCTATTCGGCTGTCGTGACCACCCTAATGGACACAATGCGCCCTCAACACCTTGTTGTGTCATGTGTTACGACTGCTGTAGTTTAACTCTACAGTATTGCCCTGACTGCGATTTTGCTATACATAATAATAGTTTTCGTTTTGATGATGCAATAGTAGGCTACGTTACAGACATTACCCTCGTGTACGAATCTGGTGGCGGAGCAAAAATTACTAACGAAAATAACATAAAAGGCATGTACAGCGACAACAAATATGCAACCTTATACTCTGGCACTTCAGGTAATAGGGCAGTGCTAAATGTACAGATGACGTCTGCATCTTACATAATGGGCGGTACTCTTTATTTGCGCGCATACTCTGGAAGCTCTATGGGAAACCACCTAATAATCTACAAGTCTCTTGACGGCGTTAACTGGTCTGCTACACCAATTTTAAATACAAACCTCTACTCACCAAACACACCAATAGACGTTAATTGTGGACATGTGAGTGCTTTCAAATATCTCTCCATAGTTGTCATCAATGACTACGGATACATTGGAACCGTCTATATTGACTCAATACACGTACACGACTAGCCCAAAAAACGAGGATACAACATCATGACAATAAAACCAACCTCAAATAAACAAAAATGCGGTATTCACACCGCACATTTTCTCTTTTCTTTATCAACAGTCAAAAAATAAAAAAGGAAATAAGCTTAAGCAGTGATAATGTATGATGATGAAAAAAATGAATTACGATACTATGAATGTTAAGCCTAAGTTAAAGGTTAGTTTGAGTGTTTTTTTTAGTAAAAAGTTTTTAGTGTTTGTTTCTTTACTATTTATGGTAGTGCTGGTTTTTTCTCCACTTGTTTCTGTATATAGTGAGCTTTCTTTTTTTGCGGCTGGAGCAGGAACACCTGATAAAGTGGTAAAAAATGAAACAGAACTTATCAATGCTATAAACGCAGCAACTTCAGATAAAACACCCTACAGTATAGGCCTTAATACAGATATTACTTTAAAAAATTCTCTTGAAATTCCCAGCGACAAAAGCATTACTTTGGTGAGTGTAGATGGAGTTTGGCGACTTTATGGTACAGACAAACAATATACTATTACGGTTACGGGTTTGTTGACCATTGACGGCATCTGTATAACACATAAAAACGGTAATGCTGGCGGAGGAGTAGTTGTTAAAGCGGGAGGTGCACTTACTTTGTTGAGTGGGAAAATCTCTGATAACATCCGCGCCACTGATGGTAGCAATAGGGGTGGGGGTGTGTTTGTTGATAGTGGGGGTTCTTTTGTTATGTCTGGAGGTACGATTTCTGGCAACACAGCTCAGAGTATGGGTGGGGGCGTGTGTAATCGTGGCACTTTTACTTTGACGGGTGGCGAAATTTCTGGCAACACAGCTGTAAGTGAGGCTGGTGGCGTGTATGTTGGTGGTTTTGGTTGTTCGTTTGTGATGTCAGGGGGCAAAATTTCCAACAACAAAGCACCTATTGCTGGCGGCGTACTTAATGATGGAGGCGGAGTCCTGCACGGGGGAGTTACTACTGGCGTCACTTTTACTATGACAGGTGGCGAAATTACAGGCAATACAGCTGAAACTTATTGTGGTGGTGTGCTCTCTGCGGATGAGACGTTTGACTGGCGCGGTGGAGTGATTTCGGGCAACACCGCAGGTATTGCCCATAATGATGTAGGTGATTGGGCTATTGTTTCTGGTACTCCTGTGCACTCTTCTAATGAAAATAATGATGAAGGTGCTGAGGAAAATAACGAATCCAATAGTGACGGTGATTTTGATGTGGGCAGTAATGGTGGTAGTGAGGCAGGAGAGTTAGGTTTGACGGGGAAACTATTGGATGGTCTGTTTTTGCCTGTGGTAGTTATTGTTGGGGTTGTTGCTGTTGGTTTTGGTGTTGCTGTGTTGTTTTTTTATCATTCAAAGAGCCGAAAACGGGTGATAGTCTAAAACAGATACAGTATTATAGTGAAAAAGTATAGCAAAAATCAACAACATTTTTTCTTTAACCTCTTATCTGACATTAGACTTTTTATAAAACTCATCATAGCGAGTTTTGTTTTCTTTGTAGTACCGTGTAACATCTAAATGCTTACTTATGTGTGTATGGCGCTGTTCTAAATTTACCCTGTTACAACCTGAGATAGTATAAAGTTTTAGTTGTTACAGAGTACTATTTTTACCTACGTCTACACCAACGTATCAGGTCATTTCTTTTTCACGTTTCTAATGGTTTTAGGCGGCACTATCTCATTCGGGCGAGCTGCCCAATTCTTTTAGCCGCTCAAGTTAAGTCCAGTCTATCAAACGGTCGAAATGACCAAGTTTGTGTCGAACTAACCAGCAGACAAACTATAATGCGCAACTTTCATAAAGTCTATCAATTGTAAAATCAAGCTACTATAACGGCTTAATTGACACTCTTTTAGTGCATATAAGAAAGAGTTGTGTTTAGGCTGTTCCCTCAACGTATTCAGTGGGATGTTTGTGCTGAATGTATTCTTTAATTTTATTTGTTATACCAAAACTAGCTGCAAACTCTTGCCATATTACTGACACCCTATACAAAGGAAACACACGCTCTTTAGCATCCTTAGTTGGCAACTTTTCTATTAATTTAGCCTCTATTAACTTGGAGAGATGATAACTAAGACCTGTATCCGAACTAATACCTGTAGCCCTCTGAATCTGACTAAACGACAAACAACCCTCATTACACAAACCCTCTTGCCCACCACTACTGCTGTTTTTATGGCTATGTTTAATGTAGTCACTACTATGTAATGCTAACATGACTGCAAGTCTATCCTCATTGCCGATGGCAGAAAAGACCAGAGCCCATTTGGACATTTGCTCTTCCAACAAGATCATTCACCACTTGTAATCAATACACCTTGGTAAAACGACCTTTTAAAAGTTTGTTATCATTAAACTACTACAACAATATAGAGCTACACTAAATTTCTTGAACGCATACTGGTTTATTGAGGAAAACATTATTGTATATGCCCAAATATTAAGACTTTTCATGACAGATAAACAAGCACAAGCTTCAAAGAGCAGCATTAATGAAAATACAGATCATTTTCTTGATGTTGTTAAGGAAACTGTTAATGTTATGAAAGATTCAACTATAAAGCAGCTTGTTTTTGGGGTAGTAAAAGAAGCCGTACAACTACATGTAGAAAAGAATTGGGGTAATATTTGCCGGATAGCGGTTTTTGGATCATATACCGATGGTGGAGAAGCAGAACTGCATATTTTGGCTCGAAAAATTGCGTCTCAAGGGTTTATGGCTATTTCGGGTTTTGGTTTTTATCTTCCAAATGACCCTAATTTACATGAAGCCGTTGAGTTGTATCCTCCTTTTACTCGTGGGCTTTTAGAATCACCATTTTTTGGACTTTACTTGTATAGAAATATTATGCCTGAAATTATAGCGGGTGCAACAAACAACTTGAGCACTCTAAGAACAAATCTTTTCGAGTTAGAGGGTTGTATGGAGTTAAGTAAACCCGTCTTAGGATATATTATTTCTCCAAAGGTAACTGGGTTTAAGTCCACTTGTGCTAATTTGGTTGTTATTGGCGATCATGGAGTGATGGAGTGTAGGTCTTCAATAAATGATCTTTGTCCAAAGAGAGCTGAGAATAGGTCTGTTTGTCCGTTTAATGATATAGTTGATTTGCCGCTTGTTGTAAAAAATCAGTTTGCGTTTGAGGATAATTGGGTTTTAATTGCAATAGATAACATAAATTCCATAGATCAGCCCCTTAAGAAGTTCATAAGCAAAATTAAGTGTTAAATTACAAGTGTCTAATTAAGAGAGATACTGTTTGTAAGAAAAAATGGTTGTTTTTAGTATTCAAGTTTGTAAGAGAACTTGCCAATTATAAGACTCTGTGTCAACCATTTTTATCATAAAGAATTTTTGTTTTAAATGTTGATACGTGTTAATGTGTATTGGAGTTGTTGTTTAGTGTACAAGTTTGTGCTTTCGGAACTTTTTGAGTGCAGGTTAGTGGATAGTGAGTCATACGCGTTTTTATCTCAATACCACAAATTTGTGCAGTGGTGGCTAGATCAGACAAAGGAAACCCATCGATCATATGATAGCCTTAGAGATAGCTTGTACAAAGAATGGAAAGAGAACTGGAAGGGTTACAATAGTCAACATGCACAAACCAGCAGTCTAGTCGCATACAGCATATTAAAATCTTCAAAACAACCCACAACCAAAGAAAACATGGGAAATAACTTTGCCGTTATCAGCCCAAACATAATAAAAATAGAAGAAACCAACCAACTTGTTTTCCCAACTATGCTCACAAAAAAAGCCCACATACAACTTATCCCAAAAACCTCCACACAACAAATACTTTTAGAGCAAACACAAAACGGGTACTGGAAACTTGGACAAACCTTTCTAACAGACAAATGGTGCACCATCCCCTTCACAAGATACCTAGACCTAACCACCGAAAAAAAAGACCCCCTCATCCAAGAACTTTTGAAATAACGTGTATTTTGACCTCTGAATTTTCGACGAATGCTTCTTGTACGTATTTTTTGTTAAGCTTTCAAGTCTCTACTGTTTGCGAAAAACAAAGAAACCCCCTCCACGGCGTAATGTATGTGACTAACAGGTTAACTAATTTTTATCGTACCAAATTTTGCTCTTCAAAAACAGCACTTCTTACAACACCAAAACTGTAGGCGCTGTAGTGCTATGTCGTATAGTTAGATTTTGTTTGAAGTATTGTTACTTTTTGAGATATTTAGACCACGTTTAGCCGCTATTACACCTAGAAACTCTGCACCAACAGCAGACACCAAAACAAACAATGCATTAATATCCAAATTACCAACTGCCGCCAAAGTACCCAACCCCGTAAACAAATTTATCCCACATATAATAGCTGCATCTACAACAGCATTCGTCCAATCAAACCTTCCATCAACAGTTCGAGAACCCCTAAAACTTAAATATACCCGATTTACCAACTTGCCAAAACGAGCAGTGAAACTAAACACCTGTTAAGCCTCCAAAAAATTTGAAAACTGTACCAAAAATTGTTTGTTGCCTAACCACATTAACGTTTTATTTTGTTCTGTAGAGTTAAGCTGTGAAAAATCGAATTTATACTGCATGCTTTGTAGAACTATTTTCCCAAACTTGAAAGAGGGTCTAACTTCAGTTAACCGGCGATTATACAGGCCATAAACCAGTATAGCTTTACATACATTATGACATCCCACATAGTTTTTATAAGCAGAGGCATCACATCGTTTAGTAGTTTTTAAATCTTTTTTTGATCGAGAACTACAAAATGTCAAACCACTAAGGATTATGTCTACAATAGACCCTATGAATTTCTTATTGAACCCATTTGATATACTACCTATGCAACAGATACTTGTGCAGCTAACTATAAGTTTTGGAATAGTTTTTCTGTTTCGTTTTAGATAGCGTACATATTTTTTAAGTATAGACATCTGTCAGTTCCTCTTGATTTTTCACTTTAATTGTCTCTAAAAAAATGGTGTTTTATTTTGTGTTCAGGTTTTGTTGTTTGTTTTTTCTTGTTTGGCTTAAATGTCAACATTTCCTGTTTTACGACGGTGTTTTTGTCAATTAGGGTTTTTAGGGTTTATTGAGCTGTGTCATCAGAGATCCCCATAGCGTAGGTTAAGCATGTTAATCTGCACATAGTAGGTGATGTTTGTGTTTGTTCGGTCAAATCAAGTCACTTCTTCATTTTCACAGTACGTTGAATATGTATTCAAAAAAAGTGTGTGGTGGGTCGTTTTGACCCAAGCTAAAGTTTGTTGCATATTTGTTCAGCTACTGTGGTTGTTGTGTTTCTTGTGGTAGTGTGTTTTTGTTTTGGTCTTGTTGTAGGGCTATTTCGCGGATGAGTACTACTGTATCGTTTAGGGGGTCGATTGCAAGAACACGCCAACCATCTGGACTTTGTAGGTTTGCAATGTATTGTTTTATTAGTGCATTTAGATTTACTGAATGAGTCTCACAAATGGAGGGTTTGGTTTCTTGTGGTTGCTGTGTTTGGGTGCTCATGTTTGTCTTCCCTCTAATGTTTACATGGCTATCCAGTCAAAGTTGGCTTGTACAGATGTATTTGTGGTGCTGCTAGAGTTGTCGTGTGTCCACATTTCAGTTAAGGCATCATTGTATTGGGTCATTGTTACGCCAACTACGTGTGTACTGCCGTCTTGTTTGCGCATAGCAAGTTCACGTACGTAAGTAGGTTTAGTCATAGAATGGTCATGGCTACCACTGCTACCTGTACTTGTTGCAGCTACCCACGAAGTATAAGTGTGAGTATGACTGTTTACGTTACTTGTACTTACGCCCTGAGGTGAACCATTAGTAATTGTGTGATTATGACTACCACTACTGCTAACTGTCAATGGGTTACTAGTAGATATTCGTGCATCACCAACTTTGTGATTGTGTACACTTGAACCTGAAAGAAAAGTCTTCACTGTAAAGCCTGTATTACTTTTTGCAGTTACAACGGCTGTTATGGAGCGCCCAGCGGTATCGTAGGCTGTACATACAATTTTTGGGGTGTATCCTGAAGCGAAAGTACCTGTTGGAAAACTGATTTGTTTAGTGCCATTAGCGTCAGTTGTGCTGCTACCGCTTGTGTTTGATACATGCAAGTTTTTCACATACAAGTTGTCAAACTCGTAGGTTGCTGAACCGAGATTGCGTGAGGTTGCGTTTGGCGCAGGTATAAGAGTATTGTATATTGCGATGCTAGTGCCACCTTGCGTTTTTAAGTGTGCAGTACACACAGAATCATGACTAATTATGTTTCCATCACAAATTACTGTTCCTTGACAAGTTAGATCACCCGCAGTACGAATATCCTTACAGGCTAAATTACCTAAAGCAGCGTTTTTAATTGGGCGGTTAGGTGCCTCAAAGGGTAAAAGTTCTTTGTCTGATTTATATGAGAATTTTCTGATGTAAACCGTGTCAAATTTGTAGTTATACTCATTTACATGGCCTCTATCAACCCATGCTGCATTATATCTTTGATATAGATGCTGGTTGTTGACGTTAATGTATAATTGGCCCTCTACTCCACTAAGTGGTGCAGATGGCAATACATCTATACCATGTAATGCAGGAGTTTCACTTTGGAATAACCAAATTCCTGGCGGATCAAACTGACCCTCCACACCACTCCCCAACGCTATTAAACCTTGGTTAGCTGCAACAAAGCCTCCAACTGACAAATCCTTCTTTACAACCATACCCTTACTCCAAGTTAGAATCGGACTAAAACTACCATTTTTATTATCCAACGTGATGAGTGCTAAATCACCGAAAACTTTTTGGTTATCTGGTTTATTTGTATCCTTGAATCTGATATAGTTATCGCCGTGAGGAATCTCTTTGAAAACGGGTTGCCAAATCCCATTTTTGTGTCCCCATATACAGTCAAACAGATCACTCCCCTCCATGGGTGTGATTGCACAAGGAAGTAACACGTTTTTGCTTATTTCTAGGGTTATTGTACTTGGGCTTAGGGTGGTGTCAGTTTTTGTCTCAAGAGTTATGTAGTCGTTATTATTTGTGTGTTTGATTATCAGTTTGGGTTTACAGGTTAGGTTGTCAAATAGTCCATCTACCATATTTTCACCTCCATATCAATTAAAAAATTGGTTTTTGCTATTTCAAATGGAAATGCTCTATGTGGATTTCCATACTTTTCTGTTTGTGTTTTTTGTTTTGACATCATAATTATCAAAACTATACTATTAAATTGTTAATATAAGCAATTTTATGACTTTAAAATGCTTTTTTAAAACGGTAGTTTGAAAAAAGATTATTTAAAATGTCGTTTTAGTGTTGGGGTTTTAAATAAGGCAATTCTGTATGTTTACTAACTTAAACCTGTACTTTACATTAGTTCATCGATCAAAATAATTTCTATGAACAATGCAAGTCCAATGTATGACAAAAATTAAATAATACGTTGGCAATGTTTTACTAGGGTATTATGATGAAAAAAATTAGTATGGTGTTAATTGTGTTAATGCTTAGTTGTGGGGTTTTGTCGGTTTTTGCTACAGTGCAGGCTCAATCTAAACTATCTGTCCCAGAATTTACAGTAAAACTGGTAGACAACTCATACGATGTACCACCCACCCAAACCACAGACCCCTACACAGGAACAACAACAATACCAAGCTACCACGTAGAAAAAATAGAAATAGAAATAAACATAAAAAACCAAAACTACCCCTCCAAAATAGAGTATCAAGTCCGCACCAAAGGACACTACGAACAAGAATGGAATATCCGCACAACATTGATAGAACAATCAAAGGGTCAATATACCGTAATAACGCTTAGCACCGAGTATTTGCCTGATGGAGCAGAAATTGATATCCAAGTAGAAGCAAGAAGCGGCACATACCACGAAGAACGAGATCCCGCAAGTGCAGGGTTACCTGGTGGTGGGAAGATACAGGTTTTTGATGGGGAAAAAAGTGGTTGGAGCAAAACACAAACATTAACTATCAACAAAAATAGCAACGAAATATCAAATAATTATCCCGATAATTCTGGAACACCTTCTGACCCAAAACAACAGATAGGTTTTAGTTGGATAGAACTTGTTGTAATCACTACAACAACAGTTGTAATAGCTGTTGCAGTAACTTTGTTTATACTTAGAAAACAACTAACACAAAAAACAGTTAATGTGATAAATAAGTCATAACTATAATTCTTTTTCACATATTTTTGATCTATATACACGTTTTCGCTTTTGTTTGATCAGTGGAGTGCACGTAATTACGTCTATAGGGCGTCTATTAGTTTAGAACCTTTGTTTGTGAGTGTGTATTTTGCTCGGTGTGCTGTGGAGCTTTTTTGTACATAACCGCTTTGAGTTAAGTAGCGGAAAATGCTCTCAAATGTTGCTGCTGATATTCCCGCTTTTGTTATCGTTTTTTTCTCCAATTCTGTTCTAGATAATGCTTGACGGTTAAGTTCCGATAAAATAATTTTTGCCAAAGCCATACGATCGGTTAAACGACTCATAATTAACCACCTCTCACACTATAGAGAATAGAAAAAGTTTTTTCTTCTTTGTTTTTTAAACAACTATCCATCGTGTTACAGAATGTTGTTTCACTACAGATGATAGCGTTCACAAATGTGTCTATGTAATTAGAGTTTTTATTGAGACCATTTGACTTGCTACTTGCATTGCAGTTGTGTGTGGCTCTAACTGTGCGTCTTGAAGTGTTTTTTCTTTTTTGTTTTAGATAATTTTTACATTTTTTAATTATAGGCATCCATTTTTACCTCTTGAGTTTTTTCTTTCTACTATTCATGAAAAAGAAAAAGGGGTATTTTGTTTTGTGGTTTAGGTTTTGTTGTTTGTTTTTTCTGTTTTGCCTTTGAGGTCAGTGTTTTCTTTCTTTAGTGCGGTGTTTTCTTCCATCAGAGTTTTTAGAGTTGTGTTTAGTTGGGTCATCATGTCGCCTATGCGTAGATTTAGCATGTTGATTTGTTGCATTGCGGGTGAATTTTCAACGGTGTTATCCGTCATTGTTTTATCACCTCCATTTGAGTTGGAGTATTGGTTAGTTTTATGGTGTGGTGGCCTTTAGGTAAAGTTTGTTTCATAGGGTTTGGAGTTTTTGATTTGGCGGGTGAATTACTATAGTTTTTGTCGTTTATGTTCTCTCAACCTTAGGCCATATTATATCTCACTGTTTTTATGAATTTAAATAATTTTATTGTTTTTTCATACTAAAAATAACGGTATGAATTTAAATATATGAAGTTTTAAGCATTGTTTTTTCAGAATTAATTTTTTAGCCTGAAAAGAATGGGTGAATTTATTCAACACGAATTAAACGTCTTTTAGATACGCTAAGCTAAAAATTATGTAAGACATAACATCAATCACTTCTCAGTTAAAATGAAATGAGAAACAAAATCAATTTTAGCATCAAATCGTATTTAGCATATTTTACCAAGAATATTTTGCCGCATAGACTCACCACATGGCTATGGATGGGCATAACTCATTAACTGCCTAAATTCCCGTGTTATTATACATAGGTTTCTTTGTCTATGTCAAAGGCGGTAAAGATTTCTCGTTGTGCTTTAGATAGCTT
>Ga0123356_10007181_pt1 | contig 11147 bp, 11 predicted proteins | sample TergutEmb28metaG_2_FD_92546 | JGI IMG/M metagenome (GOLD analysis project Ga0123356, IMG submission 92546) | Embiratermes neotenicus P3 segment gut microbial communities from Petit-Saut dam, French Guiana - Emb289 P3 | ecosystem: Host-associated > Arthropoda: Insects > Digestive system > Gut ... | reverse complement strand
GCGCGGAAGGCGAAGTCGCGGCCCGGCTGCACGCCCCGCAGATGCGCGTCGGGCGCGTTGGCGCCGGTGACGTAGCCACCCGCCACCTCAGCGCCCGCGCGCGCGGCGACCGCCTCGTCCAGCAGGATCTCCACGCGCCCGTCGAGGCCGACCGGGCCGATGAAGCCCGGGGGGCCGAGCGCGTGGGCGATCTCCTCGGCGCGCGCCGGGCGGCTCGCGCGCCCGAGCGCCAGTGCGAGCTTGACCTCGTTGACGCGATGATCGCCGCGCACCATCACCAGCATCAGCGGACCGCCGTCCTGCGGCACCACCGGGTAGGCCTTCAGCAGCGCGCCCTGGGCGAGCCCCAGCGAGGCGGCCACCTCGGCCACGGTGGTCAGGCCGGGCGTCGAGACCAGCTCCGGCGCCGGCAGCTCGGGCCCCGCCGCCACCGGCGCGGCCTCGGCGCTTGCGACCTCGATGTTGGCCGCATAGGAGCCCGCGAGCGCCACCTCGTTCTCGCCCGCGGCGCACGGCGCCATGTACTCGTGCGCGCCCACGCCGCCCATCATGCCGACGTCGCCCTCGACGCGGTGGAAGCGCAGGCCGCAGCGCTCGAGGATGCGCTCGTAGGCGGACTCGTGCAGCGCGTAGCGCTCATCCAGCCCCGCGGCGTCGCGGTCGAAGGTGTAGGAGTCGGCCATCACGAACTCGCGCGTGCGCAGCACGCCGGCGCGCGGCCGGGGCTCGTCGCGCTCCTTGACCTGGAGGTGGTAGAGGATCAGCGGCAGGTCGCGGTAGGAGCGCACCAGCTGTGCCACGTGGAAGGTCACCGCCTCCTCGTGGGTCATCGCCAGCACCATCCCCGCGCCCCGGCGATCCTCGAGCTTGAACACCTCCTCGATCCCAAAGCGGCCGCTGCGCTGCCACAGCTCGGCCGGCTGGAGCACCGGCATGAGCATCTCCTGCCCGCCGATCGCGTCGATCTCCGCGCGGATGATCGCCGCCACCCGCTGGTGCACCCGAAAGCCGGCCGGCAGCCACGTCCAGATCCCGGCCGCCATCTGGCGCACGAGCCCGGCGCGCACCATCAGCCTGTGCGAGATCGCCTCGGCGTCCGCGGGCGCCTCGCGCTCGGTGGGCAGCAGGTACTGCGACAGGCGGGTCATCGCCCGCCAATCCTACGTGCCCCTGAGCGCGCCCACCCACACGGCTCGTCGGCGGGCGGCCGGCGCCGGCGGGGGCGCGGCTGCGAGCGGAGCGCCGGGGGCGGAGTGCCGGGCGGCGGTCGGGGGCCGGTCGAGCTCCGTCCGTTCCGTGTTTTGTTTTGAGGATTGGTTCCGCGCGGAACGAATCCTTTTTTTGAATCCCCCAACGCCGCCTCAGACAGGTGTGTTCGATCGGGAAACCCCACGCTCCTCGCCGACGGGCCCGCGCGCGGCGTGTTGTCGCTCGGCCAGCCCTCGATGCGGCCACGGTGTGCAGCGCGATATGAATACACCAGATCGACTCATCGACCCAGAAGGAGCTCCCCGTGGCCTACTCCGTTCCACCGCTGCCCTACGCCTATGACGCGCTCGAGCCCCACATCGACCGCAAGACGATGGAAGTGCACCACGACAAGCACCACCAGGCCTACGTGGACAAGGCCAACGCCGCCCTGGAGGGCACCCCGCTCGCCGACACACCCGTGGAGGAGGTGCTGCGCGACCTCTCGCAGGTGCCCGAGGCGAAGCGCACGGCGGTGCGCAACAACGGCGGCGGCCACGCCAACCACACGATGTTCTGGGAGAGCATGCGCCCCGGCGGCGGCGGCGAGCCGCAGGGCGCGCTGGCCGACGCGATCGCGCAGGCGTTCGGCTCCTTCGCCGAGTTCCAGGCCAAGCTGAAGGAAACGGGGGTCAACCAGTTCGGCTCCGGCTGGTCGTGGCTCGTGCACGACGGCTCCGGCCTGGCGGTGGTGGGCAGCGCCAACCAGGACAGCCCCATCTCGGACGGCAGGACCCCGCTGCTGGGCGTGGACGTGTGGGAGCACGCCTACTACCTGCTCTACCAGAACCGCCGCCCCGACTACATCGACGCCTGGTGGAACGTGGTCGACTGGGCCAAAGTGGCCGAGCGCTTCGAGGCCGCCGGCTGAGGCTCGGCGGCGCCGCGACACGCCAGCCGCTCAGCCAAGCCAACTCAGCCGCGCTTGAAGCGCCGCCCCGCCACCGGGGAGACCGACTCGTCCAGCGGCGCCTTGCCGGCATTGGATCCGCTGCCGGCGCGCTCGTCGCCCGGGGCGTCGTCGCCGCCGGTCCTGCCACTGCCGCCCGCCGCGCCGCTGCCGTCCGCGGCGCCGTTGCCCGCCGGCGCGCCGTTGGCGGCGGGGGCGGCGGCGAGCGGCGGCGCGTGGAGCATCGAGTCCAGCAGGGCGCCGGCGGCGATGTCCTGCTCGGCGGCCTGCGCCTCCAGCGCGGCCATGCGCTCGGGGGTCATCTGGGTCGAGTCCTCGTTGGCGGCGAGCCACTCGCGCGCCTCGGCGGCGGCCGTCTCGTCGCGCTGCACCCTGCGGCCGGCGGCGTAGTAGCGGTCGATCTCCTTGAAGAGCTCATCGACCAGCTGCTCGGTGGGCACCTTCTTCAGCGGCTCGCCCTTGGAGTAGATCATGCCCATGTCCTTGGCGCCGGTGATGCCGAAGTCGGCGTGGCGCGCCTCGCCGATGCCGTTGACCGCGCAGCCCAGCACCGAGACCTCGATCGGGTCCTCGTAGGCTTCCAGGCGACGCTCGATCTCGGCCACGACGGTGTCCATGTCGAACTGCAGGCGCCCGCAGGTGGGGCAGGCGATCAGTACCGGCCCGCGCTCGCGCAGCTTGAGCGCCTTGAGGATCTCCCAGGCGACCTTGACCTCCTCCTCGGCGTGGAAGGTGGAGAGCGAGATGCGGATCGTGTCGCCGATCCCGTCGGCCAGCAGCGTGCCGAGGCCCACCGCCGACTTGAGCGAGCCCGACCACTTGGTGCCGGCCTCCGTCACGCCGAGGTGCAGGGGATAGGGGATCCGCTGCGAGAGCAGCCGGTTGGAGGCGATCGTGTTGGGCACCGAGGTCGACTTCATCGAGAGCTTGAAGTCGAAGAAGTCCAGGCGCTCCATCAGTTCCACGGTCTCCACCGCGGCGCTGACCAGCGCCTGCACGGGATCGTCGAACTCGAGCTGGCGCAGGTGCTTGGGCAGCGAGCCCGAGTTGACCCCCACGCGCAGCGGCGTTTTCCGCCGGCGCGCCAGCTCCACGACCTCGCCCACCTTCTCCGGGCCGCCGATGTTGCCGGGGTTCAGGCGCACGCAATGCGCGCCCGCTTCGATCGCCTCGAGCGCCAGCGTGTGGTTGAAGTGGATGTCCGCGATCACCGGGATCGGCGAGCGCGCGACGATGGTGCGCAGCGCCTCCACATCCTGCTTGCGCGGCACCGCCACGCGCACGATGTCCGCACCGGCCTCGGCGACCGTGTGGATCTGATCCATCGTGGCCGCCAGGTTGGCGGTCTCGGTCTTGGTCATCGTCTGCACCGCCACCGGCGCGCCGCCGCCGATCAGCACGCCGCCCACCGATACCTGCCGCTCGGATGCCATGGGCTCAATTGTACGGGCCGCGTAACCTGGCGTTGATGGCCCGCCCGACACCCGATGTGTACGGCACCGCACGCGGCCCGCTCCCCCGGCTCGCCTCTCCCCTGGCCGCCCGCGCGCGGGCGCGCCGCCACGCGCGCTTCTTCTCGCTCGCGCGCGTGGCCGCGGGCGCGCGCGTGCTGGATCTCGGCTGCGGGGAGCTGGGGTTGCGCGCGCTGGAGCCGCAGCTCGACATCACCGGCGTCGATGTGCACGAGCGAGCCGGCTACCCGGGTCCGTTCGTGCGCGCGGACGCCACGGTGGGGCTGCCGTTCGGCGATCGCTCCTTCGACCTCGTCTACTGCAGCAGCGTGCTGGAGCACATCGCTCCCCCCCAGCGCGCGCACGTGGCGGCGGAGATCCGCCGCGTCGGTCGCGGGTGGTTCGTGCAGACGCCCGCGCGCGAGTTCCCGATCGAGCCGCACTCGCTGCTGCCGGGCGCGCACTGGCTGGGGCCCCGCGCGCGGGCGCTCTACTGGCGCCTGGGCGCCGGCGTGCCGGGGGAGGAGATATCGCTGCTCGGGCGCCGCGAGATGGTGGCGCTGTTCGGCGAGCCGCTCCAGGCCGAGCGCGTGGGGCCGCTGGTCAAGAGCTGGATCTCGCTGCGCGCGCCCGACACGCGCCCGGCACCCGGCGCCCGGCCGCCGACCGGCGGCGCGACGCGCTCAGCCGCCGAGCCGGCCGATGTCGTTGGCCCAGCCGTTGATCACGAGGAACGCCAGCAGCACGATCCCCACTGAGCTGAAGCGCATCATCGCGGCCAGCGAGATGCGCCGGCCGCGCACCTTTTCGGCCACCGCCCACAGCACGTGGCCGCCGTCGAGCGGCAGGAAGGGGAAGAGGTTGATCACCGCCAGCGCCAGCGAGACGAAGCCCAGCACGACGAGCGCGAAGCCGGCGCCGCGGGAGACGGCGGCGTGCGTGACTTCGCCGATCCCGAGCACGCTTTTGAGTTCGCCGCGCACCTTTTCGCTGGTGAAGGATTGGCCGAGGCGCGACACCAGCGAGGTGGTGGTGTGCCACATCTCGCGCCCCGACGCGCCGAGCGCGGCCACCGCTCCGAACTGCCTGGGCGCGACCTCGAATGTGAAACCGACCAGCATCCGCTTGGCTTCCGCGTCGTAGCGGGGGTACACAACCGCGCTCACCTGGTGGCCGTCACGGTCCAGCGTGAGGCGCACAGGGGTCGCGGCGCGACAGCCGCTCGCCTGCGGCGGGGCGCAGCGATGCGCGGCGACGGCGCGCTGCACGTCGCCCACGCTCGGGGTCGGACGGCCGTCGATCGAGACGATCCGGTCTCCCGGGTGCAGCACCCCCTGCGCGGGCGCGCCGTGCACCACCCCGTGGACGGTGTTGCGCACTTCGACCGTCTGGACCGTGGAGTTGAGGTTTTCGAGGGTGTTGGCACCGTTGAGGTCGCCGGCGAGCAGCACCGCCCAGAAGAGCGCCAGCGCGATCAGCAGGTTTACGCCAGGCCCGGCGAGGATCACCGCCACGCGCTTCCACGGCGCCTGCAGGTAGTAGGCGCGGTCGGCCACGCGCAGGTCGACCCGGTCGCGCTCATACGGCGCCATGCCGGTTATCTTCACGTAGCCCCCCGCCGGGATCGCGCCGATCATGTACTCGGTCTCCCCCCTGCGCACGCCGGCCAGCTTCGGCGGGAAGAAGAGCGAGAAGCGCTCCACGCGCATGCCCACCGCCTTGGCCACGACAAAGTGGCCGAGCTCGTGGAGCACGATCAGCGCGACGATCCCAGCGATGGTGAGCACCCAGGCCACCGGCTCAGTTTGGCAGGCCCGGCCGTGAGTGCCGGAGGCGGGCCGCCAACACCGCACGCCCCCGCAGCTCGAGCTCCGGGCGGGCGCCCGCTCCGGCGCCGCCGGTCGCGCTCCGAGCGTTTCGTGTTTTGTTTTTTGGATTGGTTCCGCGCGGAACGAATCCTCTTTTTGAATCCCCCAACGGCACCTCAGACAGGTGCGTTCGAGGCCGCTTCTCCCTCCCAGAAGAGCCGCGCGGCTGTGTATGACGTTTGACGCAGCCTGTGATACCGTCTGGGCGTGCGCACCGTGAGACTCGACGACCAGCTCGACTCACTCGCCAAGAGGGCGGCCGCGAGGGAAGGCGCGACCGTGTCCGAGTTCATGCGACGGGCGATCGCCGAGCGCGCACAACGGACTTTGTCAGGAGATACGCAGGGGAGTTTGGCTGACGTGATCGGCGCGGTCCATGGTGGCGGCGCCGGCCGCGCCCGCGACAGTGGGCGCGCGTTCGGCGAGCTGTTGGTCGAGCGCCGACGATAGGGGCAGCGCCCCCCGATGCTCACCGACGCCGGTCCGCTGATCGCGCTGATCGACGCCGACGAGCCCGACCACGAGCGCTGCAAGGAGGCGCTCCAAGCGATCACGCTGCCCTTGCTCACGACCTGGCCCGCGTTCACGGAGGCGATGTATCTGCTCGCGCGGGCCGGGGGTGTGACGGGGCAGCAGGCTCTGTGGCGACTTGCGCTGCGAGGAGACCTCGAGGTCCTCGCGCCAGCGCCCGACACCCTGGAGCGAACGGCCGCGCTGATGCGAAAGTACGCCGATCGGCCGATGGACCTTGCCGATGCGAGTCTGGTCGCGCTCGCCGAGAAGCGTGGCCTGACCCGTATCTTCACACTCGACGCCGACTTTCACATCTACCGACTCGAGGGCCGCCGCCAGTTCGACGTCGTGCCGGCCGCCGCTCAGGGTTAGGCCGCCTCAGGCGAGCGCCGCCACGACCCCCTGGGCGGCGGCGCGGGCGGCGCGGTCCGCCTCATACAGCGAGTCGAAGGAGTGCACCGCGCTCGCGGGAACGGCGTCGAGGCTCTGCTCGATCACGGCGGCGATCTCCAGGAAGGGCAGGCGCCCCTGCAGGAATGCGTGCACCGCGATCTCGTTGGCCGCGTTGAGGATGCACGGCGCGGTGCCGCCGGCCTGCGCCGCCTCCCGCGCGAGGCGCAGGCAGGGGAAGGCCTCCAGGTCCACCGCCTCGAAGGTGAGGCTGCCCACCTCCACGAGGTCCAGTGGGCGGATGTCCAGCTCGACGCTCTCCGCGCCGTGCAGCGCGTAGGAGATCGCCATGCGCATGTCGTGCGGTCCCAGGTGGGCGAGCATCGCGCCGTCGGCCAGCCCCACCAGGCCGTGGATCAGCGACTGGGGGTGCACGACCACCTCGATCCGCTCATACGGCGTGCCGAAGAGGTGGTGGGCCTCCATCAGCTCGAGGCCCTTGTTCATGAGCGTGGCCGAGTCGATCGTGATCTTGCCCCCCATCGCCCAGGTCGGATGGGCGAGCGCCTCCTGCACGCTCACCTCCTCGAGCTGCGCGCGCGAGCGCCCGCGGAAGGGGCCGCCGCTGGCGGTGATCGTCAGGCGCTCCACCGCGCCCGGCGGCTGTCCGGCGAGCAGCTGGTGGATCGCGGTGTGCTCGGAGTCCACCGGCACGATCTGGGCGCCGCCGGCCTGCGCCAGCGCCATCACGAGCTCGCCGCCCACCACCAGCGACTCCTTGTTGGCGAGCGCCAGGTCGATGCCCTCGCCGAGCGCGGCCACCGTCGGCCCGAGTCCCGCCGAGCCGACAAGCGCGTTGAGCACCAGCTCGGCCTCCGACTCGACGATCAGCTGCACCAGGCCCTCGGCGCCGGCCAGCACCTCCCCATCGGTCCAGGCCTCCGCGGCGCGCGCGGCGGCGTGCGGGTCGGTGAGCGCCACACGTCCGACCCCGTGCGCGGCGGCCTGCTCGAGCAGGGCCTCCCACGAACGCTGCGCCGAGAGGCCGACCAGCTCGAGCTCTCCGCTGTCCGCCACGATCTGGAGCGCCTGCACTCCGATCGAGCCGGTCGATCCCAGGACCAGCAGCCTCTTACACATACGCCGCCCAAGATAGTGTGTCGGCGTGGAGCTGGGGCCCATCCGGCTGTTCCTCGCCGACGTCGACGGCACCCTGGTCACCCACGAGAAGCTGCTCACCGACGCGTCGATCGACGCCGTGCGGCGGCTGCGCGCGCAGGGGATCCTCTTTGCGATCACCAGCGGGCGGCCGCCGCGGGGCATGGCCATGCTGATCGAGCCGCTCGAGCTCGACACGCCGATCGCGGCCTTCAACGGCGGCCTGCTCGTCGATCGCCACATGCACACGCTCGAAGAGCGCGTGCTGCCCGAGCCCCTCGTGCGCCCGATCGCCGCGCTGATCGGCTCCTTCGGGCTCGACGTGTGGATCTACCGCGGAGCCGATTGGTACGTGCCCGACCCCAACGGCGCGCACGTCGCCCGCGAGGCGTGGACGGTGAAGTTCGAGCCCGCGGTGATGGCCGGCCTCGACGGTCTCACCGACAGCGTGGCCAAGCTCGTGGGGGTCAGCGACGACCGCCAGTCTGTCTCGCAGGCGACCGCGGCGGTGCACGAGCGCTTCGGCGAGCACGTGACCGCCGCCGCCTCCCAGCCCTACTACCTCGACGTCACCCACCCCGACGCCAACAAGGGGGTGGTGGCGCAGAACCTGGCCCGGCGATACGGGCTGTCGGTCAACGAGATCGCCACGATCGGGGACATGCCCAACGACGTGTTGATGTTCGCCCATTCGGGGCTGTCGATCGCGATGGGCAACGCCGATCCGCAGGTGCGCCGCGCGGCGCGGCGGACCACCGACACCAACGACCACGACGGCCTCGCCAAGGCGGTTGAGCGCTTGATCCTGCCGCGTGGCGGCTGACCGCGACGCTCGGCCCCGGGCCGATCAGTGCGCGCTCGCGCGCTCCGACGAAGAGCGCTCTTTGGGGAGCCCGCCTCCCATGTTCGGCGTGACAGCCGCCGCCGGCGCGCCGGTGGCGGCTTCATCGGTCCCCGCCCGGCTCCTTTCGCGCTTGCGATACCAGGCGGCTCCGCCCGCGGCGAGCCCCACGACGCCCGCGGTCGCCGCGGCGGTCGCGGCCGCCGCTCCCACGCCGGCGAGCACCGCGGTGCCGAGAGCGAGCCTGGGGAGCGCGCGCCGGGTGCGCCGGTGGACGTAGAGCACCCCGGCCTGGGTCGCCGCCAACAGAAGCGCCTCGTCGATCAGACGGTCGATTCTCTTCTGCACGATTGCCTCCTTTCAGGAGCCCACGACGGGGCCATCGTACAGCAGAGTCCGAGCGCCGTCATCACCCGGTCGGGGTGATTCCCGCCCGCCTGCCCCGCCCTTCCGGTGTGCGCAACGCTGCGTCGCGCGAACATGTCCGGTATCGGTTGCGCCCCTACGTCGCGCTCGGCTGCCCGCGCCCGCGCCCGCTCCCGCGCGCGCGGGAGCGACGACGCGGCAGCACGATGCGCCAGAGGATCAGCGCCGCCAGGACGACCCCGACCCCCAGATCGACGATGTCGCTCGTGCCGGTGTGGCCGGTTAGGACCCTGGCCACGCCGTACGCCGGCAGTGCGGTGGCAAACTGATAGAGCACCGCGGCGATCGTGTTGAAGAGCAGAAACACGGCAAACCGCATGCGGCAGATCCCGGCGACGAAACACGGGATGAAGAAGCAGGCCAGCCAGCCCCACCGTTCATAGAGCGCGTGGCCCTCATCGAGCATCTTCCTGCGCCGTTCCTGACCCCGACCGGGGTGTTCCATCAACTCGACCCCCCAATGCAGGCCCACCCAGTAACCGAGCACGCCTCCGAGCACGGCGCCCGCGCACGCCACCGCGATCACGCCGTCGATCGACAGCGTTCCCTGGCTGGCCAGGATCGCCGCGGCGGTCACCGCGGCGGTGCCGATCATCGGCACGCCCGCGCCGCCCAGCACGACGAGCGCGAACAGCACGACGTAGGAGGCCACTTCGCCTTCGACAATGGCGGCGAGAACCACGGTTCACATCACGTAGGCCGCCCAGATGTAGTAGCCGACCACCGCGGTGAACAGCACCGCGTCGAGCCGGTCCAGCGCGCCGCCGTGCGCGCCGAAGAGCGTGCCGGAGTCCTTGATCGACGCGTGGCGCTTGACGTAGGACTCGAACAGGTCGCCCACCGGCGCCGCCAGCGCCACGCCCGCGCCCAGCACGAGCGCGTGGGTGCCCGGCATCCAGCTCTGGTAGCGGCTCGCGAACCACACCCCCGCCACGGCGGCGAGCATCCCGATCACGAGCCCCTCCACGGTCTTGTGCGGGGAGATCTTGCGCGCCAGCGGCCGCCGCCCGAAGAGGTGGCCGCCCAGGTAGGCGGCGGTGTCCCCCAGGAAGGTGCCCACCAGCACGTCGATCACGATGTCCCGGCCGTGGGGCAGGTCGCGCAGCAGCACCGCGTGGGCCAGCCCCAGGCCGATCCACCACACGCCCAGCATCGTGATGGTCATGCCCGCGATCGTGGGCGCGCGCTGGAGCAGCGTGAGACCGAACAGCAGCGGCACGGTGGCCGCCATCGCCAGCACGATGTCGTACTGGCCGCCGTACCGCGCCGCCAGCAGCACCCCCCCCAGCGCCAGAAAGCCCGCCAGGCGCACCGGCCGCACGCCCTCGTACATCGAGAACAGCTCGCCAATCGCCACGCCTCCCACGAGGAACACCCCCAACGTGAAGATCAGCCCGCCCTCCAGCACGATGAACAGCGCGAACGCGATCGCCGGCACCGCCACCAGCACGCGCGACCACAGCTCCGAGCGGGCGCCGCTCGGCGAGCCGCGCGGGGGGCGCGAGCGTCTCCTGGCACGCCGGGCGCTCGGGTGGAGCACGCTCATCGCCGTCCAAAGCGGCGCTGGCGCGCGCGGAACTCCGCCAGCGACTCCTCGAGCGCGCGGCGGCTGAATTCCGGCCACAGCTCCTCGCGGAAGATCAGCTCCGAGTAGGCCGACTGCCACAGCAGGTAGTTGGAGAGGCGCCGCTCGCCGCTGGTGCGGATGATCAGGTCGGGGTCGTGCATCTCCGGCGCGTAGAGGCAGGCGCGGAACTCCGCTTCGCTCTCTCCTTCGAAAGCGCGCGCGGCGTCCACGATCTCGGCACGCGCGCCGTAGTTGAACGCCACGAACAGCGTGATCCGCTCGTTGGAGTCGGTCAGCTCTTCGGCCCAGCGCATCTGCTCGACCAGCTCGGGGGGAATGCCGTGGCGGCGGCCGATGAACCGCATGCGCACCCCTTCCTCGTGGAGCTCCGGGGTTTCGGAGGCGATGCGCTCGGAGAACATGCGCATCAGTCCGCCCACCTCCTCCACGGGGCGCGACCAGTTCTCGGTGGAGAACGAGTACACGGTCAGCTCGCGGATGCCCAGCTCCGCGGCGTCGCGCAGGCGCGCCTTCACGTTGTCGGCGCCCGCGCGGTGGCCCTCGTTGACGGGCAGCTCGCGCCGGCGCGCCCAGCGGCCGTTGCCGTCGGTGATGATGGCGACGTACCGCGCCGTCGGGTGATCGTCGTCCACCCGTGCCACGGCGTCGTTCATCACACCTCGAGGATCTCCTCTTCCTTGCCCTTCAGCACCGCGTCGAGCTCGGCGATCCGCGCGTCGGTGAGCTTCTGCAGCCCCACCTCGGCGCGGTGCTC